>Ga0136560_1000526_pt1 | contig 19327 bp, 26 predicted proteins | sample AntRauMeHopE1497_FD_104925 | JGI IMG/M metagenome (GOLD analysis project Ga0136560, IMG submission 104925) | Saline lake microbial communities from Rauer Islands, Antarctica - Metagenome Hop E1 #497 | ecosystem: Environmental > Aquatic > Non-marine Saline and Alkaline > Saline | place... | reverse complement strand
TTGGCCCGTCGCAAGGAACAGCTATATAAATAGAGGTTGAAAACCCATTTTTCCCGGGGGGCTGTTTGTTTGCCCTTACCCCCCCCCCCCCCTCACTTGCCTCCCACCGCTGCAGATGACCTTAGAGCTCTCTCACAAGGATCTAATGCTCTCGCAGCGAACAAGCAGAGCCAGAACCTGGATCTACATCCAGGAACAGTGCATCTTGCTCGCCCTCCTCAGACTGGATGGGATCACAGCCTGCATGGATCGATCGGTCCGAAGACAATCAATCAGCAATGACCTGCGTTCCCATACGAGAGCTCATCTTGACGGAATACCACCTGGAAACGAGCATCATATTCCCGCTCGACACATCAATCGAGAGATCGCCACTGGCCCACTGGCGCTCTCCCTCATGCCTCATGCCCCCTTCTCTCTCCTCAGAGGGCAACGTAGGTAAGGATGTTCTTCTGCTGGTACTCGATGTTGATCATTACCAGCCCTTGCAGCATCGTGAAGTTACCCCCGATGGCCGTGTTGGCGGCACCATCGGCAAGCAGCTGGCCAATGAAGCGCTCGGTCTTGTCACCCATGAGAAGGAATGGCTTCTCAGGAGTGAGCACGATCGAATGCGCCGGGATGACGACGGGAGCATTCTCAAAGGATTCGGGGGAAAACAAACCCGACGGGCTAGAGTAGTCAAATTCCAGGCACGTAGTGTTGGCCAGTTCCTGGGCACACCCATATACGTAAAGGTTGCTATCGATGAGCGTGATGTCTACCCCGGTCGGGTTATTCATCAGAACTCGCCCGAGGACATCGCCGTCCTACCACTTGAGGATATCCAGAGTGGCATTGATGACCAGAGGCGACGTCGTCCCGGGGACTACGACGTTCGACCGGAAATTCGAAAATGCTTTCTTCAGCAGAGGGACGGGCGTGCTATCCGCGTGCCCGGTCAGAGTCACCGGGGTGCTGTTCCCCACTAGATAATTGGAGACGAAGGATCGGAATGCCTTGTGCTGGGCCTCATGGGCCTTATCGTCAGGAGGGGGCAGAAGCACCGTCTCCGAGGACACGATGTTACCCCCTTTCTTGAGATCGAAGGCCGGCAGCACCGATGTTGCTACCACTTCTCCCATGTACACCATGTCCACAACGGCACGGGTGAAGAGACCGTCCACGATGGAGGGGTTGCTAATGTTGAACTCGGCCGCGGCGATGATTGTGGTTTCCGTACTCCCCACGATGTCCTGTCGAATCACATCAATAGGGGGGTTGCGGAAGGCATCTAGGCCAGGGACGTCAACCACCTGTTCCAGCTGAATGCCAGATATGATGAGGTCTCCCACAGGGACACGGATGAGCTGAGAGACATTGGACCGGATCCGCATGGTCGCCGTAGGGGTCAACAGGATGTCAGCGATGAACTGAGAGAGAAGCTCGGCATCAAGAACCTCGAGATAGGCAGGGGTCAGGAAAATGTCGATCACACCCGCGGCCGTACCCGGTCCAGGGACAGGGAAAGGCGAGTACTTGCATCGCTAGTTCGTCCCCACGACCTTAGCCATGGGGCGCCCTGTCTTGAGGTCGTCGTACTCGAACGTCACGTTGGTGCTCAAGATGTCCATCGGGACGTTACTGAACGGCACATGCACGGTGCCATGGACCACGCCACTCGACATCGGCACATAGGTCGCCGGGTCAGGGTCGGCAGGCGCCCCTGGCGGGGGAACAAACGACATGTTGAGGACAGAAAGCTCAAGATCCGTTGTAATTGTAAGGTTCTCGGCACCGGGCAGCACCGTATCCATGCTGATGTTGCGGACCGCTTTGAGCAGCCAGCCCGGGGTGTCCACCCCGCCACCGAATGTCACGTTTTCTCCCTTGACGGACACCCTCGTGGCCTTCCCAGTGAGGTAGTTGGAGAACAGATGGGACATGTCAGGTAGGCCGCCCTCCTGAGGCTGGATCACACCCGACATGTTGAGCACGGTCCGCCCTGGGGGGAGGTCAGCGTCGAACGCAATCATGCTGCCGAGCCGGTTTCCGCTCTCGGCGCTATAGATGCCGAACTGGACGCGGTCCCCCATGCGCACCTCGACAGGGGAGGGGTTCAGCAGGGTCACGAGGTTCCTGGCGAGTAGGCCCTTGCCATCTGCCGTCGGACCATCCAGATTGAACCCGGACACAAGGACCTCGGGGAAGTTGCGCATGCCAGGGAGCCTCGACCTGGCTAGCACTGGCACGTGCAGTTCCAAGGGGCCAAGGGCGGACCGGAGGGTCACCTTCATGGCCTGATCGTCCTTGCCTTCCAAGGTCACCGCCACGTTATCTTTGCGGATGAATTCGCTCACGAACTCGCCCATCGCAATGCCGCCTCCCGATAGGTCCAGGATGCTGGCGAGGGCAAGCGTGATATTCTGCTTGACTATGGGAGGTACGGGGCCCGACGGAGTCGACCTGCCTCTTGCTGGGGCATGCGCACCTGGCAGCATCGCGTGGGCGTGGATGAGGGCTGCACCATGTGTTCCCTGCCCATTGGTACCCGATGGCAAGGAGCCATCAGCCGTGGCGCTGTATCTGCTTTCGAAGGTTTTGCGCGACACGTTGGTCTTTGGCACGTGAAGATGACCCACGTCAAAGCCAGCTCCAACCAGGTCAGCATCCATCGCGATATTATCGAGCTCGATGGGGGCGTTGGCTCCCAGAGGTGAGTTCACGGTGACTGTCGCATTCAGCTACATGGCGACTGTGCCATCCTTCCTAGGTATCATCGACAGACCATCCACGATCAGCCCGTCCACCATCGGGATCGGGTTTCCGGGAAACTGGACCTCCAGTCGGAGGCTGCTGGCAGCCGGTCCAAAGAGAGGGGACGCCCCTGCACACATGACCCCCTGATTGACCACCTGGGTCGAGTATCCGTCGAGGAATCGGCTGATGAGAGCTTCCGTGTCTGTTCGGTTCCCTGGGAGCAGCTGACCCTCGACAAGTAGCGTGCTCTTTCCGCGAGGCAGCGATACGTTCTAGGCTGCCACGCGACCCATCTTCTCGCCGCGATAGATGACATCCAGGCACATGGTACCCAGTCCGGCGATCGACATGGTCCCCGGGTTGTTCACCTCCACGGCTAGCGCAACCCGGAGCTGGTCCGGGGTGCTGTCTGCCATCGATATCGCCGTCACACGGGCGCCGCGCAGTCCAGCGGAACCTTTCAGCTGCACCACCTTGTTCAGGTGCAAGCCCCTGATGACGACGTTGCTGAGAGCTTTGGTCCTTGTTGTGATGTCGACGGTGCCCTTGACCCCGAGAGATACCTGCTCGTCGGCGAGCACGGCCTTGTTGAACGAGGTGAAGATGGCTTTGTCTGTGACTTGAGCGCGACCCGACGTGTCCCTGATGTTGACAGTATTCGCCTGCACCTCCATGGGAGGCATACGCGTGGTAGCAAAGGGTTTGCCTCCGAAGAGAAGAGTGGCAGTGAAGGCGTGCATGCGGGCTGAAACCGGCTCGAGGCCACTGAGCTCCAGCCTGGAATCCATCTGGAAGGAGTTCGAGTCTGGGTCACTAATATTAACCTAAATGAATTTGAGGGTGGTGGCAGCGACCTCTTCGTCCCCAATGCGAGGGGCACCAAACCAGATACCAAGACCCATACCGATGAGCAGAACCACCGTGACTATTGCTGCGATGACCCGGCATCGTCCGGATGTGTAGCAGCAGCCACCCTTGGCTATGCATGGAACCATGGCCCTGCGAGAACAGCGTTTGAGGCAGAAAAGGCTCGTTGCTTAGAGAGAAAGTCATGCGCAGCGCAACAGCAAGTCCGACATGTGGACATGAATGCAACCGAGCAGGCCAACCCATTCAAGAGTTGAAAGCCCATGCGTCAAACATTAAACCAGCTCAATTCAAGTTTTCCCTCATTGCCAGAAATGCTCACTATGATTGCTCCGCTGAATAATCCTCCTTTTGCAGTTCGGCAACTTCACGTGCGAACCGAACTTCATCCTGAGCACGCCGAGAAGGCTCAGATAGCCCTGAACCATCAATACTATTCATGGATACGTCTGTATTTGATGCTAGCATTCTATAGTCATAGATGCCACTTCCATGATGCGATAATTGCGGAGACATTGTGCTACCAAATCCCCGCTCGTCGGCAAGCAGGGAGGGAGACATCGGCTATCTCGGCGAACGGGGAATCCCACGGATCCTATCATTGTCAAATGGATTCAATGACGCTTGATGCCGGCGCTCTAGATCGTCAGTAGAGCCGTACATGGTGCCAGCAAGGTAACTTCAGAGACAGACGGCGGTCTCTCGTGCGCCTTTCGTCGACTCCACTTGCGACTTGGTGGTCTACTGCAACGCGGGAAATGCAGCTGCGAGCACCAAACCGAAGGATGAACCCTGGTAGAAAACGACCTTTGAGAAAGTACTGTCCGACGGTATTGCGACGACAAATGGCAGTTGCTGTTGTTTCTTTCTTGACGGGCTCCGCCGCGAATGCACTCGTCACGGTCATCACTTTCCTCGATGATCAGTATGGTGCGATAATCACACTGCAATTACAGCAAAACGAAGATCTACTTCAAAATCACGATCATTTCATGGAACGCACACCCTGTGGCCACAGCGTAGTCATTTCACGACTGCTTTGGCTTCGTCCTGGCTCCACCGCCCCAGCCCCCCCACCCCGCGAACGCAAGCTCGGTGATGGAGGCAGGCAGCGATATGGTGTGCGGTGCGGCGTACAGCAGCATCACTGGAAAACTAGCACCAAGGAACACAGCCAGCGCTGCACCCACGACCACCATACCACGGAACAGCAAAGAGGCGAAAAAATCCGTTGACTTGACAGACAGCATAGCCACTGAGAACAGCAGCATCTGCACCGCTGCAAGACGAGGCCACACCTCCCAACCGGTACCGGTACTGGCCTCAGCCTCGGCGTTGCCAGCCATCCTGACAGGCTCTCCCCCCGCAGCCACGCCCCAGCTCAACCCGTCATCAGCTGCAAACCCAAGCCCATGCCCAAGCCCATGCCCAAGCACTGCACCGTCGCCACTGTGTTCCCCCGCGCTGGCTCCCATTAGGCGGGACACAACTCCCAATACCTTAGAAATCACGCGTGCAGCCCCTGTGGTTGCAACCGCCGGCCTCACGAGCAGGAGCACCGCCACTGGCACCCCGACAAGGACGTGAAGGTACACGCTGGCGAAGTGTCCGGGCGCTGGGCGCTTTCCAGCATTCCCAGACGGCTTTTCTGCGCCCTTACCTTCAGTGGTTCTTGGGTTACTTGCAAGGGCTACCCTCCGTTCGTTCCTTTCCTCCCGCTGCCGCCTTGCTAAGTTTGTCTCATTGCGAGGCGCAGGTTCGAGCTGAGCTTTCGCACTCCGACGCTCCCGTTCGCTATCAGTTTCCACCAGGAGAAGGTGGGCTCCTGATGCCAAATCTACCACAAGAAGCACGAGAACCAGCCCAGCTGGACCTCCCGCGCCGAGGACAAGCCCTACAGCCGTTATGCCCCAAACGAATCGTCCAATAGCAGATGCTTTACGGAACGAACCGCTGGATGTACGCCCAACAATGACACACCCAACGTACCATCCTACAATACCAAACACAGTGGCCATAAAACCGCGGAGGTGGGAGTCTTTGGGGGGGCTGGTGTACGCCTCAGCATTGCCAGACAGATACTACTGGCCCGCAAACAACGCGGTTTGGAATAGTGAAGATTCGGGAGCGACCATTCCAACCACGGCCAGTAGAGAAGCCACAATAATAACAAATAAAGTGTTTGCTTTGACATTATCCATAGCTAAACTGAAGAAGGGAAATGCACTGAAAGTTTATCCATCGTGCGGCGCCGCCGCAATGCTGGTATTGCGGAACTAGCCCCGGGATCGATCCGGATAGGATCAAGAACGGGTGCAAAGATCTCATCACCAAAACTAAATATGTCGCTCCAACAGCGGCATGCCCGGAAAGGCATATCTGATCAAGATCTTGCCACTGCACGCCATCAATTCTTCTAGCTGCCCGAGGGAAAGCAGGATCCACTCTAGGGCTTCCTGTCTGCCTGGCCAAAAGGCGGCTCAAACGAGTTTTCTCTCACCGAAGTGTGGATGCACGTCAGCATGAAGCTACCAAGTGACGAAGTTGTGCAAGGGTCCGCCCCAGCTGTTACTGATCCCCTTCTGTTCGAGGAGGTGCCAATTGGCCTTGGAGGGGCAGTAGGTCGCGGGCGATGGTCTGTAGCATCAGGAAGCACAGGGTGCGTTGTCTGGCTTCGAGTGGAGGCAAGCAATTCCTCTGATACCAAATATTCTGAGAGAGGTGAGACTGTATAGTGTTATGCCCGACTGAACCGCGCTGTTCCGCATCGAATTTCATCAGGGAGAAAACGGAACACACCGTTCTTGCTTGCTGGCTGGACCGATCATCTCACTATTCCGCCGTGCCGTCGCATCTGATAGTTTGTTTATGTGAATTAAATCATCCTTACGACTTTGCAGGCGCTTTGGAAAACAGCGATTCTAGTGCTTTCTCGCGAGGAGCGAACCAGATCACGACTACGACGCCAGGCTCAGGTCTTGCCCCGGGTTCAGATACAGCCAAGTATGAGCTGACCATGAATGAGCGGCTGCCGAGACACACTGAACAGGATCCTGGAGCCGGCATGGGTGGCTGTGCCATGCAATTCTCCAGTGGATAGACTGGCAGGTCGATCCATGCTTTGCTGCTGCCAGGCCTGACCTCGAGGTTCGTGCAAGATTTAGCGAATAGTTTGCCTGCAGGGCCGTCCCTCAGGGCAAGGCATCACGAATGTGCGCGCCGCGCCGGCCTGTTGCTGCTGGTCCTTACTGCCGGTCTAGAGGCTTCTTCGCGAGTCCAGGTCTAGGTCTAGGTCCAGGCAAGCGGAGGCAATCTGTCGAGCGGCTCGGAAGACGAATCCGGAGCCGAAGAACAAGCTCGCAGTATTAAGTCAGAGATGGATGCAGCCGTTCATAGCTTAGCACCGGGGCAGGGGCCATGGATACACCAGCAGCTGGACGGGTCGCTGGATGGCAGCTTCTCACCGGCTTTGGGGTTGGCACCGCGTGGTGATGCATCGCGTGGTGATGCATCGCATGGTGGTGCATGCAGAGAGAGTAAGGAGACAATACGCGCTCGAGATGAACATGAAGATGAAGAACCTGCCAGCAGAACGTAGCTGGGCTTTGTGTTTGGTAAGGGCTGGCTACAATCTGCCGCGGTGCTGTCGGCGTCGGCGTCCCCCGTCTGGGTAGCTGAGACATTGCGAGCACACTGCTCGGCAGCAGATCTGATGGATACAATAGATGAGTAGATCGTACTTCGTAGGGAGATGAGCACTGCTTCGAGCGAGACAACCTCATGGTAGTTACCAGAGGGTATGGACATGGACTTGCTTGCTTCACAGAACACGTGCACGCATTGGAATGACACGGGCCTGCTACGGGAGATGGAGCTGTGGGGCTGTACCGTAGGCACTGCGGTATCAGGAGCAAAGGTGCTGCAGCTACCGCTTGGTTTGACGACAAGCTAGGCAATGCGAGGTCGGTGGCGCATGCGCATCGCTGAGCTGGGTTCTTTTATCCGGAGCAGGATCGGAGCCGCCGACGCCCAGGCTGGGTTGCTGCGAGCCCACCGTCTGCATTCGCTCGAGCAGTCGGTGAGGGTTGAAGCAGTTACTGCAGGTGCCGTCGCCTCGCACACGACAGACCTTGCCGACATCCCAATGCTGGAAGATTTGCCTGTCTCTGTGGAGCAAGCCCTCCTGATCAAGGAACACCAGGGAATCCTGGTGCTGCCAACCTTACCCCGCAAGAATGCCGTTATCGTGAATGATGTCCTAGGAGCAGGTGTTGTCGGAATGCTGGGTTCTGCCGCCGAGCTGGTATACGACGTCGTTGAGGAACAGAGGGAGGCCCAGGTGAGGTTCAACTGCATTCACTTCTCCGTGTCGCTCGTCAAGCTGTCTGAAGAAGAAGCTTTCGACTTGCAGAGGCACTAGATGGCTGAGGACGAGCTGAAATCGAGAGCGAGACTATACGCCCCCGACCTGGCTAGTCGGTACTTCCTCCACCCAGAGCTCGAACTGGCGTTGGGCCTCCAGTTGCAAGGAACAGGAGCTGGATCAGGCAAGAGCAGCAATGCGGACAGAAGACCCCTCCCGACGATGGATGCCCTCCCCACCAGGTACCGCGGACGGCTCCTCGCGATCGTATTGCGGAAGGGTGAGGAAGCATACCGCGAAGCTATGGCGGCATTCCGCTCGCAGCCAGAGGGTGACGAGGAGCGCGCTCTGAATGCGCGTGTTCAGGGCGCTGTCTCAGTCCGACGAGCTCACGATGGGTAGGACCCCCTAGGTTACAACGAGCCTCGCCGTGCCAGTGACATCGTGGGCCTAGCCAATATTGGATCCACGTGCTATGCAAACGCTGCGATTGCCTCGATGCTGCATACCAAGTCCATTCGGGATGTTATACTCGGGCATGATGCCGACCTGAGTGCTGACGTGGGTCGTGCGAAAGCCGCTGCCATGGGGACAGAAAGAGGTCGGTGGGGGTAGCGGGCAGCAAGGGACTATCTGCGTGCTGCCAACGTGGTTTGGGAGCTGCGTCGTCTGTTCTCGTCTATGCTGTACGGTGCACGCAGGTGTCAAGTTCCGTCTGGCGTGCTGGTGTCCATGGCTGCAGTGAACAGTGGCAATCTGGACAACACTGAAAACTTCGGTTCGTTCAACGACGACGATCCGAGGCACGCAGTTCAGGCTGCTCGATTGGCGCGGCGTGAGGCACAGCGCAGAGAGAGGGCGCGCTTGGTCAGGGAACACAGGTAGCTACCCTCGCAGTATGCTTCTCCCGACCTCGGCACCGCACCCCCAGGCCCACCTCGGGTCGAGGTCCTCCGGCGCGAAAGCTCAGCTGGCAGCGCCGCATCTGGCGGTCGGACTCCTCCTCTGGGCGCAGAGGAGTCGCCCGGGCATCACCCACTCGATGACTTGCCCCAGCTTACAGCCCCTATTCTGCAGAGGAACCCGTCGAACGAGTCCGGGACGAGCGCCACCTCGGGGGTTTCCCTGTTCTCTGACTCCGAAGTGCAATCGATCGCGTCATAGGATGAGGAGGATGGGCAGACCGGGGACATGGCGTCCTTTAAGCAACTGCGTGCATCGTTGGGGGAACTAATGCTGCGAGGTTCGATCGAGTGGAACGAGGCACAGGCAGTGCTGGAGGGGGGGAGACGCACCGGCCTCGATTAGGTCACGAGTTGCGCGCCCATCACTAGAGATGGAACCATCCTGGCTTTGCAGCCACCGGGACCGTCTGGTGGCGATGACGATCGGCCAGTGACCGCAGCACCGGGACTTGTTGAAGCCGCAAGACTGTGGAGGCCGCTAGTGCATTGGCGTGACCAAGTCAGCGACCACGGGGGCGCTTTGGCCGGCGAATCCGAGCCTAGCGGTGCCACGTTCCCAGAGGCGGAGGCACTGCTGGCCGCATCTGGAAATTTTAGCTTTGGCATGAACATTTAGGTTCTTCAGCAACGCTGTAGACGTCAAAGTAGCAGTATGAAAGCAGCTACGTACTCGGATGGAGCGGCCTTCCTCAGGTAGTCGGATGCCGGCGAATTTTAGAATTTCTTGATCGACGTTGCGGCGTTTGCGATGGAGGGATTTGAACGTGATGGCATTGTTGCACCCGACGAAGGGGTCGTGTCTGGCCCTTCTGCGTCATTGCCTACGAGCCAAGCTAGTGGTACTGTTGCTACAAGCGGTGCTCCTGCTTCCGAACTCAGGTCGTCTCTTTCGCACTTGAAGGCTACTCAACGGCTCGATCAGGAAACGCACCTGGTGAGGGTTAAGTTGAAGGAAAGCCTGACAATCGGTGGCAAACAACTTGAGGCTGGAACTGTACTTGCTTGGTAGACACACGACCACCCACGAGGCACCATCAGGTGGGCTGACCCGGACTGTGACTGGCACCCCGATGCAGAGGGTGAAGGGAAGCAGTTCATGGGAAAGAAACTGGGCGCCATTTAGCAGTGGTCTTGGATGAAAGTTCCTGTGGCTGGGGCAGAGGAAGTCAAGTGGGTGCCACATGCAAGCAGCCGATCAGAAGCAGCAGCAGCGGACGGTGCCGATGCCCCGCCTCCTGGTTACGGCATGACACAGACACTGGGCGGCATGCGAGGGAGCGTGTATACCGGCATTGCTCAGGAGACCCTGCCCGGGTCCAACGAGCTGCCACCGAAGACGCGAACTTCGTCGGATGTAGAACAAGCCCAGGCTGTAATCGCTCAAATACAAAGCCAGCCAGGTATTGGCCGGAGTGGGATGCACCCGGCCTGTACATCCATTGATCTAGACAGTGTCCCAATTGAGGTTGAGGAGGCAGTGACGCAGTCTGTCATCGGCAGGGGTATCATTGCAAGCCTGCCGAGCACCCTCACCATGGTTCTCGGGCGCTCAGCCCCGAGCGCTCTCAGAGCGCCGACATAGCTAGACTATGAGATATTCATGGATGATTTCATCGCTCCAACGGCTGAATTCGACGCTGCCAGGCAGGAACTGGAGCGGGTACATACAACACTCCCGAAGAAGCCGTCAAAGGTCAGCATATTGCCATCAAGCGGGGCTGGCGAAGCTGTCACCGTTGACAGGAAGCCACAGCGTGCCCAAAACGACGAGGTATGGGATGCATAGGGACGTTCTGCTGTTCGAGCAGCGCAACGTGCGCTGGCACAGCACCGTGCCGATAATGACACGGGTGATGTTGATGAGTCCTTGGCGACGCTGCGCCAGCAGAGGGGCATAGTTCAACAATAGCTTAATTCTCTTCGTGTGGACATATAGACACAGCTTCAGTAGCAGCGCCAGGATGCAAAAATGGATTCTAAACTTTCTCCCGATCTGTAGGCGAAGGTAACAGGGATGCAGCAACTCAATGCTCTCGCTCTGACGCAGGCTACAGCAATAGAATCGCTGCAGGAGCGAACCCGAAGTGCAACGTCTATCGCAAGAGAGCGAGAGCTCCAGCTCGCAGTTGAAGTCGCTGTCCGGAAGCACGCACGGATACGATACAGAATTCGTTCCGTTGTGATTCATGATGGGGCCACGTATGAGTCGGGACACTACTATGTATTTGTGCGAGCAGCCGGGAACTGCGACGGGGCTGCCGCAGAGGATTCCACTTGGATCAAGTACAACGATGCGAATGTCACCAGTGGCCTGCCATGGTCGCACGTGAAGGCAGCTGCCGAAGGGACATCTGGTTCAACTAGGAGCTATTTGATTGTGTACGAACGCACTGAATCCGTCCTGCTCCATACGGAAGGAACTTTGCCTCTGCCTCGGGGCGTCGCGGTGGTAGCCAATACCCGGCTCGCAACAGCCCGGGCTGCGGGGCTGATCAGGGAACACATTAAACAAGATGTTCGGTGCGAGGCTGTGTATGATATACCCCCAAGAATGGACTTTTGTCTTGCACCGATTGCGGCGGAAATGAATCCGTTCGTTTCAACAGGTGCAAGCGAAGGCGCAAGCGCAGGCACTGGTGCAGGTGGAGTACGTTCACTACAAGACATGGAACCAGTCCTCGCTGAAGATCTCAAGCATCTTACACTACAGCGATGCGTTGATATTGCTGACACGGTGAGCAGCAAGAACGCTATCGCATTGTTGTCCAGTGCACATCGAAGGGACCCGATGCTAGCAATCGTTAGCTCATTCAACCATGTCCTCAGTTGTACTGGGGATGCTCTCATTGCGATGGATGGCGCTTTTTCAGTTGAGGAAAGGGCTCACTAGGCAGCGGAATTGGCCGATGTGCTCGAGGACATGAAGCGGTCCGTAATCACCCAGCAGATGCCCTAGCGTGACCGCGAATGGGTCTCAAACCTTGGCAGCACGATGGTGCTGGCAGTGTAGCAACTAGGTAGGGCTATTAGCGCGTCGCTACCGACGACTAGTGTCGTGGAAGGGGCTACCAAACTGCTGCAGACACTGTCATTCTTAGGGGCGAAGAACAGGATGAAAGGCGCAAGGGCTATCGTTGGTGCGCGTGAGTTGGCAAGCCGCATGATTAGAGAGCGCGCCAAAGCAATCACAGTGGCAGCCCTGAAAGGCAATGGAAGTATGCATGGAGAAATGGAGATCACCGTGGGTACGTGCGACCTAGTGCCTGTTCCCCACGGCGGGCTGTTTGACCACGACACGAGCGATGAGGAGAGGCGCACGGCGATGTACGGCACTCTCCATCTCACAGGATCACTGCAACCAGACATCGGAGCTGATGCAGTGCACCCCAATGCAATACATTTTGGCCTAGCGTGCCAAAATATCTTCCGCCTGCAGATTCGCGGCTCCATCGATGCCGGCTTCCTTGCCGAGTATCCTATGACGCAGACACCAGTGAGCAGGGAGATGGTTGTTCTCCCAGCAGAACCCGCCGGTACACCCACTAAATCTGGCAAGAAATCTACGCGATCACAGGTGATACGTTTTGCGGTGGATCCTATACGTTGCAAATACGAACTATGTCTAGCACGCAGCGACATGCTGAGCCATGCGGAAGCCATGGCGCTCTACAAACCGCTGGGTATCGGATCTGACGGGACATATTCAAGCAAGGAAGAAGCCATCAAGGCTGACAGAGCCGAGCAGCTTCTGGCCGCCTGCTGTTCCCTGAGAGAATCGCATGGCGCAGGACGGGAGGTGCTGATGCTCGGCCCCCTCGCAGTGCCTGCCTTGGCCTTGGGTCCCGAGGCCTGCACCGATGCGCGCCGGTACATGCATTCCGGCACGAAAATGGACGCAATTCGATGCTATGGCGCCCCTATGCCGACGGAGATCAATCGTTTGATCGTGGAGAACAGAGGTGGTACTGCAAAATCAGTGAGAGGTGCGATTCAACGCGAGCAGCAGCAGGGGCGATTCGGCGGTGTAGATGCCAGCAAGGTCCCAGCAGCGAGCCAGCTATCTCTCGTGTGGTGCGTCGTTCCGGAGAGTGTTTTGGTGTAGCTCCGCAGTGTCAATACGATGGACACGTCAAGAATTTTCCCGCTTTCGGAACGTCAGGCGAAGACGGTACTCGGGGCTGTTCAGTACCACGACCACGCGCCGCAGGTGGGAATGTCGGCGTCACCAGGTTCAAGCGCTGGTGGGGATGGAGGCATGTGTTCTCTGCAAGGCCGGTGCTTTGAGCCCGTACTTGGGGTGGGGCTCCTTCGGCAGGTGGTAGCGAAAAGGGCTGGCGAGGTGTCTCCACTCGTGGGACGGGGCCTTTGGTTGCGCTCTGGGTCCGTTGGGACGAGACTAGCCGATGCAGAGGGCATGCCACTGCCTGCAGAGAGTGGATATGGTGGTGCGTGTCTGTCCGAATCTCAAGTGCCTGGCCGCGGGCTTGGTGAGGTAGCAATCAGCCTTCTCGACTCAGAAGAGAACGCTTCGGTGACGGCGCAAAGATCGGCTGACCGAGTCCATTTTGTTCGTCGAAATCGAATCGAGGTATGGCATGCGATGACTGAAGGTTGTGGCACGACGCCTTGCTTCGATGCCGACCGAGTGGAGGTGATGCGACAGGACTGCATCAAGTCAACCAATCCGATGGTCTCAGGACCGAGTGCATCTCCCAGTGCAGGCAGCATGGACGACTTGCAGGATGTCATGCAGTAGATGGTCGCAAACATGACGCCAGAAGAGTATGAGATCTTCAAGAGTGGGTTCCAGAGTGCCGCGCAAGGCTATAAAGGAGCAGCCCAAGGTGGGAGTGGTGGTGTGCCTCCAGCCGGATAACCCGCTTGGCAAGAATACTATCGGCCTGAGTAGCTTGTAGAGGTAAAACCGGGCAGTTCTTGGCTCGTAGATCTAGTTGATATTGATGTGTAGTAAATGTGATGAGTGCAACTATCAACCTATGCATTCACGATAGCAAACTGACACGGTCTTCTGTAGAATAGGAACCTTCCGCAGACACCCAAGGACTACCTGGGGCACCAGCAGAGGGGCCGCATCATCAACCGTTGTGTAGCTTGATATTCCGTGGCTGGCAACGTCCTGTTACTGACCGCACTTCGACAATCTGTCGAAGAAGGTACATACGGTGTAGTCTTGCGTCCACACAAAACTTCGTTCAGAGTATACTGGTCAAATGACCTTCTTCGGCAAAGGAAACCTTCAGACCCCCTCCTCAGGACTGGCTCCTGCGTCTCGGCTTCCCATCCCATCCTCATCCTGCTGTGCCAGGAACGACGGATGCACCCTTGGCTGGGCACTGGCAAGCCGGTGGCCGTGGAGGGGCGGCATTGCGACCGTGCGCTCGTCGCGAATGTCGAGATCCCCACCCACCGGCATTGGAGAGACACGAGATTTCGCGATCGCATCGAGTTCTTCGGCAGCCTCAAGGGGCGGCGAATGGAGTCCACAGGCCGCGTACCAGTCCCCCTTTCTCGCGGCCAGCCTGTGGTTAGAAGCCTCTAGCCTCGCCTGCAGGTGGTCATCGACGGATTCATTCGGTCCAACGGCCTCGTCCGCGAATGACAGAGGTGCGCGTATTATAGGCACGGCTGTATCTGCACCATCGCTTGACCTGGCCTGTGCCGTCCTGGCCTTGGCCTCCTCTGCCGCGAGTGCTCCGATCATGAGTTGCCGGTCCAGATGGGCCTCCAACGTTGAGAGCAAGCAGAAACCAGCAGCTGCCATGGACCTTCGGTTCAGTTTCTGCAGCCTCTCCAGCACCTCCCTGGGACCGATAATCTTCTGATTGCCGTCAGTCCCGTTCGTTGCCGGCCACTCCGAGTGCCTGGCTAGCGCACTATGGGCAGTAACATGCCTGGCCCAAGCCAGCTATTCGTTCTCCCGCACATCGTGCAGCTCTCGCTCTGCCTTGCTCTTGAGGCGCTCTTGAGAAATCCCTGTGGCAGGTGTACCCACGGAATCCATGCTGGACTTGCTGTCGTCTCCCTCTTCGTTGAGAGCGTCTTCGGCCAGATCTTCCTCCTCCTACTCTTCTGCATCAAGGCCCCGTCCTCCGAATGCTTTGGATCGTGCGTCCGCATCCTGGTCATGTTCTTCTTCGCCCATGTAGGACCCCTCCTGATGCACAGTGGAGTCGTGGATCCCAGTGCCAGCATCACGGTGGTTGTCGTGTCCCATGGCAATCGACTCGGCTCTGGAATCTTCAACACGAGCAGCTGCTCCGAGCGACCGCAGGATCCTCGCTGTATCACGGGCGCACGGCAAATGTGGCGTAATGTCCACACCATCGTATAGGACGCGGACGTACGACTCGCCAGCTCGCAAGTCAGCCCTGCCCCGACCCGACCAACCGCTCTTCCCGGTTCCTTTCTTTCCCCTCACCACGGCACCAGCCCTCCACGTTTCCATCGTCACTCGCGACACGTACCCGGGTTGCTTACCCGGGTGATACCCCAGCGTGGCCAGCAATGGATAAATCACAGTGTCATGCGCCGCTCGAAGCACCACGTGGGGTTGGACCGCCTCTGGCAGATAGATCCCAGGCAAGGCCTGGCTGGCCAGTTCTTGAAGCCTGCCCGCAGCCTTACCCACTCGATGCTCAACCGCCGCACCTGGAGCTCGAAGGCCCAGCCACGCCTTGGCATCCTCAACTGACATATTTCGAGGCAGGGATGAACCTCTCCTCAGTCGTCGCATGAGGGCATCACCGTCGTAGTGGTCTAGAAGATCCAGGCCGAGGGTCTCTGCCTGTTCGAGTTCGCTCTCATCCATCGGACCGTCAGCTGCGAGGTACAGAGCTGTGCGCCACTCCTCGCCGTCCTGGCTCATGCGTTCAGTGGCGCGGGTGATGTCACCCTCTGGTGGTCCTATCGGTTGACTTGCGGCCTCCTCCTCGTTGTCTGCTCCGAGGGCAGCCCGCGCCTGAAGCTCGGCTGCCCGCCGCTGAGATTGCCGCAGCATCGCCCTTGCTGCTTTCTCCATCAAGAGAGGGGTATCGGGGCCGTCGTAGTAGTCGCTGTATGCCTGGTCATGACGGGCGAGAGCGGCCTTGGCCTCGTCGGTACGAAGGCAGGGGTAGTCACTTGCTAGGGCCATTGCGCGCCTCTGGGCTGCTTTCTTGGGGGCACGCTGCAGCTGCAGAGAGCGAGGGAGACCATCGCTGTAGCCGTTGGCGCAAGGGAGTGGATAGTTGTGGCACAGCCTCGTCTTTATCTCGTCGCCAATCTCGTTGGAGTGGAACTGCAGGGCGGTGCGTTCAGACGCCCGCCCCAGGCGAGCGATCCGTCGCAATCCGTTGGCGAGGGGGGCCTCGTGCGTCCGATGCAGCTCTGCTCGGGAGTGCTAGAGGGCGTCTGAGATTGCCTTTGCCGCTGGGCATCGGTCGTGATGTGCACCCAGAAGCATCGGGTCTGCAGTTCGGGGAACAACCGAAATGAAACGACTGGGGTAGCTGCCGTCCCAAGCGTCTCCCTCTCTGTCTGCCGAGGGCCGGGTTAGATCACCGGTGAACTCATCGTGATCCTTCGTCTGGGCAGCCTGTTCTTCCTCTTCAGACAAGGGAGGAAGGCCAGCTGCTTGCCTGGCTGCTGCTCGCTCGTCGGCCTTTTCCATCACGTGGTCGAGTCGGTCATCCTGCCAATCCGACTCATGCAAGACCTCGCTCAGGTCATCCTCAGGATGGAGAGCATACGTTAGGCGAGAGGCGGACGCCGACAGCCCGGGGAACTTCTCCAGGTGATCCTGAGCCTCTGGTCCACCAGGAGCCCCACTGATGTTCTTCGGACCTTGGCAGTCCGTGGCATACATCCCGTGAGACACCGCTGCAAGGGTAAGGGCTGTCCGCCCATAGTTGGTAGAGCTTAGTGATACCTCGCCGGGATAGAAACAGTGCCGGAGCAGGGGTTTCCTAGGGTACAGATGCATGGTATCCGGCTCTTCAGATCTTGCCTTCTTCGCCTCTGCCAGCGCCTGCATCTCAGCCTGTGGCCGGCTCCCTCCAGTGCCTCCAAGCGGCCGCTCGCTCGCCTACTGCACGTACAACGGTTCCACGAAGGAAGCCCCCATGGCAAAGGGGCCATTTGAGGCCCCATACGACATCCGCAGAGCATGTCCAAGCTCGACCGCTTGCTGCATTCCGTGCGGAGTTAGCTGGCCGCCAACGCACTCACCTCTGTAGTGCTCGGACTCAAGGCCACGACGGGCTGGCTCCGGCATCGATCGGGGCCTGCCCGCAGCCACGGCACCACAGCGCTTCGATACGGGATAGCCCAGCTGCTGCAGCAGCCGAGAGGTCGCCCGTTGCCCTTCGTCCCTAAGTTCCGCTTGCGCGGCGACGGGTTGGTTGTCCGGGTGGTCGCTTTCGTCAGCGAGCGGACCTGAGACCGGGCCCATGGGGTCGGCCATCTGCGTCCCGTCCTCGTTCCATCCGCTGTCTGGCAGCTTCGTGTCCATTCGCGCGGCGTCGAATGCCGTGGGGTCGTCGAATCCCGCCGCTATTGCCAAGTCGGACTAAGCTTGGATCTCACCCAGCGGATCCCCCCAGCCTGGGGGGAGCGGCGGCGCCGCGCGGGCAGGCCCCATAAGTCCTAGTTCCGTACACATTTCATCGTTGTACATGGCCCTGTATCTGTGGAAGAGCACGGCACTGTTGACTGCCTCTGCCTCTTCCTGGGTCGGCATTCGATGCGGGTGGTGGGATGCGTGCGCAGAGGCAGTGAACGTGCGGGCGCGATCCAGGTTGGGCTCCACGGGCATGGTGCAGTTCCAGCGAGCGGGCTTGGCCCCGGGAGTAGTGACCATGCCGGCTCTGTCGCCGTGCCGGAACACGATCTGCGTTTGTGCCAGAACCATGCTTACGCCGCCTACGACTACGCTACCGCGCGCGGATCTGAGAGCGTGCCCGATGGCGTTCTGGATCTCGCCCGTGGCATGGCTGGGAAATCTCCCTTCATCGCTTCCTTCGTTCATCATTTCTCGCGTGCTCACCACCGCTGTGTAGTCGCGGCGGCCCGTGCCAGCCGGCTCGCAGTATGTGGCCTGTAGCCGCTCTCGGATAGAACGAGCGCCAGCTGGATGTCTGACCGAGTAGCGGAGCGTATCTTTACGATGTAGCTTGGTTGGCGCGGTGTAATTGTGCATTTCTGCAGCCACATCTTCCGGGTGCTCGTCAAACTGTTCGAAAGGGTGAGGTTGGAGATCTTCGTGGTCTTCATCTTTGTCATTATGGCGCGTTCGCTGCGCTGCCCTTCGAGCGCTATCCGAATGCGGGTCACTATTCCCAAGGGATCCGATCGTGTCTAGCAATTGCTGTCTATCCTTGCTATTGCGATCGGCCACACGTTGTCGCTCTAGTTCGTCCGAGAGAAGTTGCTCATTTCCCTCCGCGTAACAAGGTATACAGACAACGAGGCTGGCACAAATGAAAGGAACCAACATTGATAGAAAAATTGTCTGGTTGGAATGTGTCTGGGTTCACAAAAGGTATAATTGGTATGAATATTAGATGGTCGCACCGCCGCATGTTTTTCTTCGCGCACGTTGCAAGGAAGCGGTCGCAACCCACAGCATGGCTATAAACCAGTAGTATCACGTTATAATGATCAGGATGATTTTGCACAGGTCTGAAATTGCATTGATTCCCGACTGGGATTCTAGAAGAACGGATGGAGAAAAAAATTGTGCACCCGCGCGATGTTTAGTGTAAGCGTTTCTACTTGCTGGCAGCTTATTTGGCGGAATGCCGTACGGAGGTGCATCAGTTCTGTTCCATTTGTGATTACAGAGCTTGTATCTTTGACCGCAGTAGATCCTTCAGAGAAGGCGTTGTTGATTTTGTACGAACAAGAGCTCCAAATTTATGATGATGACGGCCGGCGGGTGTCCACATCAAGCAAGCAGAAACAAAAAAGGTGTGTTTGAATGATCCGTACATCAGCTGTCCAACGGACGTCTAAAGCGAGTGCCGGCACAGAGGCTAATACCCCATTCGTCAACCTCCCGTTTGTCCCCGCAGAGTTCGCCTGAAGGGAATGTCTGAAGACACGGATATCGCAATTCTGGGAGAGAACATAGTCTCGAAGTGCGGAGAGTTGATACCTGACGCTTGGCTTCCTAAGGTAAGCTACTGGAGGCCAGCTCCACAGCTCGATATAGCGGCTGCATTTCATGCCTGTGCCACGATTACGATAAACGTTGTCTGATTGCCACTTGCGGCCCCGCAGGTGATTGAGTTGCTCGGAGAGCTGCAACTAGCCTCGGCAGGGGCCAGCGCTGGCACACGGAAAGCAGCAGCTGTTGCTACCCAAGCTGCCGCCCGGGGAGAGGCACTGCACCACG
>Ga0136560_1000525_pt1 | contig 19342 bp, 8 predicted proteins | sample AntRauMeHopE1497_FD_104925 | JGI IMG/M metagenome (GOLD analysis project Ga0136560, IMG submission 104925) | Saline lake microbial communities from Rauer Islands, Antarctica - Metagenome Hop E1 #497 | ecosystem: Environmental > Aquatic > Non-marine Saline and Alkaline > Saline | place... | reverse complement strand
GCGAGCAAGCAGGCAGCCATCGACCTGTTAGCTCAGGTCGCCATGACCGGCAATGCGCCGCTGCTGGCCGCGACGGTACCCGCATCTGCTCCGGCTTCCTATGCGGCTGACCTCTTCGAGACGTGCACTCGGGAAGGCAGGCGTGCTGCGACGGCTGCGGCCCTTCGAAGCTCATAACTGGACCGCGCGCAGCACAGCCGCGCCGGGGTCCAATCGCTCACTCAAGTGCACACGCGCGAAGCGCAGAATCTGCACGCAGGGGCTGCCAAAATCAGCGCACCCGCCCGCTCTCTGCGGCGCGGGTCACCTGCGCCGCACTGTGCTCCCGGTCACGACCAGTCGCTGCACGAGGGGGAGGAGGTGCTCGTTGTCCCGCCCCAGCGCCAGGCGCGCGGCCTCGAAGCCCTCGGCGAGGTCGAGCTCCGCGAGGCTCGAGCAGGCCTCGGCCAGGCGGCGGGCGCCCACCTGCCGCTCCAGCACCTCCCGCACGTACGCCAGCTCGTGCGACGTCGCTCCGCCGTGGGCGGCGCCACCGGCTCCCGGCGCTCCCCCGTCGCCCTCCTCCTCCTCTTCCTCCGCTTCGAGCCCGTCGTCGTCATCGTCGTCGTCGTCCTTGCCCTCCCCCGCCTCCTCGTCGCTGTCCAGCCACTCGCCGTCCTCGAGCTCCGCCTGCTCCTCCCTTGCCCGCGCCGCCTCCTCGTCCAGCCCGGCCCCCGCCGTGTGCGACACCGCGACCATCGACTGCATCAGCGCCGCCCGGTCAGCCTCCCCGCGCAGCGCGCGGAGCGTCTGCTCCGCCTCCCGCACCGCGACCGCCTCCTCGGCGTCCTCGTCGCCGTCGTCGTCCTCGTCCTCGTCACTGCCGCCGCTGTGGTCATCGTCGCCCGATAGGGCGATGCCGGGGTCGTCGTCGTCGTCGTGCCCGCCCAGGTCGAGCCGACGCGCGGCCCCGCCCTCCTGCACCCCGCGCCGCGGCACGGCGCCCCCGACCCACTCCGTCCGGGCGTCGATGAGCGGCACGCCGCCGCCGCCGCCGCTCCTCGGCGGGCTGTGCACCCGCGGCCGCATCGCCTCGACCTCCCGGATGCTCGCCATGAGGGCGTCCTCGGCCCGCGCGGCGGCGGCGGAGGCGGGGGACGGGCCGGCCGCGGACGGGGCGGGGGCGGGGATCGGCCTGCGCTGGGGGTGGGCGCCGCCGCCGTGGCGCGGCGCCGGCACGAACCCGACCCCGACCGGCGGGGGCGCCAGCACGTGCCTCCTCGGGCTGACGAGGGGGGAGGTGGAGACCCGGCGTGGAGACCCCGCCCCGCCGGGGGGCGCGGGCGGCGCGTCGGAGGCGAGGGATGACGGGACGACGGCCGACGGCGACGGCTCGTCGTACCGCCGCCCTCGAGGCACGTCCTTGCCCCGCCCCGGCGCCTCTGCTGCCAGCTCGAGCATTGGCCGTGCGAGCACCTCCACGGGCGGCCCGTCCTCCGCCGGCTCCCCCGACGCGCGGCGGTGGGCCCGCTCCCGCGCCTGCTGCGCCCGCAGGCGGCGGATGTGGGCGCGGAGGTCGCCGCGGTCGGCCTTGGGCTTGGGCGCCGCGGCCGCGGCGGCCGCCGCCTGCTTCGGGACCCGCGTGGGCGCGGCCGCGGCGGGCGCCCTGGCGGCGTGCCCGGCGCGGGCCGGCTGCCCGTGCTTGCTGAAGCGCGGGACGGGCGGCTTGCGGCTCCCCGCGGCCGAGTGGGGGACGAAGCCTCGCTTCGCGCCGCTCCCGCCCCGCCGGCCGGCGTCGGCCGCCGCCCCGCCGCCCCTGCGGTTGGACGAGCGGCTGCCCGGCGACGTCCCGCGGGACGACGAGCCGCCGTCGTCGTCGCGGCGCGGCGGGCCTCTGCGCGCGTAGCCGCCCGAGGCCGGCCTCGGGTCGCTCGCCCTCGTGCCGTCGGAACGGCCGCTGTCACCCCGGGCCAGGGGGGGCCGGGCGCCCGAGGCCGACGACGGCTTCTTGGCCGCCCCGCGCTCCGCCGCCGCCCGCGCCTGCCGCTCCCACTCCGGGAGCCGGGCCCTGGCAGCGCCCACTACGCGCGCCCGCCGGGCGGCGGCGGTGTTGCCGGCGAGGCGGGCGCGGATCATGGACGGCCGGCTGTCCGCCCGCCCCGCCCGCGAGCGGCCCTCGCTGTCGCTTGACCGGGCGCTGCCGCGGCGCTGCGCCGCCCGGCCGCTCCCCCTGGGCGCCTCCGCGGCCTCGGCCGCCCGCTCCCGCCGCCTCTCCGCGGCCCGCTCCGCCTCGGCGGCCTCGGCCCGCCTCCTCCGCCTCCTCCTCGCCTCGGCCTCCTCCTCCTTCCTCGCCTCGGCCTCCCGCTTCGAGTGCGCCGCCTCCGCCCTCCTCCTCCTCGCCCGCCGCTCCTCCAGCTCCCGCTCCTCCTCCTGCGCCCTCGCGGACCGCACCCGCGCCTCCGCCTCCTCCTTGGCCGCCTGCGCCCTGGCCGCCCTCGCGCGCCGCCTCCGCCGGTCCTCCGCCTCGGCCTCCGCCCTCGCCCTCGCAAGCTTCCGCTCCTTGGACTTGCGCCTCTCCGCCTCGTCCTGCCGCCGCAGCACCGCCTCCTTCGCCCTCTCCTCCGCCCTAGCCCGCCGGGCCTTGTCCTCGCGCCGCAGCCGCTCCACCGCCCTCCTCCTCGCCTCCGCCGCGGCCCGCAGCTTCTCCTCCGCGCGCTTCTGCTGCTCGCGAAGAGCCCTGGCGCGCTCCGCGACGATGCGGCCCCGGTCCCCGGCCCCGTAGCGGGCGCCCGGCGCCGCGACGTAGCCCCGCCTCGGGTCCACGGACGGCGCCGCGACCCGGGGGCGGGACGGGGCCGCCGCGACGGGGACGGGGCGGCGCAGGCCGACGACGGGGCGGGACGACGGGGCGGCGACGCGGGCCGCCGGGGCGGGGGCGGCGGACACGGGCCGGGCGGCGGGCGGCGGCGCGAGCTGCGGCGCGTCGGGCCTCGTGACGGGGAGGTCCCGCATCGGCCGGAGGCCGTGGATGACGGTGTGGGCGAGCTCCGCCCTGGCTGCGTCACCGAGGTGTGCCTCGATGCGGGCCTGGAGGAGGGGGTGCTGGAGGATGCGGTCGACGCGGGGGCGGCGGCGGGCGTCGCGGTGGAGGCAGGCGCTTATGAGCTCCGTGACGCCGGGGGAGAAGCCGCGGGGGAGGGCCGCGACCTTGCCGCGCATGATGGCGCGGACGAGGCCCTTCATGTTTCGCCCCTCAAAGGCGTGCTTGAGCGAGCACATCTCGTAGAGGATGCAGCCGAGCGACCAGATGTCGCTCTTGTTGTTGTAGCGCTCCTCCCGGCAGATCTCGGGGCTCAGGTAGTACGGCGTCCCGATGGCCGTGCGGGCGAGCTCCATGGTGTTGGAGAGCACCTTGGCGATGCCAAAGTCGCCCAGCTTGACCACGGGCGGCCCGGACCCCGCCGTGCCGAGCATGATGTTGGCCGGCTTGAGGTCGCGGTGCAGGATCTTGCGGTTGTGGACGTACTTGAGCGCCAGGCAGATCTGGATGAACCAGTCGAGGACCTGCGGCTCGGGCAGGAGCTTGCCGCGCCTGCCCTTGAGCGTCTTCTCCAGGTCGCCGCCGTCAGCGTACTCCATGACGATGCAGAGGGAGCCGCGGTAGTGGAAGCTGTCGACGTAGGCCACGATGTTGGGGCACCGCAGCCGCGACAGCACGGCGACCTCGTTCTCGACCTCTGCGCGCTCCTTCCGAGACATCCTCGTCGTGTTGATCTGCTTGATCACGAATTGTTGCTGCGGCGACCGGGTGCGGGGCGGCGTTCCAGCGCAGCGTGGCACTCGCGCTCGTGAAGCACAAATCCCGCGCGGCAACGGGCGACTTGCAACCTCGGCCGTGCCACCCCCACGGGGCGGTCCCCACCAAAGGTTCCCCACCAAAGCATGGAGCAGCACGAATCGTACTGAGCAATGCGCTCGCACCGCCACTCAGCGGCACCCGGGCAAGGGACTAGGCCTCGGAGGCGCAGCAGCGAGAGTTTGAGCACCTCACCCCGTCTGCTTTTCGCTGGACCAGCAGGGCAAGGCCGAAACTTCCCTTACCCACCGAACGGATCACCCGAAACTTGTCCATCGCGGTCGGGCGGCGCCAGTCTTCCACCCGGCGCGCCGCTGTGCGCCCTGCCGACGGCGCGGCCTGCGAACCCTGCGGCACGGTCGGCCGCCCCTCTGCCGGAAAGCCGGCTGGCAATGGACGCGCGACGCCAGCACACGGTCCGCCATGATCCGTGCCAGGCCAGGACACGACCTTTCGGGCGGCGAGGTGCTGTGGGCCGAGAGCACCCCGGAAACGTGAGCCGCGGCCTCACGCAACCTCAAGGCTGCGGCGCAAGGCGCCTGGCAAGCGCTGATGTGGTAGCCACTTATGCCGCAGAATGAGGGCGGCGTTTGAGATTGGCGTCGACCCTGCGCCTGTTGTCCAGGCCAAGCCGCCGCCAAAGCCTGTGCGCCCGCGGAAACTACCCCGCCGGGCGCCATCGCGCCTAGACCTGGTTGCGGCAGGGCTGCTGGTTGTGTGCCATACGCTCGGCGTATTCTTCGTCGTTCCTCACGGTGAGTCATGGCGCAGGCCGCGGCGAATTCCTGCGCGCCGGTTCGGCACCGGGCCTCACCCGCCAGCCGTGGCTGTGCGCTCTCGCAGAGTGGGCCGTGCGTGAGCTTCTGGCAGTGACGTACGTCACCGGGGCGGTGGCTCTCGCGCTCGCGCTGTGGACGAGGTGGTCCGACCCCGGGTTTCTGCCGCAAGGGCTCGCTGCCGAGCGTCTCGCCTCTCAAGACGCGCCGGGGCGGCACACGGTGACGCCCGAGGTCGCGCTGTACTGGAAGCACCGCCGGGCGTACGGGCTGACGCCCGTGGCCGCGGCTCCGTCCAAGGAGCCGGCCGAGGCTGCGGGGTGGTGCGGTGCGTCGGGCGCCGGGCCGCAGTCCGAGGCCGTGTGCCCCACGTGCCGCCTGCACAAGCCGCTGCGCGCGTCGCACTGCGCGGCCTCGGGCCGGTGCGTGGCTCGGCTCGACCACCACTGCGCCTGGCTCGGGTGCGCGGTGGGGGCCTCCAACCACGCCCGTTTCGTGGCCTTCCTGTGGGTGGCCGCCGCCCACTTCGCGGTGTCGTGCGCCACGTGCTCAGTCACGGTGCTGGGCCCCCTGTCCGGCGGCACGGGGGGCGCCGGCGCCTTGAGCTCCGTCGTCCTGACCGGGCTCTGCGCGGTTTCGGCGGTCTTCACCGCCTTTGCGGGCGCCCTCGTCGCCGACCAGGCCCTGAACATCGCCACGGACACCACGGTTCGGGAGCGGAAGCGGGGGCTGGCCGGCGGCGGGCCGGGCGCGGCGCCGGCGTCGGCGTGGGCGGGGAGGTGGCGCCGCTCCACGTGGCACGCGGCCGACAACACCATCCGGTTCTGGGCCGAGGGTCTCTAGGCGTCGGGCCGCGCCGCCTGCCTGCGGCGCTTGGGTGCCCGCCCCCGCGCCGCCTCGTCCTGCCTCCACGGGTCTGCGAAGAGGACGCCGTGAGCCTCCAGCACTTCGCGCAGCTGGTCCTTGCTCAGCCTGCCCGCGCCGCCCGGCGCCACCGAGGCGGCGGGGGCCGCAGACGACGACGACGACGACGACGACGATGACGCCGCCGCCTTGTCCGGCGCGCCAGGAGCGACCACCGTCGGACGCAGGCGTCCCCCGCTGCCGCCGGAGCCATCCCGCCCGTTGCTGTCGTGACCATCGTCCCCGGAATCGCTGCCGCCCGCATCCTCCTGCGACAGGCCGCCCAAGACCCCAGCAGGGTGCCCCGGGCCCGCGCTGCCGCGCGCCGTAGGTCCGACCCCGTGGCCTGGCGACCCATCGTCGCCGTCGTCTTCGCCGTCGTCGTCGCCGTCGTCGCCCTGGGACGTGTCGTCAGCGAGCAGGATGACTTCTGACACGTCAAGCTCCTGCGCCGGGCCTCGCCTGCGGCCAGCTGCCTCCCACGCGTTGATTCTAGAAAGGAGGGCATCCACGTTGACAGTTTGCATACAAAGCATTGCCTCCCACACAGTCGGGTGGGCGCTCAGGAACGCTCGCACCGTCGGCTCGCCAGGCCAGTCCGCCCCTTCGCCCACTCCCGCCGTGCCGGCCTTCGGCATGCGTGCCCGTACGTCTGCAAGCCACGCTCGGCTCTCCCTGGCGGTGCGGGGACACCGGAGGCCGATCCCTCGGAGCAGCTTGCGGCACGATGCTTGGTCCAGCCGCGAGATCGCAGCCACGGAGAGGCTGGCCACTGGCTCCGCCATGACCAAGCCAGGAGCAGGTTGGCGCTCCGCTCGGGATCAATGGACGACCCGCGGCCGCAGCCAGCGAGTGCGCCTTGCAGAGTCGGGCGCATCGTCCCGGACGTCACACACCGCCCCATTCGAGCCAGCTGCCCCCATGAACCGCATCGTCAACCATCTGGTGAATGAGATCGTCGTCAAGGCCCTGGCACGGAACAAGGGCTTCCAGTCCATCGTGGTGCGCGCCGTCGATTCGATCAGGAGTGTCTCCGACAGGTTTACTGGTGCGGCAAAGTCGGGTGATGCCGGCGCTGGGGCCAGCGCGTCGGCCCAGCGGGCGCACCGCCCCAAGATCAAGCCCGAGATCCCGGAGAACGCGGCGGAAGAGGTCCCCAAGGTCACGGCGAAGAAGGCGGCGGCCGACCCCAGAGACAAGGGCTTCTTTGGGCACCTGACCGACGTGGTCAAGAACGACGTCAGTGATATGTTTGGTCGCCGCTAGGGCAGCCGGCTTCCGTGATTGCGTGTGTGGTGCGGGCGCCCGTCTGCCCGAGGGGCGGCGTCGAAACCTGCCGAACGTTCCGCTCACTCCTCAGTCTTCACACGCTGCGCATCTGGGCCGTCTGCGCCGTCATCTTCGCGCGCACGCTTCGCAGTCGTGTCGGACGCGTCCGGCGCCGGGTCCTTCTCCGAGTGGGAGACGTACGCCTCGGCGAGCGCCATGAACTTGGGCACTCCGCCGACAAACGCCGACTGCATGAGTCGCTCGTCCGTGGCGGCCTCCTTGAGGATGTACTGCGGAACGTTGATGCGCTTGAGCGCGGCGACCACGGCCGCCGGCATGCCCGGGATGGAGGGCAGCGAGAACCCGCTCACCGCAACGCACAGCCTGGTGAGCGCCGGGCCGACGATGGAGCCGCGCGGCACCGCGGAGGACATGACAGCCGGGACGCTCTCAGTGACGGCTACCTTGGCGGGGTCGCGCGGGGCCGCGGGGACCGGCGCCGAGGCAGCCGCCCCGGCCGCCCGCAGGAGGGACGGGTGGACGGGGACGGCGGGCTGGGGGATAGGGGCAGCGACCTGGCCGTCGAGGACGCGCGAGGTCGGCGGCGCGGGCGCCGAGGACACGGCAGCGGGGGCGGAGGCGCCTCCGTAGGGTGTCGCGGCGGCCGACGCCGCCACCTGCCTGGTCATGCGAGCGGCCGACGGGTGGACGGGGACGCCCGACGGCGCCGCGGCGCCCGACAGGGCCATTGGCGGGACCACTCCCGCGTCGAGGCCGGGGCCGTTGAGCGGGGTGCCGGACTGCAGCTCCGTGCCCAGGGCGCCCGAGGCGGCGTGGAGGGCGGCAGAGCCGAAGACGACACCCCCGTCGGAGGTGCGGAACGCGAGCGGTGCGGTCGCGGGGTCTGAGAAGAGCGTGACGTCGGCGGCGCCGCTCGAGGGCGGGAGGCCGAAGGACTGCCAGCGGTAGGCCTGCGCGGCGAGGACGGCCGAGCCGGGGACGCCCGAGGCGCTGCCCGCCCAGCGCGCAGCGGAGGGGAGGGACCCCGTCTCGTGGAGGCAGCGGGTCTCGAGCCTGGCGAGGCGGCGGATGTCGCCGCCGCCGTCGACGCCCCGCGTCTCGAAGTGGACGTACAGAGCCATGAGGGGGCCGCGCCGCCCCGGCGGGAGGTCCGCGAGGAACGCCTCGAAGAGGGAGCGCGAGTTGGCGGCGTCGGCAAAGGTGGTGGCGAGGCGGCAGGCCGCGACGGCGTACGCCTCCTGCTCCGGCTGCCGCCCCGCCGCCGCGGCCTCGGCCATCTTCTTGCGCCCCAGGTCCAGGATCTTCATCGCCGTCTCGCGGTCCCCGTTGCACGCGGCCTCCATGTCCGCGGCGGCCAGGAAGAGCGCCGGGTGCGACGACTGCTTCTTGGCCGCGACAAAGACCCGCCGGGAGGCGTCCGCGGAGCCGGTGCGCCGGGCGAAGCGGATCCACGCGATCCACAGCGCCGGCCCGGGGTCCGTCGTGGAGGCCTGCTGGTAGAGCGCCCCGGCGGTGCGGTTGTCCCCCAGGAGCTCTGCCGTGTCCGCGGCCGACATGGCCAGCGCCTCCGAGTGCGGCGCCGCGCGCACGCCCTCGGAGAGCACCTTGAGGGCCATCTGGCACGCCTTGGCGCCCTCCTTGCTGGCGGCGGCGTCGGAGCGGTCGGCGAGCGCGGCCACCGGCTCCCCCGCGCGCAGCACGCCGCCCACGCGCAGCTCGAGCACCGCCAGCTCCTGCCAGAAGTGCGGGAGGCAGCGCGTGGACAGCAGGCAGCGCTTGAGGTGCGAGCGCATGAGCGAGGCGTGCGCGGGCGGGGTCAGCCGCAGCGGGTTCCGCGCCTCGTAGTCCAGGAACGCGCGCCACGGGGCCACCTGCGCCGTCACGCGGGCGTGCGCCTTGGGCTCGGGCAGGGAAGGGTCCGCGGGGCGGGGCTGCACCGGGATCACCCGGGGGTTCACGGCCGCCCAGAGGGGCGCGCGCTCCTTGGCAGCGGCGGTCGCCGTCGCGAAAGCGATCCGCGCGGACCCCAGGAGCGACGCGGTGAGCGACGCCTGCGAGTTCTCCTTCTCGAACTCCTCGTAGTCCGTCCACATCGCGCCGGAGGCGACGCGGGCCGTCGGGGCCGCGAGCGCACGCTTGTAGGCGCCGCGAAGCGACTCGCGCCGCTTGGCCGTCTCGAACTCGGTCACCGCGGGCAGCCCCTTGGCAAAGTCGATCCACGCGTCCCACAGCGAGTCTGACCCGGGGAGCAGCCCGACCTTGTCGATTGCGGCCTCAAAGGCCTTGGACACCGCCGTCCGAGCCGAGTCAGCAGCCTTGGTGGCGGCCTGCACGGCCTCCTTGGCCTTGTCACTGCCCGACTTGTCGCCCTTTGCTTGTGACAGCTTCTTGAGCGCGGGAACCAGGCGCGATGACTTGACAAAGTCCACGTAAAACTGCCAAAGCTCGGGGTCGAGGTGGTTGCTCACCGTCTTGCCCAGAAGCGCCTTGGCCCGCTGCATTTCGCCCGCAGCAAGCTCCATCTTGGCGTAATCCAGCCAGAATTGTGTCTGCGCGACGGGGGAGCGGAGCAAACGGTTGGCAGTCTCTGCGAGCCCCAGGGTACGCCTTACACGCGGGCTCGCCCACGGCCTCACCGCCGTCGGGAAACGCTCAAGCACCTCGTCAAACACAGGCCTAGCCTCCTCCGGCGTGCCCCGGACGCTCCGGAGCAGCCTTCCCCAGGCATCCACGTCGTCCGGATCCCCCTTCACGAGCTCCTGGAGCTTTGCTGTTCCTTCTGCCTTGCGGGCAACTGCCTCTGGCTTTGGAGGCACAGGAACCGCGGATGCGAGCGGGTTCGAAGCCGCCGTGGTGTCATTGCCGGACGACGACGACGACGACGCGGACGCTTCGGCCATGCCCTCGGGGCTCTGGGAGCCTGCGTCCCTGCACCCCACGCGGCGAGCTGTGCGGCTGTCGATACAGCTGCGCCGGTCAGGCCGACGAGCCGGAAGGTGCTCTCAGGGCCAGTGGCCGACGAGACGGCCGCACAGAGCAAATGCCGGCTAAATGGGAACGGCGTCGGCACTCCGGCAGCGGCCAGCCATGGGCAAGAAGGGCAAGAAGGCAAGACACCCGCAGCCGTCTTACTCGGGCGGGGGAGCGGCGCGGTTCCGGGGACGAGCCGAGCAAGGCAAGAAGCCTGGCGGTCAGGCTGTCCCGCCAGAGGCGGCTGAAACGCTTAGGCTTGACGAGCCTGAGCTGATCCGGCGATTGCCCCTCTCGGGGTCGTTCTCTGGGAGGGCTGGCTGCTCGGGGCTGGCTAATATCGGAAACACATGCTTTTTCAATGCCACGCTCCAGTGCCTGTGTTCCGCGGACTCCGTGCGCGAGTACCTCGTCGCAGGCCACTGGGCTGGGGCCCGGTGCGCTGAGCCTGCCGGGGCGCCGGCTCCTCCCTTTCCGCCGCTGGGCGAAGGTCCCGTGACGAAGGCAGCCCGAGCCGTGTTTGGGCCACTCTCCTCGACCGCATCCAGATCATCTGTCAACCCCGGCGCCCTACTGGATCAGCTGGGAAAGATCGCGCCCCGATTTCGATCCCGGGCGCAGCAGGACGCCCAGGAGCTGCTGCGCACCTTCGTCGATGCGCTGGACGAGGAGGAGCAGCACCGTCGGCGAGTGAGGCACACCCGACAGACCGCGCTCCTGGCCGAGGGGACCGGCGCCGGAGCGGGGGTCGTCCCGGCGGTGGCACCCAGGCCGGAGGAGGCCGAGGCTGCCGCAGCAAGTGCCTCGTCGGGCGGGCCGGCACGCGCAGACCGAGCCGGTTCGGCCAGCTCTGGCGACCATGCAGCGCCCAGCTCGGCCAATGGTGGTGGAGGCGCGGCGGGGGCGAGTGAAGAGGGTGGGGCGGCAGTTGGGATGGCCACGGCAGCCGTCGAGGATAGCGCAGCGGCGGAGGAGGCGGGCGCGGCGGCGGAGGACAGGGAAGGCGCCGCAGCCCCTGTTTCTGCAACGCTGATGGACGCGACCGCGCTGGCAGAGCACACGGAGAAGCGGGCGGGCGCGTCGCTGTCGAGCGAGCGCCGCGCAGCCGTCGAGGCTGTGGGCAGCTGGACCGACGACGACGAGGGCGACGCCCCTTCGCCGTCGGCCTTCATCCCGGCGCCCGAGAGAGGCAGGGGCTGGGACGCAGACGACCGCCCGCACGGCGTGTCCACGTGGGTGTGGCAGCTCATGGGTCTGCGCATGTGCTCCGTCGTCCGCTGCTCCGTGTGCCAGCACATCTCGGCCACGACGGAGACCGCGTTCGACCTCTCCCTGCCCCTGCCGACACCGGAGCCCTCAGCCGCCCGCTCGTCGTCCCACCGGCTCAGGACGGGGAAGGTCGACAAGCGGGAGGCACGCCGCCTCGCGAAAGCAGCCGCCAAGGACGCCCGCGCCGCCCTTGCGGCCGAGCGGCGCAAGGGCAAGGGCAAAGGCAGGCGTCACGTCAAGCCAACGGCCGCGGACGCCATGCTCCTCGCCGGGGCCGCGCCGCCTGCCGACGTTGCGCCACCCAAGGCTCACTCGTCCCCGGTGCCGGAGCCAGCCACGGGCGGCGGTGAGTCTCCGTCCAAGGCCTGGCTGGACAGGGCGAGCAAGCGGGACCTCGTGGAGTGGCTGTGGGCCCACGCCCCGCCGGAGATGCTGGACCTCCACGGCCTGCCCCGGTCCGGGAGCATCAAGAAGGTGGTGAAGAAGCTGGTGGCGCGGGACCTCGTGGAGGCTGTGCAGGACGTGGTGGAAACGAGGCCGGCGAGGGCGGGCGCCGGAAAGACGGCCGACCACAGCAGCAGCGAGCCAGGGGACGCTGACAGCGACGCCAGCTTGCGCATTGCCGAGGAAGCGGGCACAGGCAGCCTGGCCGATGGCGGGGGTGCAGCAGCTGTCGGCGTCAACGAGGCCGCGGCGAAGGAATGCTCCAGCCCGGGCTCAGCACGGAGCAGCAGCGATGGTGTTTCGGGAGACGACGGCGGGCCCGAGGCGGGCCGTGCGAAGGGCAAGGTCGGAGCGCATCACAGTGAAGGCAGCATTGATGCAGCTGCCGGGCAGGGCGGGAGCGAATCTGCTGCAGACGGCGCCGAAACCTCGGCCAACGACGACGATGAAGCCGAGGCTGATGCCGGCAAGATGGGCGACGCGAATGACGGCCAGAATGGCGGTGGCGACGATGCTGAAGCCGAGGCCGACACCGGCAAACATGCCGTCGCGAATGACGCGGACGACAATGCTGACGCCGACGACGGCGATGCCGACGGCAACGCCGACGACGCCGACGACAACGATGGTGACGACGACGCCGACAGTGACGAGGAGGACGACGACGAGCCCGAGGACGACGACGAGCCTGAGGAGGCTCTACGTGCCGAGCTGCCTGGCGGGCTCGTGGTGCCGCCCTGCCCCCCGGTTCGCGCGTCGGGGTCCGTCCGGGCCAGCCTTGCTCTGTTTGCGGCGGAGGAGCGCTTGCGCGTGGATGACGGCAACGGGTACCGGTGCGAGAGGTGTGCCGCCGAATGGGCGAGAGAGCGGCGAGCTTCGGGCGAGGAGGACGTCAAGGAGGACGCGGCGCCCAGGCAGAACGCCACCAAGCGCATGGTGGTTCTCGACCCGCCCCACGTGCTGACGCTCCATCTCAACCGCTTCGCCGTCAGCGCTAGGGGCACTCTGGTCAAGCGCGGAGATCCGGTCAAGTGCCCTCTGGTCCTGGACCTCGCCCCAGTGTGCGCGCTCACTCGGGAGGAGGCGGCCGCCGGGGTAGCTGCGGCGTCAGGCTCAGGGGAGGCTACCGATGCCCTCGAGGAGGCAGCTCGCCTTCGAGAGCCGGTGAGTTATGCCCTGCGAGGCATCGTGGTGCACCGTGGCTCGTCGATGGGATCGGGCCACTACATTGCGGCGGCGAAGGATGCCGATGGCTGGGTGCTGGCATCCGACTCATCAGTGCGCCGTGCCACTGATGGTGACGTTGCAGCCCAGCAGCCGTATCTGTGTGTTTACGAGCGCATCGCTTAGGTGCACGAGGCCGGTGTGTCACATTGTTAGCACACGAGCAACGTGTCGAAACGCGCTCGCTGTCATTCGGAGCCTCCAGATGGCAGTTCCGGCCTAGAGCGAGCTGCGCGCCCGCTTTCCCGGCCGAGCAATGGCATCCTTTGTCCGCTTGGGAGCGCGGGCCTCGGCGGACAGGGCCAGCGCAGTCACCACCGGGCTGGCGGCGGGCTGGGACGACGCGGCCTCTGCTGGACGAGCCGACGGTCCGACCGGGGCCGGGCGCACCTTCGGTTGCGACGTGGCGGCGAACGACTGGAAGAGCGCGACGTCTTCGTCAAGAATGATGGGGGACTCAGCTCTCTGGGCCGGCCGGAGCTGCTGACGGAAGAGCGACCCTGGTGAGCGAGCGACGGACCGCTTTTCAGCCCCTGTGGCACGAAGCCGCCGCGGCGGAGTCCCTGAGGCCCTTCCTCGGCGAGCCACCGCGGTCGCCGCAGTGGCACCAGACGAGCTGGGAGCCATCGCCACGGTGCGTGCGCCAGGTGAGCCAAACAGCCCGCAGCCGCCACCAACGGACACCTGTGCGGCAAAGGCCGCCTTCAGGCCTGTCACCACAGGCGTGTACGCGGCCGTCCCGGCCGGATGGTTCACTGGGAGGAGGGTGCGGGGGTGCGAGTCTGCCCGCGCGACTGCCTTTGCGTCCGCAGGTGACGGCAGAGACCCCACCATGGCTGAGATGGGGTCAGTGTCGATGTCGTCGTCGTCGACCACCGTCATGCCTCGTGCCGTCAGCTCCCGAGCCCGCCGCGTGGCTTCGTCCGCCCGCTCCGGAGAGTCGTGGGAGTCGATGCTCGGTGAGCGGCTCGCCGCCGGCGCGCTGGCCGGGGGCGGAGTGGGCGCCCTCGCCGGCGGCGCCGGGGCCTTGGCCTTCATCTTCGCCACCAACGCAAAGAGTGACCCAGCCTTGGGCCGGGGAGGCTTCGTGTCAGCCGGCTTGGACCTCGCGGAGCGCCGGGGGGATGTACGGGCAGGACCCTCCGGGCTGGCCGCGCTGGGGCGGGGGGAAGCCGGTGCGGCGGTCGCCCTGGCCGGCTCCGACGCCGACGGGCGGGTAACGGCAGGCAGAGCCCTGGCAGCGGTGGGCGTGGGCAGCGCCGACACCGTCCTCCTGATGCCGGTGGCCACCGCCCGGGCCGGGGACGCGAAGAGCCCCTGCGGGGTGGCCTCCTGGGTCGGGGCGAGGTACCGCGCCACGCTGCGGGCCGGGTCGAAGACCACGTGCCAGTAGAAGCCGGCCTCTGCCAGGCAGAAGCTCCGCCGGTAGCCGGCGGGGACCTTCACTCCGTCCTTCGACATCTCCCTCACCAGCCGCGCCGGCCGGCGGTCGTCGTCGCAGGCCTGGGTGCGCTGCAGGTACTTGGAGCCGGTGCGGAGGCCCAGGCCGGGCGGGGACGCCAGGTAGTCGCACCCGGCCAGCACGCAGAGCTGCACGAACTGACGCGCCGAGAGCGCCGAGAGACGGCGCAGGAAGCCCATGGTGGAGGCCGACACCAGGCGCCGCACGGGGCCGCGGGAGCGCGCCATGGCGTCCTCGCGGCCGGGAGACGGCGCGTACGCCGCCGACACCGCGGACCGTGGGGCCGCGGGGCCCGCCCCGGCGGCGGCCCTGCCGCTGGAAGCCGAGCGCTGCACGTCCAGGTGCTCGGTGCTGATCCACGAGCTCACCGGCCCGGGCCGCACGCGGAGCAGCTGGCCCGTCCCCGAGTCGTCCATGCGGTAGAGCACGTCGCACCCCGCGCCGCAGGCCGCGAGAAACACGGCGACGTCAGAGTCCTCGGTGACGATGCTCGTCACGTGCCCCCCCGCCGCGAGCGCCGCGAGCTGCGCGTCTGCCTCGAACGGGGCCACGATGTAAGAGATCCCGAGCTCACGAAGCCGCCTGATGACCGGGAGGGTGTGCTCAAACGTGACGGAAATGGCTCCGGCAAACGCAGCACCGGCAGCCTCCTCCAGCGCTCTCCTCTCCGAGGCGGTCTTGGCCGCTGCGGCGTCTCGAAGCAATGCGTTGCCCCGGGCCTTGGCGCTGTCTTGCCTGGCGCGTCGGTCCGCTGACACCTTTCGCTTGAGCTCGGGCCGCTTGCCGTCAAAGACGACAATTGGCCGGAGCCCCGCGTCCTGCAAGATAGCGACTTTCCTGGCGACGTAAGTGGCCAGGCGGCTGGTCGGCTTTTCCATCGCTAGGTCGAGAGAGCAGCTGTAGGCAGCTTTGAAAAGCCAGGACGACCCGTCGACGGCGACTGCGCCACGTGGGAGGTGCCTAGCGTGGAATCGGTCTACCATGATTGGCCCAAGCTCCTTGAGCAACCCTTGGATACCCATGTCGGGCCGGGTGGAGTGTTTTTTGAAACGGTTTGCTCAGGCCGCCCTGCACCAAGCATTGGATACGCCTCGCCTATCTAACCGCGGGACGAAGCAACATGTGGTGGGCATAATGGCGATGTGATCTGCGCCAGGACGCTGAGCTGGGTGAGGCTATAAGCGCGTTGACATTTCTCGTGTTCAAGCATGGCTTCGGCCGCAACCGTGCCCGAACGACGAGCGGCCAGGCCACTGCAGGAGCATGTTAAAGGCCGAGCTGGTGATCCACCAGGCCGCATGGCGAGGCGGACAACCTCCGCGAACCGCAAGGATCCGCCACCGCAATGGCTTGGCAGAGGAGACAAACGGCGTGGAGCACCGGCGCCGCCAGCAGCTCACCGGCCAGGCCGAAGACCGCACCCGAACAGGGACTGCGCCGACCAGGCCGCCTGTGACGGGCTCTCCTGGTGTTGTGCCCGTGCCGCCATGGACGCTGGAGCGCCTGAGTTCGACCCGTCGGCATTGTCGCCGGGACCCGCCCCAGCCCCCGCTCCGTCCGGGCCTGGCGGAGCCCTGCAGCACCAAGCGCGGTTCAACATCCCTGGTGGCATGGCCACCGGTCATGCCATTGGCGGGCCGGCGACAGCGGCTGTTCACGGCTACCCGGCAACGGCGCCCGTGGCACCGGCACAGCTTGACTTTTCCGGGGCTGGCGGGCCGCTGCACATGCACGGGGGGCATCCTCTCGGGCACAGGGGCGGGCCGTTCATGCACTCGCCGATGGTGATGGGCCACATCGCTCCGCCATCCCTTGTCCGGCGTGCGCCCAGGCAGCGCACCTGGCGGGGGGCGTTCATGCCCGACGATGCCGAGGCACACTACCACCGCATTGCCGTCGAGGGTGCCCGCGCCCTGGCTCCCGAGGACCCAGCCTGCCGGGAGCTGCCGGCCGGGTTCTCGGACCCGTTCCCCCTCGACAGCAGCAGCAAGCCCCACGGCATCTCCGGCTCCACCGGCTTCCCCACCCGCCTCTTCAAGGCCGTGAACCTGCGCGACGGCGTGGCGCGCGCGGTGCGGCGCGTGGACGGCGTCCGCGTCCCCTTTGACGTTCTCTCCGCCGTCGTCGCTCGGTGGACGTCCCCCGCTCACGCCGTCGGCGACCACCCCAGCGTCATCGGGCTCCGCGAGGTGCCCGGCGCGTCCCCGCGCGAGCGCGCGACGTTCTTCGCCCACGACTTCGTGCCCGGCGCGAGGACGCTGGATGAGCTGTTCTTCGGAGAGCGCCGCGCCGAGGCGCCGGCTCTGGGCGAGGAGCTGCTGTGGCGCGTCGCGGCGGACTGCCTGCTGGGCCTGCGCGCCGTGCACGCCGCCGGGCTGTCGATGCACGGCGTGTCGCTCGAGCGGATCCTCCTCGCGCCCGACGGCAGGGCCATGCTCGGCGGGGCCGGCCTGCTGGAGGCGCTGGACCACGAGGCGGAGCGGTCGCTCAGCGCCGCGCAGGCCGCGGACGTGGCCGGGCTCGGCGGCGCCCTGCTCCAGCTCGCCCTGCTCGACAAGACGGCCGCCCGCCCCGACGCGGTGCGGGCCGCTGCCCGGGCGCTCATGACCAAGGCCTCGCCCCAGCTCGTACACCTCATCACCGCGTGCCTGGGCAGGCCGGCGCCGTCCGCCGCTGCCGCCACGGAGCTGCTGGCGCCCCGCCTCCCGGGCATGTATGAGGGCATGCTGCGGCGCGTGGAGGCTCTCGACGCGCTGCTGGCCGCCGAGGCGGGGTCCGGCAGGATGATGCGGCTTCTGGTCAAGCTCGCGCACGTCCTCGACCGGCCCGAGGCGGACTCGGACCCGATGTGGGGCAGCGCCGGCGACGGGGCCGTGCTGGCGGCGATGCGCGACGCCGTCTTCCACCAGACCGATGAGTCCGGGCGCCCGAGGCTCGACCCCTCCCACGTCACGGAATGCCTGCACCGCCTCGACGCCGGGGACCCGCAGCGGGTGCTGCTGCCCGCCAGGGACGGACAGTCGGTGATGACGGCCAGCTGGGCGACGCTCCGCGGATCCCTCCACACGGCATTCTCCGCCCTCGCCAAGGCCGCGGACGGCCCCGTCGCCCCGGTCCGCGGTGGTCTCCGGCCGGGGGCCCAGCAGGCAGCAGGCCGCAGGATGGGTGTCGCCGGCGCGATGCCTGTCGGAGCCATCGCGCCTGCTGGCTTCTATGCGTCAGACATGATGCCAATGCAAGACGCCGGCGCTGCCATGGGACACGCGCCGGGGCAGCACGCCCCGCCGCCGCTTCCCTCTCATGCCGGGTTTCCCCTCCTTCCTGGCTCTGGCGGCCAGGCGGCGCAAGCCGCGCCGCCCGGCGCCTTTCACGGCGCAAGCCAGCACTTTGGCATGGCTGCTGCCCAGACGCCGGTCGCAGCCCGCACGGAGGCCCCCCGTGGTGGGCAAGGCATGTCGGCGTCGGCCCAAGAGTTTCACATGGGCTTCTCAGCCGATGCTGACGAGTTCGTGCCGTGAGCGTTGCGTCGCACCGCTAGCTTGACGGCCAGACGTGCCAGGCATACATGCAGGAACCCCGATCACGCGAGCAGAGCTAATGCCTGGTTCCCACGTCGCTGGCGCCCTTCCCCCAGTCCACTGTGGCATATCATAGCCCTGCCGCGCACCTTGCCTCACACTTCCTGTATAGGTTTGCAAGCTGCCAGGCAGCGCCGCAACGGGCGAATCCGAACGCGCGACTCTTCAATACGCCAAGCAATCACCTGGCTACGCTCCGTTCGGTTCGATCCATGCGGTTGCTGATGGTAGACTACAACTTCCTGAACTTTGTCAACAGAGGGAAGTTTGCGCTCATCAGCGAAGCTTGCTACGCGATGGAGAATCCTCGGAAGCCACGATACCAGCAGATGCTTGTTACCACTGCATGGCAAAAGTGAGCTGAGCAACGGTCCCAGCATCGTGCTGAAAGGCCCGCCGTGGTTGGTTGGTCGCGCAGCACTGCCTGAATGCCGCTGCCACCAACGCAGCAGTTCTTGACCCATGCGGCTGCCGGATGATGTCAGAGCTGCTGCACCACAGCGGCTGCGTGACCGCGCAGTTTTTCGGGGTACCCAAGCAAGTAAATGGTCAATGGCACAAACGTTGCGCTGCTCGCTGAAGGTGTTTCGCCCGAAACTCGATATCAGTGCTGACAACCAACATGGTCATTGAACGACGCACGTGTTTGCCAATGGTGGCAGCTTCGAAAGACAGCGATGGTTGAGGCAGAGGCAAACCTGCGGTTTCCACTGCAAACGCAGCAGACTTCCCGGTCTGAACCCAACAGACGAGCGCCTCACTGTGCAAGCTTATCGAGTTCAAGCAGACAATGTTTCTGCATTGCCGGAAGGGGAGTCGTTACAGCCGACGATGTTCAGTGGCCGGGCATGTTGCAATTAACGCGCGTACTTATGGCTGCACCAGACAAAGTATGGCGGACGCATGAGGCCTGCTGCATCACGAATAATCCTGCTCCTATCGAACCAGCCGAATCAGAAGGTTGCTGTCCGTTAGACAGGGCTGAATGCCGGCGCTATTGGGAAAGTCACCTGAATGAACGATTCCACTGCGCACTGTTATCATGCCTTAGCGACAGGAGCAACGTGCGGGCAATTGGCTCGCCCTCCCCGCGTTGGACATGAGCGTACCCGATCACCAAGGCCTTCTCTTGCCCAATGTGGATCAGGAGATCCGGCCGCTGCTTGAGCCCGTCGAGGCCATGCCCGACGGCCTGGGTGCCGTCAACCAAGGGCTCCCTGACCACGGCCAGCTTTGCAGCCTTGGATGCGTCGTGGAGCACCCTGTCAATGGCGTTGTGGCTCCTGACGAACCCGGTCTTCTCCCCTGCGCACGGGTAGAGGTGCGCGGGAACGTTGCTCAGTCCGCCCCGGAGCACTGGGCCGCGGTCCAGCTTGCTTGTGGTGCAGTTGCAGGCGAGCTCCTCGCCCTCGGCGAGGAGCCGCGCTGACCGGTCCGCCCCAATCCGGAATGTGACGACCTCGTTGAGCTCCTCCGACGTCATCCTCCTTGGGCCGAAGAGGACCGAGTACTGCATCCAGTTGTGGGTGCCTGGCAGTGCAGCATCCCGCAGCAGGTTGATCTGGCTCAGGACTCCCAGCGTAGCCTGGTG
>Ga0136560_1000524_pt1 | contig 19346 bp, 12 predicted proteins | sample AntRauMeHopE1497_FD_104925 | JGI IMG/M metagenome (GOLD analysis project Ga0136560, IMG submission 104925) | Saline lake microbial communities from Rauer Islands, Antarctica - Metagenome Hop E1 #497 | ecosystem: Environmental > Aquatic > Non-marine Saline and Alkaline > Saline | place... | reverse complement strand
GGCGGTCGTCTTGGCCGGGGGGGGGCGGCCCCCCACCATCGGCGGGGGGGGCGCGGGGGGGGGTCCGCGGGGGGGGGGGGGGACGGGCCGCCCGTGTGCGCGGCGCCGAGGGTGGCGGCCCCAGTTGCTGCGTGTCTTCGTGTGCGTGCGTGCTCGAAGCCTGAACCGGCCTGTGCGGCAGCGGCACCGCGGCTCGACGCGCCCGCGCTTCACGCGGTACGGCCTCACACGGCGCACGCCCTCAGGCCCTCCCGCAGCCTGTCGGCCTCCAGCCTGCGGCCGATGAAGAGGACCCTGCACCCCGGCTCGGCGCCCTCGGGCCACGGGGAGGACGACGCCGCCACCTCGAAGACGTCCTCCACGCCCTGCAGCACGTGCATCCTCGGGTCCACCCCGCCCCCCGCGGCCCTGACGGCGAGCACCCCCTTGATGCGCAGGATGTGCATGCGGCTCGAGGAGGCGGCGGTGGCGGCCGCGGACGACGACGCGCTCGACGCCGCTGCGGCGACTGCGTCCTCCTCCGTGGCCTCGGCCAGCTCCGGCGGCTCGTCGTCGTCATCGTCGTCCTCAAGCCCGTCCGCGGCGGCGAGGCTGGCCGCGGGAGCGCCTCCCCCCGGCCCGTCGTCGTCGTTGCCGGCGGCGGCGGCCGCCTCTGTCCTCCGCGTCGCCACCACCGTGGTGGGCCGCTCGGGCGCCGGCGCGCCCTCGTCCACCCACACGAGGCCGCCGATGAAGCGCGTGAGGAGCCGCTCGTCGAGCGCCGTGGCGTCCAGCCGCACCACCACCGTCTGCACCTCGTCGTCCCCCTGCCTCCCGTGCTCGTGCCTGTGCCCGTCCTTGCCGCCCCCCCCGTCCTCGTCGTGCGCGTGGTCGTGCGCGTGCCCGAGCTGCGCCGTGAGCCGCGCCGCGTCGAAGGATCCGATGTGCAGGATGCGGTCCAGGTCCACGCGGCCCCGCACCGTCTCCACCACGCGGCACGTCGCGTTCACAGACGCAACGAGCCTCGACGCCGCCGCCACGCCGGCCTCGTCGACCAGGTCCGTCTTGTTCAGGAGCACAACGTCCGCGTGCGCGAGCTGACGCTGCGCCTCGTTCACCCCGCCGTCCGCCCTCATCCGCCCGAGCTGCGCCGCAAGGTGCTTGCAATCGGCCACCGCAACGATCCCGTCGAGCTGCATCGCCGACTCGAGCGCCTCATCCTGCCAGAAGGCGGTCGCAACCGGCCCCGGGTTGGCCATCCCCGTGGTCTCCACGATGACGTAGTCATACCTGTCCCGCCGCTCCATCACCCGCTCCAGCGTCTCTACGAGGTCATCGCGAACGGTGCAGCACAGGCACCCGTTGGACAGCTCGAAAAAGTCCTCGACAACGCCGCCGGCTGCTCCGTCCTTCGCTACCAGGGATTCGACGCCGACATCCTCCCCGTACTCGTTCTCAATCACGCAGATCCGCTTGCCGTGATCTGCCGTCAGGATGTAGTTGAGCAGCGTCGTCTTGCCGGACCCGAGAAAGCCTGCGGACGAACACTGGCGGACACGTCGCCACTTCCCGGTGCCGGGACCCCACCGCGCGCGCGTAGGCCGTGCGTGCCAGCTTCGCACCCGTGATGATTGTGACCGGCACCTTGGGGCGCGTGGCTGTCGCTGCCATTGCAAGGTGTGGCGAACATCAGGCTTCACAGCACGCCCTGCAGCCTCAGATACGAGGCCACGAGCACTGCCGACCCGGCGAGCCGGAACAGGAGCGTGGACGGGCGCAGCGCGCCGTCCGCCTCCTCGTCCGACACGCCCGACCAGGCCCGGAAGAACGCGCAGACCAGCAGCGACGCCAGCCAGCACAGGACGACGCGCAGGATGGTCATCTGCAGGTACGTCGTGGTGAGGTCCGAGAAGGCCGTGACGAGCCAGAAGAAGAGGAACTCGCGGCCGAACATGCTGGCTCGGAACGGGACGAGGGTCCGCCAGTCGGCCTCCGCCCAGGTCCGCCCGAGGCTCGCGCGCACGGTCGCGTCGCGGCCCTCGGCCGGCTCCCCGATGAGGTCTGCGACCCACGCGACGCGGACCGCGGCGGCGGTGAGGGGCAGGGTGGTGAAGGGGAGCAGGACCTGGTCGACTGCCGCGTAGCCGAACATGCTGAGGCCCAGCGAGTGCTCGAAGTAGGTGGTGCACACGATCCCGATGGCGGCCGTGCCTGCGAGCACGGCCCACGCGAGCGCCAGCGCCCAGGCCGGCGTGCGCAGGCGCAGCAGCCCGGCCGGGGACGACGGCGGCGGCGGCTGCGCGGCGGCTGCCGGCGCTTCCACGGCGGCGCCAGGAGCGACCGCCGGCTCCTTCCGCGGTGCCGCCGCCACGGTTCCGGCGTCCGCACGGTCGAGGAGGCTGTCCCCGCTGTCCTCCCTGCCCACTTCCGAGTACTGGTGGCGGCCGCCGCGGGCCAGGTCCGCCACCGCCGCCGTCCGGCACGGGCACAGGGCACGAACGATGGCGGCGTCCGCCCCGGCGAGGACCGCCGGCACCGGGACCAGGCACAGGACGGCGCCAGCGACGGCCAGGACGCAAGCCTGCGGCGGGAGCGAGCGCGTCGCAGGGAGGGAGGGCTGGGGACCACGCCACCGGCAGGGACGGCACACCGCGTGCCGCAAGAATGCAAGGGGGTGCGCCACGCGCCAGGCTCACGACGGCGTCGGCGCCGTGGTCGCTGTCAAGCCCAACCAGCGCCTCAAGCGGCGCTGTCATGAACCCCGCAACGAGGAATGCAAGCACCACCAGCACCACCCCAAGGCTCTCTCGAAGCACGAACGCAAACGCCACCCAGTACACGGTGTTGTTGAAGGCGTTGATCAGCAGCGCAGGGTGCCGCAGGAGCGCTCCCCTGCGAGGATTGCGGGAGCAGCGCAGCGCGACGTCGGGGCGGCAATCCTTCGGCATGAGCATCATACGTCCAGGCATGCTCGCGGAGAGGCAGGGCGGCCACAGGGGCCGGGGCAGGGACCCGGCCGCGGGAAGCTACGAAAGCGTGCGTCATATCTCACCACATCCACAGCGACCCCTGCCCCTCAGTCATCTCGGTGGGAAGCGCAAGCTCGCAGATGGCGAGGACCACAAACGCCTGAAGAGCCGAGTATACCACGGTGCTGTTCAGCATCCTGATCTGGCTGCCGCCGTGGAATCGTCGCTGCAGCCTTTGGCCGAAGACCTCTCCCCCCGACGAGAGAGACTGTGCGAACAGCACCCATCCAAAGCCCGGGCGGGCTTGCATGGCGTGCGCCGCCGAGTGGCCCGGGTATAGGTGGTCAAGGCCGGACCGTGGCAGCGCCCCCACTGCCTCATCAACGGTTCCTCCCACACCAGAACCGACCCCTTTCGCGGCGCGGTCCAGGCACTGCACGCCATCGACAACAGCGACCACCCCGAGCCGTAGGCTGCACGCAGAGAAGGAAAAAAGAGAAGCTCATGACGGGGCTCGAACCCGCGACTACAGGATTAAGAGTCCTATGCTCTACCAACTGAGCTACACAAGCAGACGAGATTGGTCGCGAAAATTAAATACATAATCTCTTGGTGATTCTAGTTTGCCGCACGGCTGCGCCCGAAGGTTGAGCAGACAACCAGGTCACGCCGAAAGCAACAGGTTACCACTCGACAAGCTGCCAACGGTGAAGCCCCGGTGCGCTGCCGAGCATGTTGAATCCCCCCACCAGAGGGCCTGGAAGCAGCGCCCTCGTCTGACTGACGACGCGGTGTTCCGGGTCACAACACGAAAAAGTACGCTACGGACCATCGGGCCGGGTCGCAAGACCGAGCGCGCAGTCTCCCGAGAACGGCTCCGCCGGCTGCGCTTTGCTGCTGCGTGACCGAGGCACTCCCCGCTGGCCTGGGACAGCCCGACGGCTCAGGGCTCGCCTTTTCAGCGATGGCTCTCAGCCTTTCTGATCCGTACGAGCTCGATGCGGTGATGGCATTCATGGAGTGTGGGAGGATGCTCGTTCCGCTGCCCGACGACGACGATTTGCATTTCCCCGGGGATCCCATGGCGCCCGACCCGCTCTATGACGCAAGCATGCCGATGGATGGCACGCCGATCGCCGTCCCCGGGGCGTTTGTGCTGGAGGAGGCTGCGAGGGATGAGCCAGCGGCTGCCGCGGCCCCGCCGGCCGCCTCAGACGCCCCAAGGACTGCCCTGTCCCCCAGGAGAGCAAGTGACGTGCTTCTGCAGGCTCCCATTGACATGGGCACTGCCGGGCTGTTCGAGCCGGAGCGGGAGCGGAGCAAGCCGAAGCGCCAGCAGTCGCTGATGCCCAAGCTCAGGCCGACGATGCTCCGCATGACGGTGTACCTGCCGGACCGCACGCCGGTGAGGGTGCAGGTCCACGAGACTGCCATCGTCCTGGACGTCATCGGCGAGACGCTGCGCGCGGCCAAGGCCTCGTCCGGGCGGGCGGGCGGGCTCCGCGGCGACGTCCAGTGCTACACGCTGCGCATGCACGACGAGGAAGGCCTCCCGGACCTGGACTTCCCGGCGCTGGACCGCCTGCGCAAGATGCGCCACTTCGCGACGGCGACGTCGGGCAACGACTATTGCCTCGAGGTGGACGCCGGGGCCATGGCCGTGTGGGCCGCCACGGCAGACGAGCTCTCCCCCAAGGCGAAGATCCTCATCCTCGTCCCGCTGTCCTTCGCGCCCGAGCCCGGGGAGGTCGGCGCGCCGCGGAGGTCCGCCCGGCGCCGCTCCAGCGCGTCGAGGCCCCCGCCCCGGCCGGTCACGGTGCCCGCGGGGCCGGAGAGCACCGTCTCGGACGTCCTCGCCACGGCGCTGGAGCGCGCGGGCGTGCGCCCCAACGACGACGTCTTCCGCCTCCTCCTCACGGAGGCCGACCAGAGCCGGCTGCGGCTCCCGGGGCGGGAGCTGCCCCCCGAGCTTCTCGCCACCGCCCTGCTCGCCGAGGGAGTGTCGGTCCTCCACCTGGACCGCCGGGCCTTCGCGGACGAGATCCCGACGGCGTCCGCGGTGCCCGGGATGCCTGGCGCGGCGCCGGTGCAGGCCCTGCTGTCCACGGCACCGAGGCTGGCGCCGGCGCTGGGAGGCATGGGCGGGGCGCAGGGCCGGGCGGGGGCGGCGGCGGACGGCGAGGCGGCGTCGGGAGCAGGCGGCGACAACGGCTCGGCGACGCGCCGGGCCTCCCGCGTGCTCCGCGCGGCGCAGCACACCATCGTGACGGCGTCGCAGTTCGAGCAGTGGCGGGTGGTCAAGATCAACAACGCGGGGCGGAGGCAGCCCCGGGTGCTCGGCGTGGACATCTCCCGGGTGACCAACACCAAGCTGCCGGGGGAGAGCCGCGGCTGGCTCGCCTCCAGCACCACCAGGGTGGCCGAGCGCCTCATGTCCGACCTGGCGCGCGTGGAGATGCCCCCGGCGGGCGCGTCGGAGGAGGCCACCAGGAGCCTGGCGCTGACCTTCAACGAGGGCATGGACCTGGTCACGCTCAAGTACGTGTGCGAGGCGCCGGAGGACCGGCAGCAGATCGTGGCCAAGCTCACGTACATCCTCAAGCTCAACGGGGAGGGCCACAAGGTGGTGCAGCTCTAGGCGAGGGGGCTGGGGTAGGGTGCGGCGCGCTCGGCTGGCTGCGCGGCCCGTGCGCGTGTTCCCGCGGCCGGGTGCTGGAACGTGGTACGACTCGCAGGCTGCGGGCGCTGCCACGCATGCTCGCGCGCGCGCGCGGTCACGGCCTCTCGCCGCGACTGGCCAGCGTCCTCGCCTCAACGCTCCGCACAAGCTTCCGGAAGTGAGGGCCCAGCCGGGCCCAGCTGTCCTCGTCCGGCACCTCGGTGCGCTGCCCCGGGGGCAGCCCGAGCAGCCGGCTGAAGCCCGGAATGCTGTCGCCGAAGCGATTCTGCCGCGCCTCCGGCGAGCCGCCCACGAGCGAGTACGGCGCGGCCCGCCCCGCCTCGTGCCACCATCGCTGCACCACCACGATGCTCTCGTAGAAGCGCACGCTCGCGACGTTGCGGGCGAACCAGCGCCGCCACTCGGGCCCGAGCAGCGAGCCGCGCAGCGTGCGCGTGTCCTGCAGCCGCTGGCCGAGCCCCGGGGCGCTCCCCAACTTCGTCACGCTGCCGTCCTCGACCGTGATGCCCGGGTGCTCGACCCTGTCGTCCGCCCACCACGCGTACAGGTCCGTCACGAGCGTCTTGGCCTCCTCCACGAAGGACCACGGCATGAGCACCGCGGGGGGCTCCTGCCGGCAGAGCGTCTGCGCGCCGGCCTCGGCCTCGAGGAGTCGCGTCACGGCCGGCTGCAGCTCGGCGCGGCCCGTGGCGGGGACGCGGTAGGCAGGCATGCCGGCTGTGATGGAGTCGGTGGTCACGCCGGTCGCGTTCGCCGCCAGGGCCGCCCTCAGCTCACGGACCACGTGCTCGGCCTCGTGAAGGGAGCCGCAGAACTGGGGAGGCATGAACGACGTGTGCGTGTCCTCCACCGCCAGCACGCCGCCCGGCTTGACCCAGGGCAGGGCCTCGCGCATCGTCACCGTCTGCTGCTGCGCCGTGTGGCCCCCGTCGTCGAGCAGCACGTCGATCTTTCCCACGGCCGGGAAGAAAACGTCCCGCCAGAAGCTCACGTTCGACTGGTCCGCCTGCCACACCGTGACGCGCACGCCGTGCAGCATCGGCCCGATGTCGCTGATGTCCACGATGTGCACATCCACCTCCGGGCCGAGCCACTCGGACCAAACCTGGGCCGAGCCGCCGGCAAACCCGCCCACCTCCACAAACACCGCCCCTGGCTTGTGGCGGATGGGACGGAGAAGCTCTTCATACACCCTCCAGTAGTGGCTCCACCGGAACAGGCCCATCCGCTCGCGAGGCTGGTCCGGCGAGGTCGGAAGGTGCCCGAGCTTCCGCGAGAAGTGCTTCGCCGCCACGGCAAGCAGTGAGACCTCCGCGACGGAGTCCTCGTCCATGCCCGGCGCAGAGTCGGGCGTGGGCTGGGCGGCCGGGAGCGAGCCGGAGCCGCCGTCGTCTCCGTGCATCTCCACCCCATGCGCGCCGGCCGCAGCTGCGGCCAGCAGCACGGAAAGCAGTGCGAGCATCCTGTTTGGGGCCCTTTCCGTGGGAGGCCTGTCCTGCAGTGCCGCAACGCCAGCGTTGGCCGGCGCAAAGGCAGGGCCAAGGGTGGCGAAGACTCTGGCGGTAGGGTGCGGCCGACGCACGCGCGGTGGAGCGATCACACACCCTGGAGGACCCTTTGAGCAAGCATCGCAGTTGTGACGGGTTTGCACGCGAGTGTGGCGCTCGCAGGCTGAGTCTGGGTTCGCGCCACTCCAGCCGCCGCCAAGCCGATGCCGGTAGCCCGTCGGCGCCGGCCTAGCCGCGCATGCCGTGAATCGAGAGCGCCACGCGGTCCGTCCGCACCGCTTGGGACCGCGCCTCCGCCGCGACCTTCTCGCGGAACCGCTGCCACGCCATGCGCTGCCCCGACGTGGTCACGGATCGGTTCACCGGCGCCGCGATGGCCGCCTCCCGGACCTTCTGCCGGGAGGAGAAGGTGAGGCACTCGTACATGTCCCTGCGCGTCAGCAGGATGACCTCCACGGCCGTCTCGCAGAGCACAGAGGCGGGCGCTCGCGTCGCCTCCACGACCTCCTCGGGCAGGCCCGCCTCCTCCCGGGGCTGCCGGGCCAGGGCGCGCACCTCCGCCCACGACGACCCGGCCAGCGGGTGGCCCGGCCACGGCTCCGTCCCCGAACGGACGGCCTCGGCCGCGTGCCGCTGCAGGAACTCCCGGCGGGCCTTGGCCACCAGCGCGGGGCGCGTGGACAGAGCCACGGCCTCGCCGAAGCAGTCCCCGGGCATGAGCGTGCCGAGCTCCAGGACGTCCACCTCCTCCCCCTCGGCCTCCGCCGAGCCCGCACCCCCTCTGGGCGGCCGCGGTGACCCGGGCCTCCCGCCCGCCCCGGGCCGCGGTGACCCGGGCCTCCCGCCCGCCCCGGGCCGCGGTGACCCGCCGCCCGCCCCGCCCCGCCCCGGCCCCGCCCTCGCGTGGAGCACCACGGCCGGCGTCTGCCCCGTGTGGGCGTCAAGGTCGCCTCGGTCGCGGTGGAGGAGGGGGGCCGCCCCCCCTCCGCCGCCCGCCTTGGCCCCCGCCGCCGTGATGGGGCCGTCGTCAAGATCCTTCAGGCGCGCGGCGCCCGCGCCGGCCCCGCTCCCTGCCTCGGACCCCGAGTCCCGCCCACGGCCGCTCTCGCGCCCCATCAGCTCATCCAGCGTGACGGACCGGGACTCCACACCGCCCCAGCGGCTCGTCCGTCCAGCCTCGCGCCACTGCTGCTCCCGGGCGAGCAGAGCCGCCTGCGCGCGGATCGCGATGGGCAACCCGCCGTCTCCGTCCTCGTGCGGGGCCGCGCCGCGCCGGGCGGCCGACGCCCGGCTTGCCGTCGACCCGCGCCGCGACCCGCCCACCCCGCTCCCGCCGCTCCCGCCGGCACCAGGGGTGGAACCGCCCCCCGTCCCTGCGGAACCCGCGCCCGAGCCCCCCTGAAAGCGGAAAATGCCGCCACCCGGGCCCGAAGCGGGGCCGGCCCCACCCCGGTGCGGCGCGTTCCCCCGGCGCACCGACTTGCCCGAGTGAAGCAGGGACTCTATCGGCCGGCTGGACCCCAGCTGCCCGTGCAGGGCCGCGAGCTCCTCCTGCTCCGCCCGCTTCTTGCGCATCGCCGCGGCCCGGGCGGTCTGCGGATTCACGTGCTCCAGGCTCCGGTGCCGGTTCCTCCTCGCGGGTGCACCGCCCCTGCGGCCCCCCCTGGCCGGCCGGTGCCCCGGGGACGGCGCGTGGCCGCCGACCCTGGTGCTCGTCGGGGAAGCGCCGGCGCCGAGGCGGACCACGGCGCCAGCGGCGTCCGTGGCAGAGCCAGTGTCGACGGACAGGGAGCGCTGCCGCCGCGGCGCCGCGTGGCGTCGTCCCGTGCCGCTGCTGCCGGAGTCGCCGTCGCCGAGGTCCGCGGCCGTCAGGTCGACCGCCGGCCGCTGGCCGAGCGGCGACGTCACGTCGTGCGACCGGAGCGGGGAGGGTGGGGGCGCGACGATCGGGCCGCCGGGCGGCGCCCTGCTGCCGCTGAACGGCACGCGGCCGTGGACCGGGGAGCTGTCCCGCTTCGGCGGGGGTGGTGCCTGCTTCCCTCGCCACTTGCTGCCCCTCGAGCCGGACACGAGGGCCAGCGCGTCGCTGGACAGCCGCCTGCTCCTCGAGGGCCGCACGCGCGGCGTGGCCAGGGGTGCCGGGGTGCCCGCCGACGCGAGCGTCGACCCTGAGGTCGCCGAGCCGCGGCGGTGCCGGCCCGGCCGCGCGCTCACGAATGAGTCCAGCTCTGGCGCGCCTGACCTCGCGGCGGCGGAGCCTGGCGTGTCGATCATCCCGGCCTCGAAAGCTCGCGTGAACCGCAAAGACGACTCGATGCTGCGGCGGTGCCGCCGCTGCGCCGCCTGGCGCGACGCGTCATCCATCGCGCTGGTCCGACCCCCCGACGACTCGGGCCGGAACCCGGCGTCGTCGAAGCTCGCCTCGCTGCCCAGGCCGACGGAGCTCGCCGCGTCGCCCCGGTCCGTCACCGAGAGCCGCCGACCCGTGACGCTCCTCCGCCTCGCCCCCGCCGCGCCGCCCCCCGTGACGGATCCCCCCGCCGAGCCCGGCCGCGCGCCCTGCGCCGCCGCCCGCTGCCTCTGCACCACCACCTGACGCACCGAGCACCGCCCCGAGCGGAGCAGGAACAGGCCCTTCACTCTCTCCCCCTGCGCCACCACCACCTGGCCCGACCGCAGCCTCCGGTGCTCCGCCCGCTCCGCCAGGCGCCGCAGCTCGTGGTCCGCCAGGCCGTCGAAGAGCGCCACCTTGGCCAGGAAGGCGGCGACGGAGGCGACCATGCCCGCCCGAACCTCCGCCAGAACGCCCTCGTATGCCTCCCGTGACAGCGTCAGCAGGCACGCGTCCTCCCGCGTCGACACCGTCACCCGGCGGAACCGCCGCTCCGCGGGCTTGGCGCGCTGCGACCGGGCCGCCGCCGCCCCGCCGCCCGCGGCCGCCCCCCCCCCGCCCCGTTCCCGCTGCTGCTTGTTGTGCGCCTCCTGCTCGTCGTCCATCGCCTCCGCCGCCACCTCGGCCGCCGCGATGACGGCGTCCCGCGCGTTGCTCGCCCCAGTCTCCTGCTCCGCGGCGTCACGGTTCGACGCCGCGCGCGCCGCCGCCGCCGGCACGCCCACCTTGGAGTGCACATCCTTGAACTCCACGCCGATGCGCCCGCCAACGGACCGGAACGCCGAGTCCCTGCGCATCCGCGCCGCCCTCACGGACGAGCGCTGCTCCTCCTCCCGGCGCCGATCCGCGGACTGGGCCTCTTCGTCGGCGGCCGAGGCCCCCTCGGCGGGCCCCACGCCGACCAGCACCTCGCCCCCGAAGGCCTCCCCCGCGTACAGGCTCCCCAGGAGCGTGCCCATCGCGCCCTCGTGCCCGCTGTTCCCGGCGGCGGCGGCTTCCGCTGCGCCCGTGGACCCCGTCCCGCCGCGGAGCGGCCGGCTGTCGCCCGCCTGCGCGCCCGCCTCCTCCGCCACGTCGCTCCCATCGTCCTCGTCGTCGCTCATGTACTCCAGCCACAGCGGCTTGTGCTCCGCCTCCTCGTCGCCGGCCCCGGCCGGTGCGCCCCTGCGTCCCCTGGCCGCCTCGGCGTCCGCCGCGCCCCTGAGCCGATGCACCTTGGCCCGCTCCGCCTCCTCGTCCAGCTCGATCTTCCCGCCCGCCCTCGTCCCCTCGTCCCACCGCCCCTGCGCGGCGCGCACCGTCGACGACACCCCCTGCGGGAGCACCGTGTCGGCCTCCCTCCCTGGCCCCGTCCCCTGCTTGGTCCAGCCCCGCCCCTCCGCCCACATCTTCAGGCCTTCCCCCGGCCCCAGCGCCGACGTGAGCGGGAACGGCACGCGCTCGCCCCGCTGCCTCGCGCTCGCCCTCGTCCGGAAGGCCTTCACCCACCGGTGCGCAAGCATCGCCGTCCCCAGACGCCGGCTCCGCGTGCGCCGCGCCGTCCCCAGCCGCATGTGCACGTCCACCGCCCCCTGCACGATGATGTAGAGCCGGTCGTCGGAGGACCGACCCTGCTGGTAGAGCACCTTGCGAGCAGGGACCACCAGGAACCGGAGCTCGTGGCAGAGCCGCTCGTGCACGGCGAGCGGGAGCGACGCGAACACCCGCACCCCGCGGGTGAGCGACACCAGGAAGTCCACCTCGGTCTGCGAGAGGCGCGGCGGCCGCCCGGCCTCCGCCGCCTCCACCGCGCTCACGCGGCCGCTCACGCCCAGGCGCCGGGCGATGGCCAGCGGCATGTCGCGCTCCATCACGCTCCTCCGCTTGCTTCTCTCCCGGGCGGGAAGCGGCGACGGCGCGGGCTGGGCCGGCGCGCCGCCACCGTCCCCGGCCGCCGCGCCGCCGCCGCCGTCATCGGCCGCGCCCCCGTCCTGCTCCGCGGCCGGGTGGCTGCCCCGGGCCTGCGCCCGCGTGGCGTCGCGCGCCTTGCGTATCGCCCTCTGCCGCCGCTGGAGCCTCGCGCGCTTCCGGTCGTCGCGCAGCGTGTCCTTGGGCAGCAGGTTCGCGCACCGCGCGATGAGGGACGCCGACGTCGCCGTGAGCTCGTTGGGCCTGATCGCGGACGGCGCGAATACCTTGCCGCTGGCATAGGCGGACGCCGTGGCTGGGCGGAGCCGGCGGGCCCGGGACCCCGGGCGGGCCACCCCGGCGGCCGACGGGGGCGGTGCCGCGCCGGCTCGCGCCCGTGCGGGCCGGGACGCGGTGCCGATCCGCACCGCCGGCCGTGCGGTCTCGGCCCTGCCCAGGGAGGGGGCGCCCGTCCCTGTCCGCGGGGTCGACGCCGCGCCCATCGCACGGGACGGCGAGGTGACGGACTCGCCGATACGGGCGCTGGGGCCGCGGGCGCTCTCCCCTCCGATCTGCAGAGCGGACGTGGCGGCTCGGGACCGGGGCTGGGGCGTGGTGACCGGCCTCTCACCTTCGGCCCGGGTTGACTGCGGCCCGTCAGCCCGCTGCGGCGGCCTGGGCGACGTAGGCGGCCGGGGGCGCGGGGAGCGGGGCCGCGGGGGCGCGCCCCTGGAGGAGCCGTGGGGTGGCGCCTGCCCGACCTCCTCCTTGGCCTCGGCCTCCCCCGCGGCCCCACCCTCGGCTTCGGGGGCCGCCTCGTCGGTGTCGGCTCCCGCGGCCTCCTCGGCCAGGCGGGTCGCCGCGGCGAAGCGCATCGTCGTCGCCGTCTCGGGCCGGAACTGCGGCCGGATCCCCCACCGGGACAGCAGCGACGACGACGACGACGCGGGCGCCCCGCGCCCCGAGCTGCCGCGGCTCGACGCCGCGCTCCGCAGCCTGGCCGTCGCCGGGCGGTGCGACAGCATCCCGTCGTAGGTCGATCGCCCCCCGGGCGCTCTCGCCGTCGCGGCTGAGCCGGAGCCGGCCGCGGCGGGGGCTCTGCCCAGCCGCCCCGTGAGGTCCAGCGTCGGCACCAGCACCGCCACGGGAGCCTGGGCCTGCCGAGGCGCGGCGGCAGCAGACGCCGCCTCCGCTTCGACCGCCGGAGCGGCCTCCTCTGGGGGGGCTGTGGCCGCGAGGCCGACGTCATCGGGCCGGGAGACGGCGCTCGCCTTGACAGGGAGCGGCGCGGGCGGCTGCTTGTCCTTCACCGACTGCGGCACGGGCCGCATCGCCTCGGCCAGGGCCCTGACCCGCCGCCTGTCGTACTCTGTGTGCGCCGTGTCGATGGTGTGCATGTCGAGCTCTCGCTTCCGCCGCGTCCGTGCCTCCTTCCCCGCGGCCAGCGCCACCGGCTGGCCCTTGCGGCCGAGCAGGGCTGCGTGCGGCTGCGCCGCCTCGCTCGACGCCACCATGTTCCGGTACGCGATGCCGCCGCGGCCCCGCCCCAGGCGCTGGTGCAGGCCCATGGCGCCTAGAGCCTGCGCGCGGGCCCGGCCGTCAGCCGCCCCGCCGCCCCCGCGCGGCGACAGGCCGATGTTCCCGGCGCCGGTCCCCGCCCACGAGCGGGAGGCACCCGCCACAGTGCCCTTGGCGTGAGCGCGGCGCGCCTTGGACACGATCGCCCCCACCGGGCCGCTGCCGCCGTCGTCCTCCGCCCCCGGCAGTTCCAGCGTCTTGGACCGGAACAGCACCGCGTCCCTCGCAGCCCCCGCAAAGTCCCCCGCCTGGCGCCGGGCGATGCTTCGCACGAAAAGCAAATCCCCGTGCGGGTCCCCCGCGCGCTCAATCGCCTCGTCCAGCGCACCCACCGCGTCCGACGGCCGCCCAAGACGGAGGAGCACGATGCCCGCGTTGAACACGGGGGCCCAGTCCGCCGGCGCGAGCCGGGATGCCTGGGCAAACCCGTCCAGCGCCTCGCCGAGCGCGCCCATGCGCTCAAGAAGGTACGCGCGATTAAACACCGCGAAAAACTGCCCCGCATCGATACGAATCGCCCTGTCGTACAGCCTGCGGGAACGGGGGCAGGGTGCGGGGAGCGACACTTGCGTCCCCGAGGAGCGGTTGGGCAGCTCGGGCGGCGCCGCGGCGGCTTGCGCGCAGCAGGGATGGGCGGCTCACGCCAGTGCGCCCTCCGAGTCGCCCCTAAGCCTCGCGTTGTAGGCCCTGCGCGCGAAGCCGTACCCGGAGGAGCTGGTCCCCTTGTTGTCGCTCTCGAGCCCTAGGGGCCGCAGCTCGACCGCCAGGTCCAGCAGCGTGTCAACAGGCTCATGGCCCGCCGACTCGCGCAGCGAGGCTTCCGTGAGCAGCACCGGCAGGCTGGCTGGGGCGTCGAACGACATCCCCCGCCCGTTTGCCGTTACTGCGGCGGCCGGCTGTCGTAACGGCGCTGCTGCGCGGTCCGAGGCCCGCTACCGCCACACAGCCCGTAGGTCTGCGTGTCACGCGAGCGGGTGGGGCGGCCAGAGCAGCAGACGTTGCGGACAGGGCGGTCCTGCAGAGCGTGCGCGGACGCTTGGCGGCCGCACCGGCAACCCCACATCCGCCGGCTGGGACTGAAGCGGCCGCGGGCTGGCATGTCATCCAAGGGCGATGGTATGGCGGCAGTTGCGTCGGGAGAAGCGGGAGGCTCGACACGGGCGTTGACGACGACGGCAACGCCCACGCCGCCCCGGCTTATCCGAACAGCCGTGAGCGCAGGACCCGAGCGCGCGCGTGCAGGCATGGCCCCACAGCAATTCCAAACACCGGCAGTCGTCCTGTCCCGCCGCAGATGGTCGGCGCCAGGCTGGGATTCTTCGCGGCAACGGCGGTCGTCGTTTGGCAGGTCTGGAGCATCCCCGGGACATCCCTGTGGAACACGCAGGGAGACCAGGACGGCGGGGTCGCGTTTGCCCTCGTCTTCTGGCTGGCGGTGTCGAGCGTGGCGTACCTCATGGTGCAGGGAAGCGACCCCGGCTACGTTGCGGACGAGGCGCTGAACGAGGCCGAGGCGGAGTCCCGCGGCCTTCTTCTCGGCGGCAAGACGGACAGCGGCCTCGCCGCGGCGATGGTCGATGACAGCGACGAAGACGGCGGATTGGCGGAGGGCGCAAGCGCCGCGAGGCTTCGCCGCGCGACTGTCGGCGCGGCCACGTCGGCGACCGCCACGCCTGGCCGCGAGGTCGCGGCGCCCCGCGACGGGGAGGCCCCCGCTCCGGCTGCTGGGGGAACGCCGGCGCTCCCGGGCCCGGCGCGCGACGCGTTCGGCGCGACGCGGCCGCGCACCGCGTCCGAGGAGCGAGCGATGCTTGCGGAGCTGGGCATGACGGAGGCGGAGCTGAGCGCCGCCGTGGACGCGGAGATGGCCAAGCACGTTGGGTACAGCGCCAGCTGGCTGGACGACGAGGAGTTGGAGCAAGCCAAGCCCTCCGCCCCGCCCCGTCCCGGGCTGCCTGTGCGCGCCCACTTCTGCTCCGTCTCCCGGCGGTACGTGTACCGTTTCGACCACTACTGCGGCTTCCTGGCCACGCCCATCGGGGAGCGCAACCACTGCCGCTTCTGGTGGTTCCTTCTCGCCGAGACCTGCGCCATCGGCACGGCCGTGGGCATCACGCACTCCGGCTTCCGCGTGGAGCCCACGGTGTCCGCGTGGTGGGGCGCCAACGGCGGCGTCTTCGCCCTGGCGCTCGTCCTCTGGCTTCTCTTCGCCTTCGTCGGGTGGATGTGGCTCCTCCACACCTGGCTCGCCGCCACCAACTCCACCTCCTTCGAGCTCCTTAAGGGCCCCCGCCGCGTGTGGTACCTCAGGCACACGCGCATGTGCGACTACCCGTTCTCCCGGGGCCTGCTGTCCAACGTGAGGGACTTTTGCTTTGCCTACGACGGGTGCTGCTCCGCGGCGTACAGGCAGCGCTGGCGCGCGCGGGGCTGGGCCGTGCCCGACGTCGTGGTGCGGGACTCGGACGACGTGGTGGAGCACTGCTGGGAGAACAAGTACTGGAGCTGCTGCTAGTGGGCGCGGGAGCTGCGTCCAGGTGCGGTGCCCTGGGTGCCCCGAGGGCGGAATGACGCGCTGTGGGTGAGTTAGACCACGCTAGAGCACGAACTGCGGGGCGTTCAGCAGAGGCGGCACTCGCACACACAGCCCCGCACGGCCCCACACAGCCAGCCGGCTCCCCGGGCGACGGCCGCGAGCGGTTTCAACTCAGCGCGTACACCCACACCGTCGCGTCGTCGCACACGGCCACGACGCGCGTCCCGTCGGGGCTGAACGCGGTCTGCCGGACCGGCTTGGTGCACCGCGGGTGGCTCAGCCGCGTCACCGCAGAGGTCACGGCGCGGAGCGGGGCCGCCGCCAGGAAGGCCGCACGGTCCCCCGGCTCGTCTTCGTCGTCAGAGGAGGAGGTGTCGTCGTCGCCTCCGGCCGGCGCGTGCGTCGCGCGGGCGGCGCCGTCGGAGCCCGCGCCCCCGGCCCTGCCGGCCGACGCGGCCCCGCTCCCCTTGCTCGACCGCGACCGCTCCCCGTCGTCGTCCCCGTCCTCGTCGTCGCCGTCTCGTCGGCCGCCCTCCCCGTCTCGTAGGTACGCCTCGACGTCCTCCTCCCCGACGCGCTCCGTCGCCCCCTCCCTCATCGGCTCCCACACCACCACGTCGCCGCAGTCGTTGCCCGCGGCAACCTGCCGGTGGGCAGAGTCCACGGCGAAGCGGATGAACCACAGCGTCGTGTGGGGCAGCGTCAGCTCCGCAACGATGGTGGCAGCGCCCTCCTCCGGCTCCTCGTCGTCCTCGGCGAGGCCGGCCGCCTCGCCCGTCTCGCCGGCGAGGAGCGGGCCCATGTCGGGGTCGTGCCACGCGTCGGCGGCCTCGAGGATGGCGGCCTCATTGAGGCCCGCGGGCTCGGCGCCCTCCTCCCCGGCGGCCCCGAGCCGGTGCTCCCTCGCTAGCGTTTCGAGCATCCGCAGGCGGGCCGACACGTCGGGGCACCACAGCAGGAGGCGGGAGTCCGTGCTCTTGGACAGGAGAAGGTTCCCGAGGAACGCGCAAGAGTCCACGTAGTCGCTATGCACAGCGTCGGTGGAGAAGGCCGGAAACTGGCACAGCGCGGGCGTCAGCGGGGACGTGGGCGCCCCCGGGCCGTCGTCCCGCGCAGACTCCTCAGCGTAGTCATACGAGGCGGCGATGGCGCCGGCGGTGCGGGCGTCGTCGAGCCCCCACACCTTGATGCTGTTGTCCATCCCCGCGGACGCGAAGCAGGACCCCAGCGGGTGGAAGTCGGCCGAGAGCACCTCGGAGGCGTGCCCCTTCTCGCCCGCGAACACCGCGACCGCGCACTGGGACAGCAGGTTCCAGAGCCTGAGTGACTCGTCCTTGGACGCGCTCAGGATGAGGCTCGGGTCGGTGGGATGCGCCCGGATCTCGTTGACCGAGTCGCCGTGCCCGTGCAGCACGCAGTGCGCCTGCATGCGCGCCGAGTTGAGCACCTTGATTGGTCCGCGCTTCCCGGCTGCCGCCAGGAGCGGAGCCCCGGTCGTCACGTCAATCGTCCAGCGAACCGCGTAAAGGTCCTCCTGCGGGTCCTCGTCGGTGTAGGCCTGCACGGGATGAAAACCCTCGCCAGTCAGGGCGTACACGGTCACGCACCTGCCGCCGGCGGTCGCAAAGTACCCGACGACCTCGTCCCCGCCGGCCGCCCCGGACCCAGAAGGACCGCTGCCAGCGCTTGCTCCGCGGCTTGCAGCCGAATCAGTGCCGCCGCTGGATCCCGCGAGGTGCGACGGCCCGTCCGGCTCCAGGGGAGGGAAAAGGTCCTTGGCCGCCCTGACAAACTCGCCGTCCAGAAACGCAACCGCGAACAACGGGTGCCCGTGAGACTCCTTGGCACTCCCTACAAACTGAGAGCCATTCGTGCAGCTCTCGCGGGGCACGTCCTCGTCCGCCGGCTCGGCGCGCTTGAGCTTGAGGGCGTGGGCGGCCTTGGCCATGCCCAACCGCGCGGCCCGAGCGCCCCGGCCTTCACACTGATCCCCCGAACGTTGGCACGCGCAGCACTTTCCACTGCTGCGACCCCTGCAGGGTTGCGTGCACCCGGCTGCCAAGTGTGACGACGAGTGGCGGACCCTGTCAGCGTTTCCGGCGTCGCTGCCTGCCTCAAGCCAAGCCGTCGCGACTACCGAGCACAGCGGGCGCGCGCAAGGCCTAAGCGTTCGTTGCAATCCCTTGCACACATCCATAAGCCATTGTGGCCGGCGCCATGGGCGCGGGGGCATGCCAGCAAAGGCACAGCTCCGCCCCCTCGGCGCCTCAGCGCTCTGCGGCCGCCTGCAGCCTGATCAGCGGGGTGCACCTGGACTCCAGGTACGCCTTGTGCTCGGCCTTTGCCAGCGAGAACCCCGCGATGCGGCCGCGGCAAGTGGGCGCGCCGCACTGACACGTGAAAGGCGCGGCCATCGCCCACTCGTTCAGCTCGTAGTCGAAGGAGATCTCCTCGCCTGCGGCGGCACGGGGGGAAACCGAGCAGCTGGGCTGGGACGCGATCGTAAACAGGCATGGAAGGCCTCGGGGGGCCGGATGGCCCGGTCACACGCGCGGGCGGAGCTGTCGGTCGCGGCTGCCACTCATCGAGCCCGGGTGCGCCGCGGCGGCTGCCTCACCCTCCTCGATCTCCTTGTTCGCCACGAGGATGACCGCGTCCACCACCGAGGCGTCGTCCGTCTCGACGAAGCGCTCGCCGTCCCTGCAGACGGAGACCAGGTCGGTGTTGGGGGCGCACGAGTGCGACACAAACTCTGCGCCATCGCGCGGGACGCCGTGCGCACCATCACGAATGGCGAGCGTGTGCATTGTTGGAGCGGTCACGACCTCCTCGGATCCGTACGCAGTCACAGTTGCGCCGCGCGGCAGCGCACGAGCGGCAACGAGGACCTTGCCGACGCCGTCCCTGCTCCCGACCCGAGTGGCCGCACGAGAGGGAGCAGCAACGACGCGCACGACATGTGAGGCAGCCATTGCCCCTGAAATGTGACCGGAGGAGTGCAGCCGGGCGTGCGGAAATACCCCGAGGCCGACAGGCAGAGCCGCAACTTGCAGGCGACCTTCGTGCTTGCTGCCGCTCGCAGGACGACCTCAAGACCACTCGGCCGAGCGGCTGGGCTTGCCATGGCCCTGTTGTTCCGCGAGCTGGAGCCAGCCCTCCTCCCGGAGACGCTGGAGGCGATTGAGTCCTTCGGGTTCGACCGCACGACGCCGGTCCAGAATGCGGCCATCCCGCTGTTCATGCAGAACAAGGACGTGTGTGTGGAGGTGAGCCTGGCACCGGCGGTCGTCCTGACCCGGGCAATGCGCCGGGTGGTCTCAGGCGCGGGAAGCGTCGCCCCGCCACCGGAAGTCCCCCCTCCGCGCCCGCACCGCAGGCCGTCACCGGCAGCGGGAAGACCCTGGCGTTCCTGATCCCCATCGTGGAGCGGCTGCGGCGCCTGGCGAAGCCGCTCGGAAGCAACCACGTCGGCGCCGTGGTGGTGTCGCCCACCCGCGAGCTCGCGGAGCAGACCCACAGCGTCCTCCAGCGCCTTCTGGCCCCCAGCGGCGGGAAGGACGCGCCCCCGGCGGCGACCACCCTGCTCCTCCGGGGCGGCAGGCCGGTGGACGAGGACCTTCGGGCTGCGGCCGAGGAGGGCTGCAACGTGGTCGTTGCCACCCCGGGCCGCCTCCTGGACCTGATGCGGCGCACTGAGTCTGCGGCGCGCGCCACGAGCGCCGAGGGCGTCGGCGCGCTCCCCGTGTGGGGCAGCCTGGAAGTGCTGGTGCTCGACGAGGCGGACCGCCTCCTCGGCATGGGCTTCCGTGAGGACCTG
>Ga0136560_1000523_pt1 | contig 19348 bp, 23 predicted proteins | sample AntRauMeHopE1497_FD_104925 | JGI IMG/M metagenome (GOLD analysis project Ga0136560, IMG submission 104925) | Saline lake microbial communities from Rauer Islands, Antarctica - Metagenome Hop E1 #497 | ecosystem: Environmental > Aquatic > Non-marine Saline and Alkaline > Saline | place... | reverse complement strand
TAGGGTTGAGGATAAAAAGATAGGTTCTATGGAAATGGCCATTTATAGAACCGAATACAGTGCGGATAGTATAGAAAATTTTACGGGCTTTTAGTATAGCTTTCAAATGCAGCACCTGGCCAGCGATCTTTTGGACAAGGGCTTAACACCTGACCAGATAACCAATGCAGTGGTGAAGGCATTGCGTGTTGCAAAACTATCGGATATGGAGGTACATAAACATTTTATGCCTTTGTTCAGTGCACTTGATCGTCAGATTATCAAGGACTGTAAGCTTTCCCATTTGGCGTATGGTCTGGTACTCATGAATGCAGATACCGAGGTTTCCTCCGTAGGTGGTTTTCAAATAAGTGTTTTAGAACATTATTTAGTGAATATGGCCCAGCATGCAAAAGGCTAAAGGATTGGGCAATTGGCAAACCTTACCTTTGAATGCCATTGGAAAATAGGGTTGGACTTCTTAGGAAAAATTCTTTTCCTTACAGCATTTTTGTATGGATGCCAACAGGTTTTCCAGTTCGCATGGTTTGATAATGTAGTCATAAGCACCGGCATCCAGACCTTCTTTTATATCCTTTTTTTCGCTTTTTGCACTATAGAAAATAAGTGGGATCAGCTTTAGTTTTTGGTGTAGCCCAAGTTTACCCAGTAGTTCCAATCCGCCCATTTCTGGCATTAGTACATCGCAGATAATAAGGTCGGGAAAAAGTTGCGTTACTTTTTCAAAGCCTTTTACCCCGTTACTTGCGGTAATAACGGTATAACCCTCCAGCATCAAAAGTTCAGCGGTATTTTCACGAATGGTGCAATTATCCTCTATCAGCAGGAGTAGGGGCATAGGTTAGTTTTTGTCAGATAAGCTATTAAAGATAGCGAATTTCTTACACTTGGTACTTTTTAATATGTACAAACACGCGAAAGTAGAAAAAGTGAAGATCAATATTTTGGTAACTGTTACTATGGTTAGACCCTATTTGCCCTAGCATGGCTCATTTTATATGAAATAATATGCTGGCTTTAAACGGTACATCATAATCTTTTGTTCTAAGTACGAATGTTCAAAATCCATATATTTGAGCGTTGGTAATACGGTAAGGAAACCAGTTACAAAATCAGTGCTGAATTATAAATTACTATGGGTAAAAAAATGAAAGGTATCGACTTATCAAGATGAAGAAGGCAGTATTATAGCGATAGATGTAAATTGACTATTTGTCCGGAATGTGGGGCTGACCTAATCAAAGAGAACAGTACAGTACTATTGAGTGCTATATCGGATACAGATAAAGGAGCGTTTTTGACAAATCTTTCAGGTAGCCATTTCTGTGAAAAATGTCCTATTGTGGTTTTTGATAAGGAAAAGGTTAGTCAGGCTGCACTCCTTGGGATAAAGGGGAATAAAAATCTTAGATATACCATTAGCGGAATACTTTATTTATACTCATTTGGCAGGAGTATAGATGCAGTTCCTGAACATAAGAGACATCTTGAAATGGGTACCGAGGGGAATCCATTGCCCTTAGTTCAATTTTTACCGGATCTAAACAAAACTTTGATTACCGATAAAAGACAGGGCAGAAATGACCTTTGTTTATGTGGAAGTGGAAAGAAATATAAAAAATGTTGTGTGAAATGACCAAATGGTTAAAAAGAAAGGATTTTGAACAAAAATTTGCACCATTAACCAGTAAAGGGAAGCAGATATGGGTAATAAGTAAGGTTAAAAAATTACCTTATGAAATTATTGAAATGGCGCTTCGGCTCGCTGAATTGGACTTCGTGAAATACGTTAGGATGAGTGATGAGTTCTTGTCGGCCTCAAGTGAAAATTATCCGAATAGGCCGAAAGTTCCTGTAGTACATTCAAATCACGAAACGGCAACGGGAGTGGAAATTTTGTATAGTGTATCCCATAGGTACATCGACTTCAACGACATTAATTCCCCGATTAAGGGAAACGGCAATAAAATGGTGGAAGCAATTTTGACCGATTTCCCTAAAGATTGGCAACCTAGCGTTTTAATGGATTGGAGCAACGGCTTTTGGGATAGAATGAAAGAAAAACATAATGATCTGGACTGGTTATCATAACTAACCCTAGGCTACTCACGATTTAAACCTGATTGTTCCTAAAAATTGAAATGACCACCAAAAACCCGAGAATGGCCGATAGCACAAACCCAATGGCACCCAACAACGGCACATCGTTCACCAATGGCGGCATCTTGGCAATGACCAAAATGGAGGAACCAATGGAAAGTGCCGCAATGATTATGGCCAATACCAGTCGGTTTGCGGCTTTGCTCAACGCCGTTTGTAATTCCTTAAGCCCTTTGTGTTCGTGCACCACCACGAGTCTGCCATCCTTTATTTTTTTAAGGATGGTATTGATATCCTCTGGCAGGGAATCCATGAGCATACTAAAATCCTGTAAGCGCGCTAGGTTCTTTTTGAACAGGCGTTTTAGTCCAAACCGTTTTCGGGTCAGTTGTGTCACGTAGGGTTTTAGATTTTCGGTAATATTGAAATCGGGGTCCAACCTAAGCCCGACCCCTTCCATGATAATAAGGGTACGGATCAATAAATACAGGTGGTGCGGGAGTACAATATAATTCTCGTAGAGTATGTGCTTAAACTGCGTAAGGGTATTCCCCAGCTTAATATTTTGGATGGCCGTATCACTAATGCCCTGTACGAGACCGTATAGGTCTTGCTCCAACTTTTTGTAATCCGGGATAGCTGTTTTAACGGCGATTTCCTCCAAAACGGGAATGATTTTTTTAACATCCTTCCGGACAAAATAGAGCAGGAGATCGGACAATAATTTTTTGTCCGTGGGGTGCAAGGTGCCCATCATCCCAAAATCCAAAAAACAGAGCTGGTCGCGCTCTGGCAGGACAAATAGATTTCCCGGATGGGGATCGGCATGAAAGAATCCGTGTTCCAGTACCTGTTCCAAATAGAGGTCCACACCTACCTTTGCCACCATTTTACAATCAATATTAAGTCCCTTTAGCGTATCTATTTCCGATATTTTAATACCGGGTATATATTCCATACAGATGATGCTATCATTGGAAAGGTGGGGATATACTTTGGGCACATGAATAGCCTCGTTGCCTTCAAAATTCTTGGCGAAACGTGTCATATGTTCCAGTTCCTTGGCAAACTGTAGCTCTTGTAGAATACTCTTTTCAAAGGTTTCCACAATTTGCATGGGCTGAAAAGCTTTGGCCTGTGCGCTATATTTTTCAAGGCTGCCGGCCAGCTGTTTCATAATGGTAATATCCGCCTTAATGATATCGGTAATGTTGGGACGTTGTATTTTCAACACTACCATTTCGCCGGTACAGAGCTGGGCTTTATGTACTTGGGCCAAGGAGGCCGCGGCCAAAGGTGTCGCCTCAATAGAATTAAAATGATCGGCCACTTTAATATCAAGGGTTTCGGCAACGGTTTTTTGGACATCAAAATTTTTTAAATAGGGAACGTGATCCTGTAATTTTTCCAGTTCCTTGATCAATTCCGGTGGAAGCATATCCTCCCTATTGCTAAAGATTTGACCGAGTTTAACGTAGCTTGGCCCCAGTTCTTCCAAAACCATACGGATACGTTCAAATTTGGACATTGAGATATTCTTGTCCGTATCGGGATGCCTCTTCAAATAGCTGGCAGGTATCATTTTTTTTATTCCGCCAGTGGCCATGATATCTTCAAAACCATATTTTGCAAGGACGGAAAATAGACTGTTGTACCGTTTGAGTTCTCTTTTTTTTGGAAGGTTGATGCCGAGCATAATTCTTTCTGCTTTTGAGATTAGGGTTTGTCGTTTGGTACTTCGACTGCGCTCCGACTGCGCTCAGCATGACCGGCTCAGTGTGACATTTTTTTTGAATATGAATTTTAATGGCTCTTCCCTTTATCACTTGCCTCCGACGAAGGAAGTTTGCACGTCTATCTGCCTTTTTTCCACAAGCGGATTCATTCCCCTCTTTATCCAAATAGCGGAGCATAAAAAGTTCTTTTTGAACCATATCAATCCAGTCTTACCACTACATATACTTGCCCAAAAACTTAAAAAAGTCCTTTTTGAGGTCATTGTAAATATGGCGTTGTTTTTGCATTTTCTCCCTAAAATCTAGATGGGTTTTCGCTAGGGACACGTCTAAAGCCTCTTTTTCTGTTTTGCTTTGGCCCGCTATGCGTGCTTCATGTTTTTCAATGGTTTCCTCCAGATCTTCGATTAGCCCGCTATGCAGTGCGAATTGGTTTTGGTAGTGGTCTAATTGTTTCAGTACCTCGTTGGCCGTATAGCGGGTTACCAATTCGCTCAAACGATTGCTAAAGGTTCTAAGCTCATCTTTCCAAAAGTGGAGTTCCGATTTCCAGTTTTGGTGTTCAAAATGTAAGTTTTCATTGTACATTACTTCACTTATTTTTTCCATGATATTGCTATTTTTGAATGGTTATGGTTCAGTTTATTTTTTAATTTTTCGCACTTCTCACTTCAACAGATTGCTACTTGTCGACAGCTTTCTTGCATCACTTCAAGCTTCAATTCGCTTCTCCCAATTACTTTTTACGTATTACTTTTCACTGCCAACTGCTACTGCCAACTGTTTGTTTTTTTACTACTCACTTTCCTTCAAAGTCGGTTCAAAAGTTTCCCCTTTGAGGGCTAGGGGGCTATTTCGTTTCCCCAACATTTTCACCAAATCTTCTTTTTCCACCACTTCCTGTTTTAAAAGAAGTTTCGCCAATTTTTCCAGCTCGTCCCTGTGTTCTGTTAGTATGTTTTTTGTTCGGGTGTACGCCGTGGCAATCAAGTTTTGGACTTTTCTGTCTATTTGTCTGGCCATGTCCTCGCTGTAGGGCTTTCCGAACATTTGCTCGTTCCTTCCTGTGGAATCGTAAAAACTTATGGGCCCCAATTCTGCATCCAAACCGTAATACGCCACCATGCTGTAGGCTTGTTTGGTCACTTTCTCCAGATCGTCCAGTGCACCTGAAGATATTTCGTCAAAGATAATTTCCTCGGCGGCCCTGCCACCCAAGGTGGAACACAGCTGGTCTATAAACTGTGATTTGGTAATGATCTGTCGCTCTCGGGGCAAATACCAGGTAGAGCCCAAGGATTTTCCACGCGGAATAATGGAGACTTTTACCAAGGCATCTACATGCTCTAAATACCAGCTGCTTACGGCATGGCCCGCTTCATGGTAGGCCACTATTTCTTTTTCCTCTTCGGAGATGATCTTACTTTTCCGTTCCATACCGCCAATGATACGGTCCCGGGCTTCCATAAAATCCGCTTGCTCCACTTCTTCTTTTTTCTTTCGGGCGGCTATGAGGGCGGCTTCGTTGCAAATATTGGCAATATCGGCACCGGAAAAACCGGGACTCAATTTGGCCAAGAGTTCTACATTTACCTTGTCCGATAATTTCAGCGGACGCAGGTGTACCCCAAAAATTTCCACCCGCTCTTCTTTGGTGGGCAGTTCCAGGTAAATATGACGGTCAAAACGGCCCGGTCTCAATAGCGCCTTATCAAGTACATCCGGGCGGTTGGTGGCGGCGAGCACAATAACGCCCGTATTGGGGCCAAATCCATCCAATTCGGTCAGTAATTGGTTCAAGGTGCTTTCGCGCTCATCGTTCGCCTGAAAAGCGTTGACCTTCCCACGGGAACGGCCCACGGCATCTATTTCATCGATAAATATGATACTGGGCGCTTTTTCCTTGGCTTTTTTAAAGAGGTCCCGCACCCTGGATGCGCCGACGCCCACGAACATCTCCACAAATTCAGAACCTGACATGGAGAAGAAGGGCACTTTCGCCTCGCCGGCAACGGCGCGGGCCATTAAGGTCTTTCCGGTGCCAGGAGGGCCTACCAGCATTACGCCTTTGGGAATTTTAGCCCCCAATTTGGTATAGGTTTCCGGATTTTTAAGGAAGTCCACTACCTCCATGACTTCGGTCTTGGCCTCTTTGAGTCCGGCTATGTCATCGAAGTTTACGGAGATTTTCGTGCTTTCATCCGAAATTTTTGGTGTAGATTTTCCAAAATTATAGAGTGGGTTCGCCCCCTTGCCGCCACGCATGCTACGCATGATATAGATCCAGAAGAAAATAATGAGTCCAAAGGGCAGTAACCAGGACAAAATACTCATCCAGCTGGTGCGTGTTGTGTACTGTACATCTATTTTATCGCCCTGCGGAAAATCGGCCTGTGCCGCTTGTAATTTATCTTCAAAAGTTGCTACAGAACCGATCGTTATGGTGTATTTTGGCGCCTCCGCTGTTTGGAACAGGTTGTCGATTACGCTTTCATCCGCTGCGGTATCAACCTGTTCCTTTTTTACATAAATTTCGGCCACTTCCTTGTTAACGACGACAATTTTTGAAACCTCTCGCTGTGTTAAAAGGGAATCCTCTAAGAATGTCCAGCTAATTTCCTTGGTGCCGGCCACAGGGTTGGAAAAAATAGAAAACCACATTATCATGCCCAACAAAAAAAAGTAGACCCAGTTTATATTTTTGCCTCCAAAGGATGGTTTTCGGTTCTTTTTGTCGGAAGTATCCTGGTCTTTGCCTTTATTTTCTGCCTGCTTCATTTTTCTCTAAAATTGCAAATTCTTCTAATGCCTCCATGGCCTCACATCCGTAGACTACCGATGGTCCACCACCCATAAGCACCGCCACACCAATAGTTTCCAATATTTCCTCCGAACTGGCGCCCGCCTGTAGCGAATCGTGCACATGAAAGGCAATGCAGCCATCACAGCGTACGGTAATGGCAATGCCCAGCGCAATGAGTTCCTTGGTCTTTGATGAAAGCACTCCCTCTGCCGTACTGGCCTTGTGGAGTGCTGAAAACCCTTTCATAGTTTCCGGAATGCGGGTACCTAGGGTCTTCATATTTCGACTGAGGTCGTTGTATCTTTTTGAATAATCCTTGAACATGATTTCTATTTTTTTGTGTGATGTTATACTGTATGGCAATTCGTCCAAAATTATCCTTTGCCTTTGGGTCTCCAAATGATTTAAGTCATACCATAGTAAAACGATATGGTTTTATTTAGCGAAAAATTTTTGTGCAAGGCCAGCCGGGGCATGGTAACGGCAACTCCATAGGCCTTTTTTAAGGGGTTGAAATTATTTGACATGAAAAATGATAAACAGCATACCATGGACCGTTGCTTTGGTTTTATTTTGAAACGGGTGCTTTGCGTGAGGGATTGCAGCGGTTACCCCGCAGCCATTGGCACCCATTTTGGTGCCAAAGGGCGAGGAGTAGAAGCGAAAAGCCCGACCCTTGTGGGCACGCCCTAGTATGCATACGGGCATACACATGAAGGCATGAAGATCCATATGATGTTCAAGAACCCGAACGTCTGTTTTCAGGTATACTCATGCTTAATGAAAACCCGAAAATTTTAACAATTTTATTTTTTTTCTTTGGTTAGACAAAATTACAAAGCATAGCCGTAGCTACGGTTTTTAATTTTAACGACGGCAAAGGGAAAAAGAAAGAGATAAAAACTCGGGTTTTCATTTGGCAGGAGTATAGATGCCTTGACAGATACCATGGGAAGTGGTTAGCGACATTAAAGGGCGTAGTTTACAGCATAAAACTTAGCAAAAAAACTGGACAATTTGAGAAGCGATAGCGCTTGTTGTAATCGGCGATGAACGATCGATGCCTTTCATAGCGCCTGAATTTCAAAATACACTAAGATGAAAAAAACCTCCTTACAACCCGAAGAATCGAAATTCTTGGCGGGACCACGTTCGCGAATCAATGAATTGTTTTTTGCGTTCAGGGTCTTATTCAGCTTCATAAGGAGCTTTCGTAAAATGCACTTTTTGGGGCCTTGCGTAACCGTTTTTGGGTCGGCACGTTTTGAACCTGATAATCTGTTTTACCAACAGGCCGAAAAAGTTGGGGCAGCTTTGGCCAACTTGGGCTTTACGGTCATGACCGGTGGCGGTCCCGGTATTATGGAAGCTGCCAATAAAGGGGCCTTTGAAGTTGGGGGACGATCCGTTGGGTGTAATATTATCCTTCCCTTTGAGCAGCGACCAAATCCGTATTTGCACAAGTGGATCAACATTCGGTATTTTTTTGTGCGGAAGTTCTTGTTGATCAAATATTCCTATGCCTTTGTGGTCATGCCAGGCGGAATGGGCACTCTGGACGAGCTTTTTGAGTCGATTACCTTAATACAGACCAAAATGATACAGGATTTCCCTATAGTAATCTTTGGTTCCGAGTACCATAAGGAGCTTTGCCAGCATATTGCGATGATGGCCAAGAACGAAAGTATAAGTCCCGAGGATATGGAACTACTGTTTGTAACCGATTCCGTAACGGAGATGGCAGAGCACATTAAGACCCACGCCATTACAAAGTTTAAATTGGTGCCGAAACCACAAAAGCCCAAGTGGTGGATGGGGGAGCGTTGATATGGTGTTTATCGGTACAACCTATTATGCCGGGGTAGCAGGCAGATGAGCGATTCTAATTTCCTGAAAATGACATAAATCATTTGTGGGGCTACCACAGGCATTTATTTTTGAAGCATGATAAACCTAAAGGCATGAAAACAATTCTGTACGCTACCGATTATTCCAGCAATTCCGTCGCCGCTTTAAAATACGCCCAAAAAATAGCCGAGCAAATGGACAGCCGTTTGGTCGTGGTGCATGTTTTTGATTATCCTACCGTTTTAGGAACGGAAGGGTTTGCCGAACCTTTCCCACATTTGGAGGAAACCGCCTTTAAAAATCATCGCGGCCAATTGGAGGAATTCTGTCAAGAACATCTGGGTAGCGGTTGGGAAGCGCCTCATGTGCTGCTGCAACCTGTGGAGAACACGTCCGTGATCAAGGGAATTCTTTCGGTTGCGGAAGAGTGGCATGCCCAAATGATCGTTGTGGGTGCCAAGGGAGAAAGTGCCTTAAGGGAAATTATCATGGGCAGTACTACCAAACAGTTGATCGGGAAAGCGCCCTGTCCGGTAATGGCAATTCCCTCACATACAAGCTATAATCCACCAAAAACGATTGTTTATGCTACCGCTTTTGAGGAAGAGGATATTTATGCCATTAGGAAATTGGCAGAAATGGCGAAAGCTTTTGACGCAGAGATCAAGGTGGTGCACATTAGCACGGAAAAGGACTATGAGGGCACCCAACAAATGGAATGGTTTAAAGAAATGTTGGAAGAAAAGGTGTTGTACGATAAAATAGAATTCAAGTTATTCTTTTCTGCGGATATTTTTGAATCGCTCCAGAGGTATCTGCAAGATGTCAATGCCGATATGATGGTCATGTTGGAGCGCGAAAAGAAAGGCATAGTTAAAAAATGGTTCGCAACCAGTTTGGTAAAGAAAATGGAATCCTCCGGGCAGGTGCCGCTTCTGAGCTTTAGGGAGGGTAACCACCAGCTCTTTTATTTTAGTGCGGTTCTATAAAAATAAATTATGGCAAGAAGAATCTACAGTATCGTAATAGCTGTGGCCCTTGGATTGGGGTTTTATCTGAATATTATCAAAGAAACCCATTCAAAGGTTTTTTGATAGTGATGGCAGGAATCATCTTTACCTGCCTTAGTGTGGGTATTCATGGCCTTATTGCCCATTCGTTGCCTCCCGAGGCCAAAGGGGGTATCTTCATCTATCCCTTGCTCATGGGGTTTCTTTGGGGCTCTTATGTTCTTTTTGTTCGTGTTTTTTATCATGCCCATCTTTTGTCCCGATTTTTTGCTGCAACCTTGAGTTTTCGCAGTTAGGCCTTAGGCATAAATAAATCACAATTATGGCCTAACTGATACAGGTCATGTGCATACCGATCAGGATGGCCTACATTAGATTAAAACCCCAAAAACACTACTGATATGAAAGCCGTGGCGACCTTAAAAAACATGCAATCCAAGGACTGCAAAAAAAGGATAGTAAGAAACCTGAGCCGTATATTGGATATACGGATCGTAAACATAGATATTGAAAATGGCATGTTCTTTTTTCTTTATTCGAACCCTGCTGCCTTTGAAAAGGTAGCCCAAGAACTTATCCGCTTGGGATATCCGATGCAATCCTCTCTTGGCCCCAAACCGGATATTAGATACCAGATTCCCGAAGGGACGTCATCAAGGGCGACCCTTGTATAGGGTCTGTGATGCAATAACCTGACTGGTTCTTCTCCGCGCCAACTGCGTTGAAAAATAGGCGTCATAGCTATGGCTATGTCTGCGTTTTTCGCCTCGCCGGCAAACAAAATAACTTCCTATACATTAGTCACTTTATTTCAAAACAGACCCATAGAAAAATCGTCACTTTAACAACGCGAGCACCAAAAACGGAATTTTGGATTGAAAGGCCATTTTCTTTATAACCGGTTCACGGAACAAGGTTTGAAAAATACCATGTTTGGTTCGCATCATGGCAACGAGTCCTATTTGCCTGTCTCCTCTTTCAAGTGATAATAAAGTTTCGGCCAAGGAAGTCTCCTTTTCTAGGTTCAAAAAATCGTGTTCAATTTCCCCGAGACTTTTATTTAAAATTTCTTTGTTCGCTGTTTGCGTCCCTGTCAGAACAGCTTTTACGGCAATGTGCGCGATGGTTATTTTTGAAAGCCATAATTTTGAAAACGCAATGAGGGGATGAAGTTCGTGCATTGCGAAAGTGTGCTTGTAATCCGTTGCAAACACTACTTTTTTTGGGATGTGGAACTTGTATTCCGTAGGTACTACAATAACAGGACAGCGTTCCATATATTTGATTACACTCACGGTATTGCTACCTAAAACTACTTCTCTTAAGGCGGAAGATCCTTGGGTGCCAATGACTACAAAATCAATGCCTTTGTCAATAAACGTTATGTTTATGGCATTTACTACCGAATCTGTGAGAATTATTCCCTCAAAACCATGCTCCTTGTTTTTATTTTTAGCACGTAGGGCCTTGATGCTTTCGTGCAGGTTGCTTTCCATGTCCTTTTTATTGGTCGGGGCCGATGGAACACCATGGTAGGCGTGTAAAATAAAAAACATACAGGCTTCCTTTTCAAAAAGCTGTTGGGCATACGCAATGGCATTTTCGGCATTTTCAGAAAAATCCGTGGGTAACAGTATTTTTTTCATCTTTTTAATTTCTTATTTATCATGGATTATCAAAAAGGGGATGTTTATCTGAAATCCGATCTGGTCTATGGATTGCCTAATGAGCACCCGTTCAAAAAAGGAATGGTCACGGTTCATCATCGCCAAGAGGTCTACATCGTTTGTGTCTACGTAGTCCAATATGGCTTCCGATAGCTTCTTGCCTTTTACCTGTACCTGTCGGTACGATGCAGATACATTTTTAAGGTATCTGAGCAAAATGTTTTTATTTCCTTCCTGATCTTTAGTGAGCTCAAACACCTCCCATAGATTGAGGACGGTAATTTCGGCGTCGAATATATTTGCTGTTTCAATGATGGTATAGACTTCTTCTTTTTTATGGGCCTCCATAAAATCCGAAGGGAACAGGATGTTTTTTATGGGCACGAATTTGCAGCCGTTTGGAATGACCAATATGGGCAGCTTTACCTTTCTGATGACAAAAACGGTATTAGAACCCAAAAACAACTGTTTTGCGCCGGTCGCACCTTGTGTGCCCATGACTACAAGGTCTATATTATTTTTTTTTGAGAATTCAATGATCTCGTCCGTTAAGGTATTAAAGGCCGACACCATTTCAAAGGTATGATCGGGGTTGGGGAATTGCGCCTTTACTTTCTTCACCGTTTCTTCCAATCGCGCCAGGGCAGCATCTGCATCAAGGTCAGGTATGGCGCTGTATATACCTCCTCCAAAGGCGTAGTCCATACGATAAAAGGCCGGGGTATAGGTATGAAGAAAATAGAAGGTGCACTTTTGGTCTTTTAGAAAATGCATGGCATAGGTAATGGCATTCCAGGCATTTTCGGAGAAATCAGTGGGTATTACTATTTTTTTCATAAATCAGGTTTTTAGTTTCATTCCCTTGCTAGTGCTGCCCCGAGACATCGCTGTTTCGGTATACGGGAATCCATATTCAAAGATAATCTTCAAAAAAAACATTTAAAATGATATAAGTCATTTGGGGAGAAACAAGCAATGCCCAAATTTATGCAATATCTAAAAATATATTATGGCACTCAATTTTAATCAATATGCAACCGAAGGAAATACCTTTTTAAATGACTATGCCAAACAATTGAGCCTTGGCGAGGATACGGAAAAGGCCGGTCGTATTTTTACATCTATAATGCACGCGCTGCGCGAAATTATTCCCGTGGAGGAGTCCCTCCAATTTATTGCGCAACTGCCTATGTTCCTAAAAGCGGCCTATGTGAACGGATGGGCCATTAAGAAAAAAAAGCCGAAAATTAAACGAATGGAGCAATTCATTGCACTGGTAAAGCAGTTTGATGGCCCAACTGCCGTAAATGATTTTGGGGATGATGACGAGCTGGCCGAAAAGTATATCGATGTTACCTTTATCCTGCTCAGAAAGTACATTTCCCTTGGGGAATTGGAAGATATCCGGGCCGGACTACCAAAAGATCTAAAGAGTATGATCTATTCCAATTTGATGTTTTAAAGGGTAGTTCAAGGTTTCCCGCTGGCCATGGCAGCCTGTGGTGTTTTTATGGCTTGCGCCCATATTAAATTTTTTACTGGACTGACCCAGATCATTTCGTAAGAGGCGACTTGGGGATACTTTTGGGAAAACTTAAAAACTTAAAAAAATGAAACGTTTGTACCTATTGGCTTTAGTAACTATCATACCTCTTTTTGGTATTTCGCAAACTGTAGACGAGATCAATAAGCCGGTTATTTCCGGGCTCGACGAAGTGGCTCCTTTTCATGAAGGTCTGGCAGCCGTGAGAAAAGGAAACCAATGGGGCTTTATGGACAAGGAGGGCGTTTTGGTCATCGCTTTTAGGGATGACGTCCTGTCCAATTCGGCGGAATCAAATACACCGGGAGTGTCTAGTATAGGGTATCCAAAATTCAAGGAAGGATTATGCATTATTTTACAACCGACAAATGAGGGGATTCCGCTCTATGGGTTTATGAACACCAAGGGCGAAACGGTCATTGAGCCCCAATTTGTCAACATTTCACCTTTTGAGGATGCATACACTGTGGGTATTTTTGTCAGAAAGTCCTTGAGGGGCAAGAACGAGTTTCAACTGGAAATTTATGATTACAGTTTTACCGAGGTCTTGGTCAACAAAGCAGGTGAGATGGTATGGCCCATTCAGGAAAGGCAGAATATTCTCATGAATAAAAAACGCTTTAAAATCCCGGAACTGCATGCCAAATTACTTTCAAATGACCTATTGGCCGTAAAGGAAAAAGATAACCAGTGGAAAGTGGTTCAAGTGGCCTTGGATGGCGATTAATGGTATTTTAAAATAAAAAAAACAGGAAGTCGAAACTTCCTGTTTTTCATAAAGAAACGAATCCATAAATCCGTCTTAATCATCTTTTACATCGTTTTATTTCTAAAACGACCTATCCAACCATTTAGGGTTTTCTTGGTATTTCCTTCCTTTACTATAATTTTATGGGTCTTACAACCCTAAAAATCAATTTTTTAAAAAGAATCCGAGACACCGAAATGTCTCGGATTCCTAGGAGGTGTTGTTCTATCCAATAACCACTTATACTGTTCTTAGTGCAACTTATTTCTAAATCCGTTCAAGACTCAAAAGGTATAAAGGATGTCTTAACCTCTCCGTATTTTTGAGCCTTGTTTCCCCACGAAACAAAGGCCAAACCTACTTTTATTTTCAAATAACTTTAATGTTACCTATGATTCCAAATATAGGATATGGCATCCATATCCAAAATGACCTGGGTCAGTTTGGAACTTTTTTATGGAAAAGAAACCGGAACACCAAAATGTCCCGGTTTCCTAGAAGATGCTTTCCAATTTGATTTCCACTCACACTGATCCATTTCAAATCTATTGCTACATCCGATATGGATTCAAATGGGAACTCAAATTATCTTGCCCTTCCAATCCTTTGGATCCATTATTCCCCCCGAAACAAGAAGACCCAAACAAACTATTCTTCAAAGAACTCTTTTCTTAACTATAGGACTAAGATAGGGCAGGGGAAACCCCTTGGAAATGACCTAGGTCAGTTTGGGTGTTTTTTATTTTTTTTAACACTATTGTCCTTGATCCAGCGATATAATTTGTCCGCGTCCTCTTTTTTACAGAGCTGTGTGCCAGGGTAAAGGGTTGCCGCGGTGCCGCAGGCAACTCCGTATTTTACAGCTTCCCCCAATGTTTTTCCTAGGGTTAGGCCCAAAATAATACCCGCTACCATACTGTCGCCGGCACCAATGGTACTTTGTTGATGTACGGCCGGGGCGGGAATATGTTCCATCCCGTCCTTGGTTGCCAAAAAAGCACCTTTGGCTCCCATAGATACCACCAAAACTTTACAATTGTTCTCTTCGAGGAAACGCTTGGCCAAGGATTCCAGTTCCATGGCCGCGATAGAGGCGACGTAGAGCACGTTGCTAAGTTCGCCCAAATTGGGTTTCATAAGGAAGATATTTGCCTGCATACTTGGCAAGAGGGCATCTCCGGAAGTGTCCAGTACCAACTTTGCTTCCTTTTTATCGGTTATTTTGGAAACCCGCACATAGAAATCGGTCGGAACTTTTGGAGGTAGTTTGCCGCTCGCCACCACGTAATCGTCTTTATCCAAACTATGTTCCAATACCTCTAGAACCTGCTGCCATTCTTCCTTTTGTACTTCTGGTCCCGGCACCCCAAAACGGTATTGTAGTTTGGTATGCGTATCGGTTACAGATAGGTTTTCACGGGTCCATCCTTCTATCTTGATCACCTTTTGCTCGATGCCGTCCTCGGAAAGCAATTGTTGCAAGTGCGTTCCGGAAGGTCCGCCCGCCAAGTATATGCAGCGCGACCCATGGCCCAATTTGTGTAAGGCCCTTGATACATTTATACCTCCTCCTCCGGCATAATAGATTGGTGCGGTGCATCGTAATTTTTTATGTGGAACAATGCCGGCCACCGAGGTATCCTTGTCCAGCACTGGGTTCATGGTAAGGGTTATGATCTTGTTCATTTTATTATTTTAGGATAGGGAGCCTACCTTGCTTAAAACATAGTCGGCCGTGAGATGCAGTACCGAATCAAATTCGTACATGATGGGTATACCGGTCTCTACCTTTATTTGGGGCATGTTCTCCGGTGGTATCCCTTTTAACATGCCCACTAGGGCACGGATGGAATTGCCATGGGCCGAGACCAGTAGTGTTTTATTTTTTGCCAATTCGGGTGCAATGGCTTCATAGAAATAGTTGACAACCCTTTTTTGGGTGTCCTTTAACGATTCCGATTTGGGCAATAATTTTTCATCCATGGTCTCATAGTTGCTGTCGTATATGGCATGTCTGCCGTCTTCCAGGGAAAGTTCCGGTGGTGGCGTTTCATAGCCGCGCCTTATGGCCCAATAGGCCTTTTCCCCCAACTCTTTTAGTACTTGATTCTTGTTCCTGCCCTGCCAATCGCCATAGTGCCTTTCATTCAGTTTCCAATGATAGTGGGTATCTACATGCAGCTGATGGGCAGAATCCAATAAGATCCATGCCGTATGGATGGCCCGTTTTAAATAGGAGGAAAAACAAATATCAATAACTATGTTGTTTTCTTTGATGATTTCCCCCACTTTTTTAGCCTCCTCCTTGCCTTCGGGGGCAAGGTCTACATCTGTCCATCCGGTAAAAATATTTTGTATGTTCCATTCGCTTTTTCCATGGCGAACCAATATCAATCTTCCCATTTTTAAGAGATCAGTTCCTTTTATTCACTGCTGCTTACCGTTGGCGGCTCCAAAAGCTGAAAAAATTCATCTAGTTTTGGTAGTATCACAATTTCCGTCCTTCGGTTTTTGGCACGGCCAGTTGTTGTTTCGTTGGTAGTTTTGGGTAAATATTCCGATCGGCCACCTGCGGTCATGCGCGAGGGTTGCACCTCGAATTTGGTCTGCATCAAGCGGACGATAGAGGTAGCCCGTTTTACGCTAAGGTCCCAATTATCTACCATACACTCGTTGGCTATCGGCACGGAATCGGTATGGCCTTCTACTAAAATATCCAGTTCTTTATGGTCGTTCACAATTTTTGCGATTTTCCCAATGACCTCTTCCGCACGGTCGCTGACCTGATAACTTCCCGAACGAAACAACATCTTGTCGGATATGGAAACGTAGACCACGCCCTTTTTGACCTCAATATTGATGTCCTCGTCGTCAAAATCGTCCAATGAGCGCTTTAGGTTCATGACCAGCACTAAGTTGATGGAATCTTTCCGCTGCATAGAAGTCGTCAAATCTTTAATGTATCGGTTCTGTTCATTGAGTGCCGACAAGGATTGCTTGATGCTTTCCGCACCGGATTTGCTCACTATGGAAAGGTCCGATAATCTAGCCAGCAAATCGGTGTTGGTGCTCTTGAAGTACTCCATCTGCTGATGCAGGGATTTGGAACGGTTTTTTTCATTGGACAAATTGGTTTCCAGTACACGGACCTCGTTTTGACTGTTCCTTAAATTGTTTTCAGACAGATTTGCCCTATCCTGTGCCGCCGTATATTTTTTCTGGCTCACACAGGAGGAGAACAGTATTAGCGAGGCTAAGGCCATAAATTTTAAAATCTTCATTGTATTTGCTTTTTAAGGTTTGTTTCAATAACAAAGTAACTTCGTTTCAACGTGCTGCGGAATGATGTAGGTCATACAGGGGCTGTTTCTTGTTTTGGATGCCGTAGAAAATGCATCTCTAAAAAAAATCAGATTGTCGCGTGAAATAAAGGTGCTGACTTAAGCACCACAATTAGCTGGTGAGTCCAAGTCCATGGACTATTTTCTTTAAGAAGCATCTAAGGGATATGGGGCATCTGTTAAAACCTAGGTATTGCTAATGCGTTAGCCATGGCGATTTTATGAGGCTGACTGTTATCTAAAGGGGCAATAGCGCCCCCTTTACCCTCCAATATTCTTTTTGTGAAAGCTCAACAGGGGTAACTTGCCCTTGCTCTTCATCCGTTTTACCAAATCACGGTGGGTCAGACTGTTTATAAGACTATGGCCCTCCCTTTCCAGCATCGCTATCATATCCGGTTCAACTTCATAAATGTAGTTCTGGAGGGCTTCAAAAGTATCGGTGCCATAGCGGGTCTCAAATAGAATTTTTTCATAAGTGACCTTGTGTCGCACTATGTTTTTGAACCATTCCATTTGGTCTTTCTGTGCCGTGGTAGCTTTGGGAGCAATATGCACCAAGTAAATTTTTGCCTTGAAAGGTTTGGCCAGTTGTACTAATTTTTGCAGTGTAAAAATATCGGCGCCCTCAAAATCCGATGCATAAACAATTTTTTCCATTGCGGTAAATGGTGTGTTGGGTGGAATGGCCAAAACGGGACAATCTGCCTTTTCCATCAATGTGGTGGTTGTGCTGCCCAGCAAAACCTTGCGTACTAGGTTTTCACCTTGCGTACCTACCACGATAAGATCGGCATTCCCTGTTTTGGCTTCGTTATGTATTCCGTTCCAAACACTGCTCTTCTCCGTAACTTTTATGGCAATGTTTAGTTTTTCCGGTGGGTAACCTAAATGTTTTGAGCAAAATGCCACAAGCTTTTCCTGCTCTTTTACGGATGCCTTTACTTCTTTTCTGGCATAGGTCAAAGAGGTAGTGCTGCCCAAGGTCAGCGGAACATCGTAGACATGTAGTACAAGCAATTTTGCAGTCAGTTGAAGCCTTATGGCGTTGGCATAGTGTAGGGCATCAACGGAATTTTCGGAATAGTCGGTAGCGTATAGTATTGTTTTCATAAATAGGATTTTATTTTCATTTCCGCACTTCGACCACGCTAGGCACAGGCTACGGCGGGAATCGTTTACTGTCGTTCCCTCCTTTTAGGGCTGGTAACAAAATAACCTGTACATTTTTACTTGCTCTGTCGCACATTAACTTCCTTAAAAATACTCGCTTTAGCTATTGCTATAGCTGTGTTTTTTGCCTCGTTACTGCACAAAATAACATCGTCAACTTTGTACACTTTATTTAATTACAAGCCCGTAGTGCTTTTTGTTGTCCGTCGTTCCGAAAGGATGCAAGACCAGTTTCGATATAATTTTGTCCAATTGATGTACAATCTTGCCAAAAGTAAAAGTTAGGACTGAAATGCAAAATGACCGTTGTCAGTCCAATTAAAATGATAGGGATGATATTAGTCATTTTGAATGTACAGGGCATCCATTACATTTAGCCTTATAAACTCATAAAAAATTGGAAGCTGGATTTCAAAAACAAGTCCTTCGGACAAATTTTGGGCGCCGGTAAAATCCTAACCTAACTAAAGATGAAGAAACTACAAGGTCTTTTGACCGAAATAAGTGAACTAACTGGACAAATTGAAACCGATTATCCGGAAGTCTATCAGTTTTTGGACGAGAACCCTTTAACGCTTCCGGTTGCCGCCCATCCAAAAGTGGACAAAGTAGCCTTAGAGGACTATTTGCAAAGTCTAAAGCAGTTGCTGTCCCATTATAGGGAAACCCACATTACAAACCATTACTCTTAGTTATGGGAGAAATAGCCACATCGGAACGACAAATAACCTTGTTCTGTATTTCAAATTCCAGCAGGGCCAAACAAACTTTCGCCTACGCAAAAGCAGAAGGTTTGCCCATTTTACAAATTGATATGTTAAAGACCCCACTGACCGGCACCCAGATCGCCGAACTGGCCGATCGCTTGGGCATTGCGGTCAAAGATCTGGTCAACCAAGAGCATCCCTCCTATACACACAAGTTTGAACACCATGATCTTTCGACCGAGGATTGGATAAAGATGGTAAAGAAAAACCCCGAAATCATGAAACAGCCGATCGCTTTGCGGGGCGATAGGACAATTTTGATAGAAACACCTACGGATATTATTAGGATATGAGGAAATACGAAATATGAAGTACGAAATATAAAGTACGAAGTTGGAAATACGAATTTAGAAGTACGAAGATTAGAAATTGGTAAATAGGTTTGTTCTTAGCTATCGTTCCGAGGTACTAGGAATCGGATGCCATTCGGCTGTGTTTAACATACTCCTGCCAAATGAAAACCCGAGTTTTTGTCTCTTTCTTTTTCTGTTTGCCGTCGTTAAAATTATAAACCGTAGCTACGGCTATGCTTCGCCATCGCTACGGCTCGCCCACAGCTTTCGCTGTGTCGTGCCTAGGCAAAGAAAAAAATAAAATTGTCAAAATTTTCGG
>Ga0136560_1000522_pt1 | contig 19390 bp, 11 predicted proteins | sample AntRauMeHopE1497_FD_104925 | JGI IMG/M metagenome (GOLD analysis project Ga0136560, IMG submission 104925) | Saline lake microbial communities from Rauer Islands, Antarctica - Metagenome Hop E1 #497 | ecosystem: Environmental > Aquatic > Non-marine Saline and Alkaline > Saline | place... | reverse complement strand
TGGTCAGGGGCGCGCCGTGCTCGACGGGGGCGGGGGGGAAGATGCCCTTGGACGGGAAGGCGAGGACGCGGGAGCCGGGGCGGAGGGAGGCGACGGCATCGGGGCCGAGATCGCAGCGGATGGTGACCTGGCCCGCGCGGCGGGCGGCGGGCCCGTCGGACACGGGGGTGATGATGGCAGGGAGGGTGGCGAGGGTGGCGAGGATGCGTGCGGCGAAGGCGGAGGAGGGGACGCCGCGGAGGCGGGCGGCGCGGACGTCAACGGCCTCGAGGAAGGAGGCGACGGTGTGGGAGGCGGTCCAGGCGGCAAGGAGGGACGGGTCCCCGGCGAGGTTGGCCTCCACCTCGGCGGGGAAGGCGGGGAGGCCGCGCTCGGAGCGCATGGCTGCGACGACGCTGACGAGGGCGGGGCTGACGGCGGCGAGGGAGTAGCTGGAGCGGAGGGCGTCGGCGAGGGCGACGTGGGCGCGGCGGAGGCAGGGGGGGAGGGGCGGCAGCGCGTCCACGGCCGAGGAGGCAGAGGAGGAGGAGGGGGCGTCGGCGGGGTCGATCGCCGCGATGGCGTCCAGGGTGGCGCCCGGGCATGCCGTGGCGATGGCCTCCACGACGGGGGTCCAGCCCCCGCGGCGGGTCGGGGGCGACGCCGAGGGCTCCGAGAAGGCCCAGGGGGCGGGGGGGACGAGGGCGGTGGGCGGCACTCCGAGGGCCGCGACGACGGCGAGGACGTCGGCGGGGGAGTTGGGGACCACGATGCCGACGGCGTCGCCGGGCTCCAGGGCCGTCGGGGGCATGCTGGAGGGGAGGTCAAGGGTGATGTCGACGGCGACGGTGCCGCGGCCGCGCGCCGCCGCGGCCTTGGCGATGGCGCCGGCAGTGGCCGCGCCGTCGGCCGGCTCGGCGCCCGAGGCCGGGACGGCCCCCGCGCCGAGGACGAAGGCGGCGGCGACGGTGGCGTGCGCGGGGGCGAGGCGGTACACGGGGAGGCTGGGGCGGCCGGCGCTGAGGCGGATGCCGAGATAGTCAAAGGCAACAGGGCGGGCGTCGACCGCGCCGGACTTGAGCGACTCCTGGACCACGGAGGCTAGCTGGGCGGCCCACTTGGCGCCGGTCTCCTCCAGGGCGGAGCGGCCGGTGCTGGTATCGACGTCGCCGGCGTCGATTAGGGAGAATGCCCCGAGCCGCTCGATCATGTGGTCGAGCCAGACCGCGAGCTGCTCGTAGTTGGGGAAGTAGCCAGAGTGGCCGGTGGAGACGACGGCGTAGCTGAGGTGGGCCAGGGACGGCTGGGCGGAGGCGAGCCAGCGGAAGAGGCCGGGGAGGCACCGCTCCTGCTCTGACTGCTGCCTGAGCGGCGAGACGACGAAGACGACGATGTGCTCCCGCTCCCACTCGATGAAGGGCCAGAAGCGGACGTCGAGGACGCGGGGGCGCACGGGGGCGCCGTCCAGGCCGGCAGCCGCCAGGGCCGAGCCGACGAACTCCACGGCCACGCGCTCTGAGAGGCGGAAGGTGGTGTCGGTGACGATGAGGACGGGGACGCCGCTGGCGGGGGCGCCGGGGATGGCGGTGACGGGGCGGACGCCGTCGTCGGGGTCGGCACTGGTCCCCTCCAGGTCCGTCGTGCCCTCCTCCTCCTCCTCGTCCTCCTCCCCGGACTCGGACTCGTCGTCGTCGCCCGACCCCTCCTCCCCGGGCGCGGTCGCGGCCCTGGCCGCCTTGGCCGCCTTACGCTCCGCGCAGAGCCGCTCCACCTCCCCCGCCAGGCCCTGCAGCCAGACGTCCCGCGGCCGGAGGGCCACCGCCTTGCGCGCCGCCGCCGAGGCCGCGCGGCCGCGCCCGTCGCCGAGCAGCGCCACGGCCTCCCGCGCCGTCATCCTCGCCTCCTCCTCCGCGTCCCAGTCCGCCTTGGCGTCGCCCTTGAGCACGAAGGACGACTGCATCGTGGTGCGCGCCACGCGTGCGAGGACGCGCTCACAGTGATCGTCTGCGTCGTCGAACTCCCCGGACAGCAGCGACACGAGCGACTTGTCGGCGAACACGGCCACCTTGGCGTGCTCCGCAGCCGCCCGGTCCGCCGGGTCGACGCTCCCGCGCAGCGAGAGGCACCGGAGGGCGCGGTCCAGGGCCTCCTCCGCCACGCCGAGGTGCCCGGCGCGGAGCGACGCGCGAGCCACGCCGCGGAGCTCCTCCGAGGCGGCGATGCGCTCCGCGACGCCCACGGATGCGTCCGTGGGCGACGGCGGCTCCGGGAGCGCGTCCTCGTCCGCCACGGCGGCGGGTGCCGAGGCGGGCAGCGCCGCGGCCGAGCCGCCGTCACCCCTCCCCCTCACCGCCTCCAGCCTCGAGCGCAGCGCCGCCCAGTGCTCCTGGTCCACCGAGGTGCACGGCTGCCTCCCTTGCGCCGGCGCCACGGTGGAGCCCCCCCTGGCGCGCCTCTCGTCGTCGCGCTCCTGCTGCTCCTGAATCTGCGCCGCCCTGGCCGCGGACGCCTCCTTGGCCTCCCCCGCGCTCTTTCCCGTGTCCATGGCGTCGTTCGCCGCGAAGTAGGACCCTAGCATGCTGTCCAGCGCCCAGCTGAGCGACGCAGTGGCGGACGTGAAGCTCTCCAGCTCGATGGCCAGCTTGCCGAAGCTCGCCTCGGAGGGGAAGCGCTTCCGGCCCCAGCGGGCGAGCGCGAGCGCGCCGGCCGCGTCGCCAGCCTCGCGGTGGGCCACGACGACGCGCAGGAACGCGCGCGGGAAGGACGGGGCGAGGCGGACGGCCTCCCTCGCGCTGTGCATCGCCTTGCCGACTTCCCCCGTCTTGACCTGCGCAGCCGCCAGGTTGCTGTACAGCTTGGCGACCAGGGACTGGGACGCGGCGTCGACCTTCTTCGTGGGGGTGGCGCTGGACGCGGCGGCGGCCGAGCCGTCCTCCTCCGCGCACTCCAGGGCCTGCGAACACACGCATCACGACATGGTTGGGACACGAAGCCATATGCACCCCTTCGCGCGTGCACACGCACCACGCACGACAGGCCGGGCACGCCGGCGAAGGACGGCAGCATTGCCTCACGGCAGTGTAGTGCGCCGCCGCCACCTCAAAGTCCGAGGCACCGAATGCCTTATCACCGGCCCTGCGGTGTGTCAGATCAGCGGTGGGGAGATCAGGGCACTGAGCGTCGGGGCGGCCGAGGTGCGGATGTGTACGAGCCTCAGCAGGAGGCACCGGGCTGCTCACGCCTTGAGGCTTGCCGCGGTGATGGTACCGGACGACGCGGCAGATGCAGCGGCCATGCTTGCCCTGGGCACCCGCCTGCGTCTGGCGGCTGTGGCGCCCGGGCGGATGCTCGTCGACGAAGGGGAATTTGCCCCCGACTCTACCCCGCTCCGGCATTTGCGCCATTTGCGCTCCCCCGTCGGCGAGCACACTCCGCAATGGCTGCAGCCTCCGCGTCCTCATCCACGCCCGCAGCTGCCGCGGGCCTGCCGTCGGTCAGCGCCGCGGTCGTCACCGGGGGCAAGGCAGACAAGCGCCTTCCCGTGACCATCCTCACCGGTGAGATTGCGCTCATGCAGCCCGCGTGCCGGCGAGCTGTGTGTCACCTCGGCTGGCTTGTGGCAGCTAGTCGTCACCCGCGCCGCCGTGCCATGCTGGGCCCGACATGCCACGTCCGCAGGCTTCCTGGGCTCCGGCAAGACCACGCTGCTGAACCACATCTTGACCAGCGCGCATGGCAAGAAGTTTGCCGTCATCGAGAACGAGTATGGCTCGGTGAGCCGCGCTGGGACCGCAGCGTCGCGCATGGAAGTCATCCATTCCTTGCGCGCCCGTCACTCGGCCCGGTGACGTGCCGCCCGTCCGCGCAGGTTGGCATCGACGATGCGCTCGTCAAGCAGAAGTTTGACACGGACGAGGAGATTTTTGAGATGAACAACGGGTGCATCTGGTGAGTTGCGGCGCTGGACCCGGCCTCTTGCTGGCTGCTGCACTCGCGCCGATGCCCCTCCCGCCCGCACCTGACCCTCCGATCCCGTGCGCAGCTGCACGGTGCGCGGCGACCTGATCCGCATCATGTCCAAGATCATCAAGAAGGCCAAGAAGCTCGACGGCATCATCATCGAGACCACGGGGCTCGCCGACCCCGCGCCGGTGGCGCAGACCTTCTTCATGGACAAGAAGCTCAGCGCCGCCGCCCGCCTCGACTCCATCGTGACGGTGGTGGACGCCAAGCACATCGAGGGGCACCTGGACGAGGTGAAGCCGGGGGGCGCCATCAACGAGAGCGTCGAGCAGATCGGATTCGCCGACCGCATCCTCCTGAACAAGTGAGCCGGACGCGCGCCCGGCGCGCCGCCATCCCTCCCTCGCCACCCCGAGCCGTGCCACCCAGCAGCCCTCCGCCACCTCCCCCCATCCCCGCAGGCTCGATCTGGTGCCGAGCAAGGAGGACCAGGATCGCATCGTCGCCCGCGTGAGGCGCATCAACGCCACGGCCGAGGTGGTGCCATGCACCAACTGTGAGGTGGACCTCGACGCTGTGCTGAACCTGCGCGCGTTCGACCTGGAGAGGATCTTGGCCGACCACCCCGCATTCCTCCCCAAGGAGGCCGGGGCGGGGGCCAAGCGGGCCAAGCCGGACGGGGCCGCGGACGCCGGGCACGTCCACGAGGGCGAGGGGCACGCTCACGCTCACGCTCACGACCATGCTCACGCTCATGACCACGACCACGACCACGACCACGACCACGGGAAGGAGGCGCACTCCCACACGCACGACGACCGCGTGTCCTCGGTGGGCTTCCGCGTGGCGGGGCAGCTGCACAAGGAGCGCTTCGAGTCCTGGCTGGGCCCGCTGCTGCAGACCGCCGGCCCCGACATCTACCGGATGAAGGGCGTGCTCGCCTTCGCGGGGCAGCCGGACAAGTACGTCTTCCAGGGCGTGCACATGATCTTCACGGGCGACCCGGTGGAGCCATGGCGGCCGGAGGAGACCAAGGAGAGCCGGCTCGTTTTCATCGGCAAGGAGCTCGCAAAGCTGGACCTCGAGGGGCAGTTCAAGGCGTGCCTTGCCACGGACGAGGAGGTGGCCGAGGCAGAGGCCGAGGCTGTGGCCGAGGCCGCGGCGGGGGGGGCGGCCGAGGCCGAGTGATGCGCGCGTGAGGCGGAGCGACCGGCACCCGGTCGCGCTGCAAAGCTTCAGGCCGCTCGGGCAGGCGCACCAGCCAACACACACGCATGTTTCCGTCGGTCATTGGCTCAGGGCGCTGGCGCGGTCGGCCGGAGGTCGAGCACGACCTGATTGCTGCTCGGCTCCAGCCTGCGGTAGCCGACCTTTGCCATGTCAAACAGGCGGCGCGATGCCACGTACGAGTCCTCATCGTGGTACTTGTCATCCAGGTACACAACCTCGGTGATCCCGGCCTGGATGATGAGCTTCGCGCACTCGTTGCACGGGAACAGCGCCACGTACATCCTCGCCCCCTTGAGCGACGCGGTGTTCTTGTTCATGACGGCGTTCACCTCGGCGTGGCACACGTACATGTACTTGGTGTCCAGGCGGCTTTCGGCCTCCCTCGCCCACGGCAACTCGTCATCAGAGCAGCCGCGGGGGAATCCGTTGTAGCCGACCGCGACGATCCGGTTGTCATCGTCCACGATGCACGCGCCTACTTGCGTCGACGGGTCCTGCGGGGCAGGGGGGCGCGTTCTGTGGAGCGCAAGCGAGTTCAAACCCCGGGTCGCAGCAGTGTCCATGGCGGGCCAGCCCCCGCTTACCTTGGACCGCTTTGCCGAAAGGAACGCGACACACATGAAGTAGTCGTCCCACGCGAGGTAGTCCTCGCGCTTGGTGACCTTTGCCGGGGCGGCGGCCGTGGCTTCCGACGCTGCGGCGCCAGGCTCAGAGGATGCGGCCATGACAAGCGTTTCCGCAACGGACGTCCGCGAACGATGTGTGGGCTGCGGTGAGCTGCTCACGGGGCGTCAATACGGTCGCGGCTCCGCCTCTGTCACACGCACGTGTTGGCCGGCACGGAGAGCACGGCCGATCCGCCGGCCGGGAGGATGCACTGCACCTTGAAGGTGTTGCTCGCTCCGTCGGCCCCGGGCTTGGCCACGTACACTGCGATGCTCTCTCCCTCGGCGCCGGTCAGGCGCACGGAAAACCCGCTGGTGTCGGCCGCCAGGTCGGTGAAGCGCATCGGCGACACGGCGACGTACTTTTCGGCCTCGCCGAGGAGCACGTGGCCGGACGGGAGCTGCGGCGCGGCGTGCCAGAGCGCCGGGTTGGTCTTGTCGTTGGCCGGGCAGTGGACGGGGCTGGTCTCGGAGAAGGACTGCAATCCGCCAAAGGCGGCTCCGCCCGCGTACTGGTAGGCGAAGTAGGTGGCTCCCGCGGTGGGGGAGGGGCGGAAGCCCGAGGCGGAGGACCCCTTGATGGCCGCGGGGAGGACGTCGAAGGGGGAGTCGAGGGTGGCGCAGAGGACGTGGTGGAAGCGGCGGCCGGAGACGTCCGAGTAGGAGGACCAGAGCTCGCCGTCGGGCCCGCCGGTGCCGAAGGCGCGGCGGGCAAAGGTGGCGTCGAGGGCGGTGGCGGGGACGGAGGGCTTGAGGATGACGCCGTCGGCGGAGCAGGTGGAGAGGATGTTGGCGCGGTTCTCGCTGCCGATGAGGTCCGAGGGGCCGACGGGGCCGGTGGTGAGGGTGGAGACCATGAGCTCGAGGACGGGGGCCGTCTCGGTGTCGTGCGCGAAGTGGTGGGTGCCGGACGGGCAGTCCTGCCTTGCCGTCGACGTCCACGTGTCGTCCTTCCAGGGGGCGAGGCCCACGGCGTGGTAGAGGATGGAGCTCACGCCCAGGCTCCACTGGTCGTTCTGCGGGCTGTAGTCGTCTGACGCGCGGCTCTGCGTGACCGCCGGCACCTCGACGGACTGCAGCACGTGCCGCGGGTAGGGCATGCAGTACTGGATGGTGACCTCGGCCGCCTCGGCGCCGCGGCCCATCTGGAGCAGCCAGTCGCGGCCCAGGGTGGCGCTGGTCAGAGTGGCCTGCAGCCCCTCGAACTCGTTGTGGAGCCAGTCCTGCTCGTACACGGAGAGGCCCCACGCCGTGGCGTTGGTGAGCAGGTCAACCCAGAAGCGCTCCTCCGTGGGGATGGCCAGCTTGGACTCCACGATGAAGTCGTAGCCGCCGCCGTTCTGCTTCGCGTACACGGTCTTGGCGTCCCAGTACCGGTTGTGCGCCACGAAGGGCATGCCGATGGCGGCGTGAACCGGCTGCAGGCCGAGCGGGAAGACCTCCGGCATGGGCGTCCAGGACGTGACGCCGCCCGACGCTCCCTTGGGGTACCACCACGAGTCGAGCTGGAAGGCGCGGTAAGGGATGCCGGCGGCCTTGGCGTGCGACACGATGTCCTCCACGGTCTGGGCGTACGTTTCGTTCTTCTCGGTGCAGTAATAGTAGGCTGCGCGGGTGGAAGGGAGCGGGGGGGGGACAGAGGGGGTTCGCTCGCGGCGCGTGATAGGGGGGTGCGGCGCGGCGGAGCGCGGGCTGCGCGCCCTCACCTGCGCCGTTGTCGGTGTAGTAGCTGAGCATGTCCACGGTGCGGTCGCGGCCGTCGTCGGGCACGCGCATGGCCGGCTTGTCGAAGCGGTGGAGAAGGTCGCGGCCCCAGCGGAGCATGCTGTCGGTGACGCCGAGGCCGGCCGAGACGACGAACTCCACAGACCAGCCCGCGGGGAGCGACGTGATGCTCCCCATGACGCCCGCCTGGAGCGCCCCGGACGAGTACACGTGCGTGGCGGCCATAAAGTTCGACGCCGGCGAGACCACGACGGCCGGCTGCTCGGCCGAGGAGCCGAAAACGACCAGCGGCGTGCCGCCCGCGATGCCGCCCGGGATGGACGACATCGACGAGTTTGTGAGCCGGGCCGTGCTCGTGCACTGCGTCTTGGCGCCCGGGCAGGCCATGTTGCCGGCCCAAGTCAAGTAGCCGAGGTCCGCGCTCGCGGGTGCCGCCAGCGTCAGCACCGGGTACGCGGTGCCAGCGGCGTCCTTGTCCCCCTGGCCAAGGCTCTTGATGCCGGCGGGGAAGTTCTGCGAGCGCGGCGGCGCTGGGACCAACAAGCTGTGAACACTGCGACGGGTCTCGCGCGGGCCTCTCACCCGCTGGCACTCCGCCTCACCTGCTCGAAGACCACGACGTCTGCATCCGGCGTGTAGTCCCGGACGGCAGTGGAGAAACTCTCGCCGGTCGCCTTGATCGTCCACTGCTGCGCGGTGCGGTTGAAGCTGCCGTAGGCGTCGACACCTGCGGACCTCGATACATCGCCGGGAACGAGGCCGCCGCCGCTCGCCAGCCGCATGGAGCCCTGCGTGTAGATTCCAGCGTCATCGGTGCGGAGCCACTTGACGCCGTTCACAGAGAGCATCGCGGAGCCCGCCGGCCCGACGGTCACATCAAGGATGCCGGCCGCGGCCGACTGCAGGCACACTGCCGCCGCGAGAGCGGTAGCCCAAACGCGCATTTCACGCCCGATGCCCTCCAAGCAGGGAGAGCAAGGGTGCCGACGCCCCGACGACAGCGGGTGCCGACGGTCAGACTCTGCCAGCATCGACGATTGACGAACGGCCATCGCACGGCCTGTTCCTTGCGCTCACTACGTCTCGGGCGGTGTCCGTGGGGCGGCATCAGGCGTAAGGCACGCTGACGCGCCCGTGCGGCCCGGAGGCTGAGCACGATGGCGTCCATGGGATCCGGATACGCCGTTGAGCCGCTTCCGCCGGTGTCCATGAGCACGCCGACCGAGGCTGAGCGGGCTGCAGCACCCGTCCTCAATGCCATCCTGACCGCGAGCGCCCCTGTGTGTACCGGGCAGGACAATGCGGAGCGGGAGCTCGTGATCCAGGCGCTCGAGCGCTGCCTTCGGGAGTTTGTGGCCCAGGTCGGTGTGGCACGAGGCATCTACGCGTCCAAGGAGGCGGCGCGGGCCTCGGGCGGCAACGTGTACATCTCTGGGTCGTACCGCCTGGGGGTCTCGGGTCCGGGGGCGGATGTGGACGCGATCTGTGTGACGCCTCGGTTTGTGACGAGCAACGATTTTTTCGAGGGCATGACGGCCCAGCTGAGGCGCATTCCCGGCATCTCAAAAGTTCGCCCTATCCCGCAGGCCGCAGTCCCGATGACCGAGGTCGAGCTTGACGGCATCGAGGTCGATCTGCTGCTTTGTCGCCTCGAGCGCCCGTCCGTGCCTCCCGGCCGCGAGTTCGACATCCTGGACGACCTTGTCCTCAAGGGTGCCGACCTCAGCTCGGTGCGGTCGCTGAACGGCCCCCGCACGACGGAGCTGCTGGTGAAGCTGGTGCCCAACTACGGCACGTTCCGCGTCCTGCTGCGGGCCACCCGGCTGTGGTGCAAGCGCCGCGGGCTCTACTCGAACAAGCTCGGCTTCCTGGGCGGCGTGAACCTGGCCATCCTGTGCGTCTTCATCTGCCAGCGGTACCCCGAGCGCGGCCCCGTCGGCTCACTTTTCCTCTTCTTCTACGAGCTCGAGCGATGGCGCTGGCCCGACCCCGTCTTCGTCACCCGCCCCTACCTCCGCGTGGACATGACCACGCCCGTGGAGGTGTGGGACCCCGCGTCCAACCCGCGGCTGCTGCGCGAGCAGATGCCCATCATCACCCCAGCCTACCCCTGCGCCTCCTCCACCTACTCCGTCGTCGGCTCTACCCTGCACATCATGAGGCAGGAGTTCAGGGTGAGCCGGCACCTCCGCCCCGCCCCCGTGCTGCCGCCTCGCCCCGCCTCGCCCACCCACAGCCGCCGCGCCCCTTGTCGGACCCACCACCGCAGCGCGGCCGCCGGGCGCTCACCCGCGTCCTGCGGGACCCGACCTCGGCCGCCGACCCTGAGGCCTGGGCAGAGCTCTTCCGGCCCGATGACTTCCTCTTCCGCTGTGACGGCTACGTCGTCATCCACGCCTGGAGCCCCAACGTGAGTCAGGGCGATGCGTCCGGCCCGGAGCACCGGCCGAAGCCGTTGCAATTGCCCCTTGCCGACGCAACGAGCAGACTCCGCACCCACGGTCCGCCCCGCACCCTTGCAACCGACCCCCTCCTCCCCTCCGCAGCCAGACGTTCACGGCCACTTCGCTGGGTACGTCGAGAGCCGGGTCCGCCGCCTCGTGCTGGCCCTCGAGTCCAATGGCCCCAACCTCTCCACGATCTACCCTTACCCGCGCGCTCTCGAGTGGGAGCGGGAGGACCCGGCCGAGGCGGCGCGGAGGCAGGCGCTCTTGGCGCTGAGGGAGTCGGGGGCGGAGGCGGGGGAGGACGCCGAGGAGATCGCACAGGCAGCGGCGGACGCGGCCGCCGAGGCGGCGGCCGAGGCCGTCGGGTGGCAGCCTGGAGGTGCCGTCCTGGAGGCGATGGGCGGCCCCGTCCCCGGCCTGGAAGACGTGGAGGACCCCGAGGAGGAGGACGAGGGCGAGGGCGACGGGGAGGACGCCACCGGCGCGGGGGCCGGGGAGGGCGACACCGCGGCACCGGAGGACGAGGACGCGGCAGGGTGGGGCGACGAGAGCCACACGGCTATGCCTGAGCCCGAGGCATGGACCAACAAGGATGCGGACGGGGAGGACGGCGCCGTCGCGGAGCAGGAGGACGACGGTGACGAAGACGGCTACTGCGAGGCAGAGCCGCTCCCCCGGCCGGACGGGGCGCCACAGGTCGCGGAGTCGCCCCCCGCACCGGCTCCGGAGGTCGTGCCGGCTTCCGAGCAGCGCAGGCCGTCGGGTGAGACGGCGGCACCCGCCCGGCCCCGCGCCGACCCAGCGGCGCACGGCGCGCCCGCGCAGCCGGTCAAGACCTTCTTCGTGGGCCTCCGCTTCGACCGCGTGCGCGCCGCGAGGGACGGCGCCCTGCCCCGCAGGCCCACCGGCAGCCGCGCCCTCTCGGCCCTGCACGTGAGCCCCGCTGTGCTTGCGCAGTGGGCGGAGCAGGTCCTGGGTGACTACACGGCGGAGGACAAGGAGGGGCTGTGCGTCGCCGCCAGCGTCGTGCCGTGGGAGGGCCTCCCCGCCAGGGCCTTTGCCGAGGTGGCGCCGGGGACGGACCCCGCCGCGGAGCTGGCCGACGCCGCGGCGCAGGACGCGGAGGCCCTGCGCGGCCTGAGACAGGCGGCGACGGACGACGCCAGGGAGGAGGACGTCCTGGCTCTGCAGGCCAAGGCGGCGACGACGTGGTCGGGGGCGCTGGCCGCCGCGGCGGGGGAGGCCGCCGCCATAGTCACGCCGTCCAAGCTGGTCAAGCCTGAGGCGGACGGCGATTCGAGCGCCGCCGCGGAGCTGGCGAGAGGCGCCGGCGGCGACGCCGCCGCTGAGCTGCCAGGGCTCGAGTCGCCGCCCCTGTCGCGCCCCTCCGTTGGCTCTGCCATGACACCCGGCATGCTCACCGTCCGCGGCGCCGCCTCAACGACCACGGCGACGCTGCACCAGCTGAGGGTCATGGACGACGACGCAGGGCAGGGCGCGGCGGCGGCGAGGCGGCTCTCCTCTGCGTACGGCAGCGGTGGCGCCCTCCCTGGCCTCGAGGAGGCGGTGGCAGTGGACGACGGGGCGCCCGGGGAGGTGGCGCCGACGCCCACACCACGGGCGGAGGCGCCGCCAGCACCGGCTGCCACCTCAGCGGCCGAAAACGGCTCGGCAGCGTCGTCGGACGAGGCGGCAGGCCGGGCCGCAGAGCCGGCCGCGGCGGCGAAGCGGCCACGGGACGAGGCGGCCGCGGAACCGCTGCCGGCCCGTCCTCCCGCACGTGTAGCACCTGCGGCGCTCAAACCGGCCGTGGCGTCCATCACGGACCGAATGCTGGCCGAGGCGGCCGCGCGAGCGAGCGGCGCGGCTGCTGAGCCGGCCGCAAAGCGGTTGAAGCCCGCCCCCAAGAAGCGCAGGGGCAAGGGGCGCAAGGGGACAGTGGTGATTTAATGAGAGAGTGCGCTTTGCAACCATCAACATCACAGTTCGAATCAGACGTACGCACTTCACTCAGCGCTTCACAGAATGGCTGCAGGCGACAAGGCTGCTTGCGAGCCACCAACATGACTTTTAACACTGCAAGATCGGGGCCCGGAGGGCGCCGCTGCAGGAGGGGCGGCAAGACAACGTCTGGCCAGCTCACTTGGACGTGGGCGGGTCAAACCCGGCCGCCGGGGGGCGAGTCTCGGCCGGGAGGGTCCAGCGCCATAGGATGGGCCGGCGGGCCTCGGAGTCGAAGCGCGCGTGGCCCTGTGACGGGCGATGGATCACCACCACGGCGGCGCGGCGGTTGGCGGCGGCCGCCTCGAACGCGGCGCTCCGGCGCTCCGCGTCAGATGGCTCCGGTGCCCGCAGGATGGCCACCGCGCCGATGCGGCCCAGGGAGCGCGGTACGACGAGGCTGCCCTTGCCAAAGGCGTCGGCGGCGGTGTAGAGGTCTCCCGGGCGGATGTGCGACGGCACGGCCATGGACATGGCCTTGGCCTTGGGGTCCGCGCCGGCGCTGGCAGCGAGGCTCCTGCCGAGGCCCCGGCTGGACCCCCTGCGGGACCCGCTGCGGGAGCTCTTACGCCTCTCCGCGGTGTGGGTGCGCTTGCTCGGCGGCTCGTGGGAGCGGGACTTGGCCTCGGCGGCTTCCTCCTTCCGCTGCCGGCGCTGGTCCTTGGAGGCCTTGGACGAGGAGGCCATCGGCGTGGCGTCGTCGGCGGCGTCCCGCGACCGCTTGCTGTTCCGGGAGCGCTTGCCGGACTTGCTGCGCTGCCTTCCAGCCTTCGACTTGCTCCGCCTGCCGCTGGGGCCCTCGCGGGAGTCGGCCGTGACCGTGGCCGAGACCTCGTTGGAGGACCGGGTGTTGCCGTTGCTGCCGCTGCTGGCGTCTCCTCCGCCGCCCCCTGAAGCGCCGAGGCTCGCGACGATGGTGGACACCGTGGCAGAGCTGTGGGGCAGCCACACGCCGTTGGGCGAGTCGCCGCCGTCCTGGCTGCCCGACGACTCGGACGGAAGGATGATGGCCACGGCCTGCGTGCCTGGGTGCGGCGCCGCACCGCCCCTGCTGGCGGCGATGGCGTCATTGAGCTGCTGCCACTGCGCGGGGACGTCGGTGCGCGCGTGCTCGGCCACGGACGGAGAGGCAGCGGGGTTGCGGACGGAGAGGTACGGGTCACAGGCGGCCACGGCGGCGCCGATGGACCGGGTGTCCGTTGTCGTCGGCAGCGCTTCCTCGCCGAGACGGCGCAGCGAGGTCCACGGCGAGGGGAGGACTCGGGGGTACAGCGGGCGCAGGACGAAGGCGGGGGTCGGGGCCGGAGCCGGGGCGGCCTGGGCGCTGGGCACATGAGGCTGGGGCTTGCTGGGGGGGCCTAGGCGGAAGCGGCGCCCGGGCAGTGCCGCAGCGGGCGAAGCGTTCCGCCACGACGCCTCGGCGCTGTTGCCCCACACGTCCGGACGGGCGGCCACGGCGATGGAAACGGCGCCCGCAGGCCACCGTGCCTGTTCCACGATGGCGCCTGGCGGAGCCTGCGCGCCGTTGGCAGGCTGCGGGCCGTAGGGGCCCTGTCGCAGCGGTGCCGCGGGGGCATGGACGGGCGAATACCAGGCATGCGCATCGCTGGCCAGTGCCTGGCTTGACTCGAGCCACCGGGAGCCGTGTGCCTCCGATGCGGCGGACGGACTGAACTCCTCCGCGCCGGTGCGGGGCGCGCCCGGCGCCCTTCCGAGCCTGGTGAACGGGTCGTCGTGACGGCTCCGCGAGGACGGCCGCTGCTGCTCTTGCCGGCCGGCTGCGCGTGCCGCCACAGTGCGGTCCGCCGGCCACACGCTGGACGGGCCAGGGTGGACGGCCGGCCACCTGGACGCAGCAGGGGGTGCGTACTGAACAGGAGCCGGGAAATGTCCCGGCGGGACGCCCTCGGCGCCGCGGGGCGGCTGAGTCGTCGCCTGTTGGGCGGCCGAGGGCGTCGCCTGCTGTGCGGGTGCTGCTCGCCAGACGATCCTGGCTGGGCGGACCGGCCCCGTGGAGGGAGGCGCCAGGACGGACGCGGGCGCCCGGGCAGGGGCTGATGCTGCGGCGTGGGAGGACCACGCTGAGACCGCGCCGGCGGGGGCCTGCGGCGACCGCCGGGGAGGAGACATTCCGGCGCCTGAAGGGTCCGGTGACACTGGAACCAGCGGGGACGCCGCCACAATGCTTGAAGTGGGGAGGACTGAGCCCCATCCCGCCACGGCGGCGAGGGTGGAAAGGCTGCTCGTCGCGGGTGGAAGGGATCCTTGAGCCCGCGGGGTCGACGTATCCACGCGGGGAGCGCCGGTCAGCAAGCCCGCCACGGCATACACAGGGGGCACTTCTGGAGCTGCCATGAGTGTGTCGGCCGGGGTCGCCTTCTCACAAAACTGCGAGGCGTCGCCGCCAGACTCGGCAACCTTCACGGCGTGGTCCCGCCGCACGTGGTTGAGCAGATGCCCGTGCTGGGACATCTGCTTGTCGCACAATGTGCATCGGAAGCGCTTGGACTTGTTGTGGACCGTCGAAAGGTGGGACCGTAGGTGGGACCGGCGAGAGAAACACCGACCGCATGCGTTGCACTCGAAGGAGCGGACCCCGGCGTGCACCGCCTTGTGGTGGACCTGGAGATCAGACTGGAAGGCAAAGACCTTCGGTGGGTGGCACTCGTTGCAGGTGACGAGCTTTCCCGTAGCCAGCTCGGGGTGCCGGGCTGCGATATGCCTTGCGAGGGCGGTCTGCGAGCTCAGCCCTCGTCCGCAGTGCGCGCATTTGCACGTCATGCTGCGCCGCGACATAGGAGGAAACCATACAAACACCGTGAGGGGGCGGATGGCACGGTCGGGCTCGCCATGGCCACTGCGTTCGTCCGGCCGATGGCGGCCATCGGCAAAGGAGTTCCAGGTGACCTCACGCTCGGTGCTGGAGTGAAGGACGGGCCTCCCTGCTTGAACTCGAAAGATTACTGTTGTCGCAAAAGGATGTGCCTGTTGCTACGACAGATCGAGTGCCGGAATGGCCGCGGGGGCGCCAGTCTGTCGAAACGAAGCCTTGCAGAGAAGACGTCAACACCTTGAGATTTGCCGTTAAAGGTGACCTTTAGGGGGAACAGGCTGGAACTGCCCTGGTACCGCCCGCGAACGGACAGCGAGTGCTGCAAAGCCGCCTTCCTACCCGAGGCAAGCGGGGCCAGTATACCGAGCAGTTGGGCTCCGCTTCAGCCGGACGATGGCTGGGGGTGTGGCGTGTCAGCCATCGGGGTGTGCGGATCGGCGACCGCCGGGATAGCTTGGAAGCACTTCTCTCCAATCCTCAGGCGCCAGCGAAAACGGTAGCGTGATCGGCACTGTTTGCTGCACTTCATAGCCGGGAACGCAAGCTGCTACGCGCGGGGGGCGGACGCGACGGGACGCATCCACGCAGACCATCGGCCTGACGTTGTTCCGACAATGTTTCATTCCAGCAAAGATTGGGACAAGTTACTCAGCAGTGACCAGCTTTCGATATCGCCTGTTCCTTGGGCACACTTGCGTGCTACACCGCGCAGAGTACACTGCATGAGCGAAGCCACGGCAGAATCAGAAGTTGCTGCGCTGCGAGCAGAGGACTCGGGAGTTCCGAAACATCTGATTGCATTCGCCGATGCTGGCCTCGTTCGCTTGGTCCTCGTGGCCTCGGACTTCCGCAAGGCCTCGATCAAGCTGATCCTGCCCGCAGGATTCCCGGGCTCGGGCTGCGATGCGCAGGTCGACGTATCGTCGCCGACCCTCGAGGAGAGCGTGACCAAGCGCCTCGCATCGGCCGTGGCCGCTGCCGGCGCGTCTGCCAAGCCCGGCACGAAGCTTGTAGCCGCAGCCACCACAGGCTGGTCTATCATCAGGGACAACTTGCTGCTTTACGCCCAGCCCGAAGTTCGGCGGCTTCGCAAAATGCTGAAGGACCGCCCCGGGATCACGGGGATCAAGCTCGGGGAGGCCGCTGGAAGCGTTCGCATCAGCTGTAAGTCAGGCAGATACGAGGGCACTCTGACGCTCAAGGTGCCTCCCGAGTACCCGGACAGGCCGGTCAGGGTGTCTGTGACCAAGCCGCTGTCCGGCACGCCTTCAGCCACGACCTGGCCGCACCTGGTGCTGAAGCCGTTCCTGGCACAGGCTGATGCCGTGGCACGCCGGGCCGCGGCGGGCGTGAGCGCTGAGGTGCTCTCGCGAGCCATCGGGCCGCCGCAGGCCGGGTGGAGCGCCGACGCGGCCTCAGCTCGCGCGGACGCCCCGGCAGCTGCGGAAGCTGCCGAGGCCGCGGCCATGCTGCAGGGTGGGGGTTCCGGGGGAGCGTCGGCATCGGCCTCGTCGTCGTCATCCGGTCCCGCCGCCTCCTCGGGCGGCGGCGGCGGCGTCCGCCTGACCGCCGACGCGGCGAGGTCGTTCAAGGACGACGTACGGTTCTTCAAGGAGGCCGCGCGCCTCCGTGCCTTTGTCAGCGAGACCAAGGCGAGCAACGCCAAGGAGAAGGCCCACTCGGGGAAGGAACGACGCCGCGCCGCAGGGTACCTGCGGCTCATGGGGAAGAAGGAGGCGGCCAAGGAGGCGGCGAGGGCGGAGGAGGCAGAGGCAGAGCTGCTGGCCGAGGCCGAGGCGGCAATGGGGGAGGCCGCGCCCGCCGACGCGGGGCAGCCGTGCCTGGAGACGCTGTGGGAAGTGGTCGGCGAGCGCTGCCTGCTCTCCCTCCCCGGCGTGAGGTGCCCCCTGTCGTGGAAGCCCCTGCTGCCCCGGGACCCCGCCGGCCTCGTGGCGCTGCTTGAGGCGACATCCGGCAAGCAGGCCAAGCTGAAGCCCACCCGGGCCTCGTGCGGCCACTGGTTCCAGTGGGGCGCCGTGGACAAGGCGCTCACCAGGCCGCCGTTCGTGGTGCCGTGCCCCGTGTGCGGAGAGCGCCTGATGCACAGCGACTGGCCGTCCGATACCAGCAAGCTGGAGCGGGCGTGGACTGCCAAGCAAGCCAAAAAGAGGGAGCTTGACGATGTCGTTGACTTCCTCGGCGAGTTTGCGGAGCTTCGTGACGTGAGCAAGGCTTCGGCCGGCGACGAGGAAATGTAACTCAACTGCGATCGGCCATCGCCTGGTCATGACATCCCTTGCCACACAGCCCCCTGAACGGCCCCGCCTCCGGACCCCGCCGACGAGCCCAGCATCAAGCAGGGGTCCGCCCATCTGGCGCTGCAATGGCGAGCACGTCGCGCCCCGGACGAGGCGGGCAGCACGCCGGCGAGCAGTCGCTGAGCGCTTGCCGCGCCGGCGGTGGCCGGGCGGGATGCTTGCTCGTTGCCGCGCCCTGCTTTGCGATCTTCTCGATGGGGCTCCTTGCTGCTGTCGTGGGCTCAGGCGGGACCGTGCCGAGCGCGCAGGGCCGAGATGGGGACGCCGGCCACCCCGCGCTCTCCACAACGCGCGGTCTTCGAGTCAGGAGAGGCGGCCCGGGGCAACAGGCGCCTGCCGAGCCATCAAAGTGCCCCGTATGCGCTCAGGCTGGCGGCAATGCTGACGGCGGCCCGGGAGGGCCAGCCGGCGGTGCCGGCCGTCTGCTGGAGCCTTCGGAAACCAGCCCCCAGCCGTGCCCAAGCAGCGAACCGTGCGCCGCATGCGCCACGAGGGACGATGCCGACGATGCGCGGGACCAGGCTCCTGAGCAGGCGGCCTTCGACGGGGGCTTCGGGCCGGTGAGCCCGACCGACAGCTGGCGCCGGTTCGGGTCGCTGACCCCCCACTCGCAGCAGTGCAACGCCGGCTTCGGGTTCGAGCTGGTCCACACGTGGCGGAGCAAGGGCCGCGTCTGGTGCGGGGCGAGCGATGACGAGGCCGCCGACCCGGCAAAGCTCGGCGGCGCCTTCACGGCGGCAGCCTACCCCCAGGACGCCGACGGCGAGGACACGGGGCCGCTGGGGCCGACGCGCTTCGCGTGCTACAAGACGCGGCAGCACCGGCACACCGGCGACGACACCTTCTGCGCGGGGGAAGGCTTCGTGATCGACACGGGGAAGATGACGAAGCAGCAGCAGGAGCCGCACATCTTCCTCTTCGAGGACGGCGCGATGCAGGGCACCTGCGCCCCGGACCCCATCCTGTGGCGCAACGGGGCCTTCACCATGTGGCACAACGGCTGGTTTGGTGCGTACAGGCGGGCCGAGGCAGCGGGGGGCGCGCGCGACCTGGCGTGCGACCACGTCGTGGACGAGACCGTGGTCTTCGTGTCGCGGGACAACTGGAAGCACCTGTACTGGCAGACGGGCGCCTTCTTCAACCTCTTCGTGACCTACAACGTGCTGGGGGTGCAGCCCGAGGACGTGCGCATCGTGATGCTGGACCACTGGCCGCTCGGGCCCTTCAAGGACGTCATGCAGCGCGCCTTCTCCAACCCCGACCTGCCCATCACCACCATGGAGCAGCTCGGCAAGGAGTTCGGGCCGCGAGTGTGCTTCCGCCGCGCTGTGTTCAACCTTCCGGAGTACAGCGCCGCCATCGTCAAGGGCCGGCCCAACGGCGACGACTGCTCCGACTCGGAGCTTGTGCGTGCCTACGCCAGCCACGTGGCCACGAGCCTCGGCGCGGTCCGCACCTCTTTCGACGACTCCAAGAACGCACGCCCCGTCCGCATCGTCTTCAACTCTCGGCGAAACTACGACGGCCGGACGCTGCTGCGGCAGCTGCAGAACGAGCAGCAGCTCGTCGACGAGCTGAAGAAGCGCCACCCCAGCGCGCAGGTCGAGCAGGTGGACTTTGCCAAGCTCACCTTCCCCGAGCAGATCCTGGCCGCGAGCTCCGCGGACATCATGGTGGGCATGCACGGCTCGGGGCTGGCGCACTGCATGTTCATGCAGGAGGACGGCGTGCTCATCGAGATCACGCAGCCGGAGGGTAACCTCAAGACGTTCCGCAACCTCTGCAAGTGGGCGGGGAAGACCTACGTGGCGTTCCCCTTCACCAAGGGCGGCGCGCAGGGGTCCGTGGCGGACGAGGGCGCGTTCCGGCGGGTGCTGGACGCCGCCGTGCTCATCGCCGGGTCCTACTACAACCGCGTGGCCGTTGCGGCGAACTCCGTGGCGTGAGGCGGCGCGGCAGCGGCGGGGGCGGGCCCGCGTCGCCTGCCCCCGGAAGCCCAGGCATGTGTGAGAGCGTTCCAGCGAATGCCAACGAGTGTACCCGCGCAGGAAGCCCACGCGTGTCCCGGCGGCCGCGATGCGTGCGCGGCAGCCCCGAGTGCGCGTCACAGCGGCAAGGCCGGCTCGTTTCGAGCCCTGCAAGGCCCCAAGCGCGAGACAGGCTACGCCTGCTGGAAGGCGGCCTGCGGCACCGCGTTGCAGGCGCCCACGGCCTTCTTGGGCTCGGTGT
>Ga0136560_1000521_pt1 | contig 19396 bp, 12 predicted proteins | sample AntRauMeHopE1497_FD_104925 | JGI IMG/M metagenome (GOLD analysis project Ga0136560, IMG submission 104925) | Saline lake microbial communities from Rauer Islands, Antarctica - Metagenome Hop E1 #497 | ecosystem: Environmental > Aquatic > Non-marine Saline and Alkaline > Saline | place... | reverse complement strand
TCCACGGCCATCTGCGCGCTTGCGCCGTTCTCCGCTGCCCACGCGCCGCCCGCAGGCAAGGACCGCTACCTCCCCCCCGTGGACGAGATCCAGCTAGACCCTGCGTCTCGCGCCGACTGGATCGACTACAGCACCTACGACGCCGAGGCCACGTGGCGGCTGCGGGAGGTCCTGGCCGCCCGCCTGCAGGACCGCCCCTGGGTGCAGGGCCTGAGCATGCTCGACTTTTACGAGCGGCACATCGTCCCCTTTGCCGTGGTCCTCACCGACATGGAGCGCAACGGCATCCGCGTCGACGTCAAGGGCCGCCTCCCCCGGGCGCAGGAGCAGGCCGAGTCGGACCGCGCGCACAACCTGGAGGTCTTCCTGTAAGGCCCCCCCATGACGCCGTGCCGCCGTGTTCCACCGGCTCTCGCCAGCGGCTGTTTCGACGCCCCTCACGCCCCCACTCGGTCTCCCCTGTCCCCCGCTCCGCAGGCAATGGGCCGAGCGGTACTTCCCCGAGGCTAGGCGCATGAACCCGGGCTCTGACACGCAGAAGGCGCACTTCCTCTTCGCGCCGTGCGCCCGGAGCAAGGGCCGCACCGCGCGCGCCGCTGACGCCGCGCGGAAGCGTACCCTGTCCCGGTTCGGGATCCGGCGGCCACAGGCCGGGGACTTCCCGAAGCCGGACCCGGAGCGGAACGGGGGCGCCCTTACATGGGCGGACTGGAAGGACTGGGCCGACCCGGAGGGGAGCCTCTTCGGGGAGGGCGGGGAGTGGGAGGACGAGGAGACGTGGCCGCCGCTCCGGGCGTTCAAGGTGGACAACACCGAGGGGGTGGTAGAGCCCGACCGCCCCAAGGCCAAGAAGATGCGCGACCTCTGGCTCCCCGGCCTCGGCATCCCGGCGGCGGAGTACACGGCCGGGGGCTGGCCGGCTGCGAGCGCCGCGGTCCTCCGCGAGGTGGCGGGGGACCCGACGGCCGACCCCCCGCGCTACGGCACCGCGTACGACCACTTCGGGGGCGGGGAGCCCGGGCGGGAGGCGTGCGAGGCGGTGCACTCGCTCGTCACCGTCGGCGCCATCGACACCATGCTGAGCAACTTCATCGTCCCCCTGCAGAGCATGGCCGACGACGAGAGCCGCGTCCACTGCAGCCTCAACCTCAACACCGACACCGGCCGCCTGTCGGCCCGCAGGCCCAACCTGCAGAACCAGCCAGCGCTGGAAAAGGTGAGCGACGGAGCCGCCGCCGCCGCCGCCGCCGCCGCCGCTGCCGCCGCCGCTGCTGCCGCCGCTGCCTCGAGGGCGTCCCGTGGCGCACGTACGCACGCGAGCGCTTCCCCCTCGAGCCCGTCTCCGGCCATCCCCCTCGCCCCCGCCGCTCCTCGCAGGACCGCTACCACATCCGCAAGGCCTTCTGCGCCTCCCCCGGGAACAAGCTCGTCATCGCCGACTACGGGCAGCTCGAGCTCCGCGTCCTAGCCCACATGGTGAGCCCAGACGGGCCCGAGCCGGCGGGCCGGCGGCCGCGCCCCCGGCAATGCCCCCGCCCCTTCGATCCCCCCCCCTCCGTCGTCGCAGGCGCGGTGCAAGTCCATGATCGACGCCTTTGCCAGCGGCGGCGACTTCCACAGCCGCACGGCCATGGGCATGTACGACTACATCCGGGACTCCCTCGACGCCGGGGAGTGCCTCCTTGAGTGGGACGACTCGGCAGGGGAGCGGCCCAAGCCCCTGCTCAAGAGCATGTTCGCCTCGGAGCGGCGCAAGGCCAAGGTGCTCAATTTCAGCATCGCCTACGGGAAGACGCCCATCGGCCTGAGCCAGGACTGGGGCGTGAGCATCGAGGAGGCGAAGGAGACCCTTGAGAAGTGGTACTCGGACCGCCCAGAGGTCCGCAGCTGGCAGGAGCGGGTGCTGGAGATCGCCAAGGCGACGGGCGCCACGCGCACGCTCATGGGCCGCTACCGGGACCTCCCGGGCGTCAACAGCCCGAACAGGGGCATCCGCGGGCACGCCCAGCGCGCCGCCATCAACACCCCCATCCAGGGCGGCGCCGCTGACGTGGTGATGATGGCCATGCTCAAGATCGCGCAGAACGAGACCCTCAAGCGCATGGGCTGGAAGCTCCTCCTCCAGATCCACGACGAGGTCATCCTCGAGGGGCCCGAGGGCACGGCGGAGGAGGCGCTCCGCTGCGTGGTGGAGGACATGCAGCACCCGTTCGACAAGCCGCTCCTCGTCGACCTCATCGCGGACGCCTCAATCGCCTCCAACTGGTACGAGGGCAAGTAGCGCCGCGGCCCCGGGCCTGGAGGGCGGGGGTTCCTGGCGCCGCGCGTGCGATGTGTGTGTGTTCAACCCATTCCCTCTCCTCGCGCTCGGCTGCCAAGAGGCATCGCCGTCAGTGCGTGGTCCGCGCTCTACAGCCGCGGCCACGCGTCGCGACGCCGGGCCCGTTCATCCGCACTCCTCGTCCTCGCGATGGCCGCCGCGGCAGCAACGAAGCGCATCGCAGCCGTCATCACCGCGTCGTCCAACGCGGGCGCCGCATGCGTGCAGCGCCTCATCGAGCTCGCGCCGGCGGGCGTCGAGGTGCGCGCAGTGTTCCGCACCGAGGCCAAGGCCGCGTCCCTCGCCGGCACGCCGCGCGATAACGTGAGCGTCGTGACCGGCCCTGACGCGTCGGCCCCCGAGTCGCTGGTAGCCGCGTTCACCGGGGCCGAGACGGCCGTCATCGTGACGCCGCACGACGCTTCACGCGGCATGGCTGACGACGCCGCCCTGACCGCTGCGATGGTCAACGCCGCCATCGACCAGGGGGTCAAGCACATCATCTACGTGGGATCGTGGACCGTCGGGGCCCAGGATGACCTGCCTGCTCTCGCGACTCGGTTCGCCCCCACCGAGGCGCTGCTGCGGGAGCGCGCCGAGGCAGGAGCCGTGCAGTGGACGTTCCTGCGGTCCGGATTCTTCTTTTCCAACTTTGCTGGGATGTTTGGCTCGCTCAAGGCAGGCGATAAGCTGCGATTCCCCGCAGTCGCCATCCCGCCCATGGACCCGTCCGCGATGGGCCACGTCGCAGCCGCCATCATCGCCGACGGCGGCACCAAGCACTACGGAAAGGTTTACGACGTCAGCGGGCCGGAGCTCCTGACGACGGCCGAGATGGCCGCGGTGTTCGCTGACGCGCTCGGCCGCCCAATCACCCACGAGGACGTGTCCGTGGACGAGTTTTGTGCGCCGCTGCCGCCTTTCCTCCAGGAGCTGGTGGCTTACCTTTCGGCCAAGCAGGCCGATGCCATCCCTCTTTCCGCTGACGTGGAGGCGGTCACCGGAAGCAAGCCCAAGTCCCTCCGGGAGTGGGTCGGGGAGAACCCCGGCCTCTTTGCTCACGAGTAGTGCTTTCTTGCGGCCATATCTCTGTGCTTGCGTGGTTGTGGCGGTTGGCGTATCGTTCCGGCGCGGCAACATCGCGCTGCGTTTGGTAGGCAGGCCTCCCTCACGCACCACCGGCTCATGGCTCGGCCTCGCGCGCCATGCCGCTGCGCAGCCCTGATGGTCACATGAGGCCCGCCATGCCGAGCGCGGACGGGCTCCCCTCACCGCCGCCCGAAGGCGAGGCCCCGGCCGTCCTGCTGGCCGGGGCTGGCGTGGCCGCCTGGGCGGGAGCGGCGCCACACTGCGGGTGCGCAGGCCCTGCCTCCGTGTCCACCGCGTCTCGCAGCCACGTCTCGCCCGTGCTCTCGTCCACCCGCGTCTCAAACGCGTCGCCGCACACGACGCACACGGCCTCGCGCCCCGCCGCAGGCACGCCCGGGGCCCCGTCGTCCGCGGGCGACCAGCCCTCCGGCCCCTGGGTCCCGCCTCCCGCCGCGGCCTCGGCCGCCTCCCGCTCCAGGGCGTCCAGCGTGAAAAACGGCGGGTCAAGCGTGTCGTACGCCACCCACCCTAGCGCCCCCGCGGCCCTCCCCGCCGCAAAGGGCGTCCCGGCCATCACCTTCCTCGGCCTCACGCGCCTCCACCCCGCCCACGCGTCCACCGAGCCGGGCCACCACGCCCTCGACGTCACCCCCCGCTCCTCCCGGTCCCGCTCGTGGGCGTCGGCCACTGCCTCGTGCCCCTGGGCCTCCTCCGCCGAGCCGAACCGCCACCCCGCCCGCACCGACACCGCCGGAAGCGCGTCGTAGAGCACGGCGGCGTCAGCGGGGCCGAAGCCGCGAGCCGTCGCCGTGGTGAGCTCAGGCGTCGGCAGGCGCAGCGACGCGAGAAGCGCAGCCCCGCCCGGCGCCGCGGGCGCCGCCGTCATCCCGGCTGCTGCCGCCGCGGGTGCGTCGGTGGGGCCTCCGGCGGCCCCCGCCGTCGCGGCCCCGCCGCCCGCGGCTCCCGCGGCAAGGTCCGCCCGCTGCGCCCACACCGCCGCCTGCACGGCCGCGATGAACGGGTCCGCGTAGAGCTGCGGCCAGGGGGCGGCGAGGACGGCCGCGGCGGGCGGCACGGCGGCGAGGGCGGGGACGAGGACGGCGGCGAGGCCCGGGTTGACCTTGGCAACAGCGCGGGTGGCCTCCCCAGACGCGTACTCCCGCTGCTGCGCCGACGCGGCCTGCACGCCGGACGCGATGGCCGCGAACACCGGTGCCATGACGGCCGGGACGGCCGCTGCGGTGCGCGTCGCGGCCTCCCGCGCCGCCTCGGGGAGGCTCGCCGGAGGGGCCGCCGCGGCCACCGCCGGCGGGGCCGGGGTCGCGCGCTTCGCCATGATGCCGCGCAGCGCGCTCATGCTCGTCCCGGGACCCGCCGGGGCGGGGGCGGGGTTGAAGGACGCGTACGGGTCGGCGGGACCCGACGCAAACGCGGCGTGCTGCTGGGGCGGCGCGCCGTAAGGCCCCGCCTGGTGCGGCGGGGCGTGCACGGGGTACTGCGGCCACGCGTACCCGTCGCCATGCGAGGGCTGGGGCGGGGCCATGTGCGGTGCCCCGGCCCCGGCGTCGGGGCGCATGCGCTTCGCGGCGCGGAGCCCAAGCCCGGACCCTGCCGCGTCCACGTGCGCCTGCATCGCCCCCAGCACGCCGATGAAGAGCCCGGTGTCGCGCCACGTGTTGAGCATCCTTGCCACCGCCGCCTGCTGCTGTGGGGCGAGCGTGTCCACGGCCGACGTTACGATCCCGTGGATGCGCCCGGCGAAGGCGTCCTGGTAGGTGCGACCCGCCGTCTTGACGATGCTATCAATGAGATAAAGCAGGGGGAGCTTCTTGTCCGGATCAGACTGCAGCATCAGGGCGCAAAAGGGCCGAAAGGGCGACGGCAGGCTGGCCAGCCGAGCCTGCGCTTGGCGCTTTGGGCACCCATGGCACTTCTCACCTGAGCGAGCTGCTGCTCCATCGCCTGCACTAGCGCCTGGACGTCCGCTGCCGAGTCCTTGAGGTCCTCCGCGAACATGGTGAGCGCTGAGATGAGGTCACGCCTCGGGGTTGACCCCATGGCGCCCAGCTCGCGCTTGAATCCCTCCATGACCCGACCTGCAGCCCGGCTCTCTGCCCGCTTCGCCTGGGCGGTGGGGCGAACGTGCCTGCGCAAGGGTTTGTGTGGCCGAAAAGCCGGCCGACAGGGCAAGACGGCAGGCGACAGCGCCCTGGCCGCTCTGCCCCCGCCTCGCCACACGGCTCGGCCACTCTGGAGGCAGGGCAACGCGCGCACGTCACGATGGATGTGGGGGCGCACTGCAGCCGGGAGGGATGCGGCGTGATCGGTGAGCAGCGGTGCGTGGCCGGCGCCTGTGGCCCACGATGCCCCAGCACCCATCACCTGCTGGGTCGCGCACCGGGGCTTGCGGGTCGCAGACTTTCTTCCTGTGGTGTGCGACCAGTGCGGCCGGAGGTTCTGCAAGGACCACGCGTCCTACGTTGCGCACGAGTGTGCCGAGGTTGACGGAGCGCACGACGCGGAGCGCGCTGCAGCACCAGCAGCGACAGGACCGAGCGTCGCAGCGATCATGTCCGGGGTGCACTCCCGTCGGGCGGAGGCAGCGGCCGAGCGGGAGAGGTCGTGCGGAGTGACGCGAGCCGACACTCCGAGCTCGAGGCTGCTGGCCGCGACCCGTGCCTCTGCGACCGCCGGAAGGCAGAACGCAGGCGGCTGGCGGCTCACCAAGGGGGACCGCACAGCGCTGTCCCCGGTGGCGTCCGCGAGCCCGGCCCAGCGCGCCGGTGCGGAGCGGGCCATGCGCGTGCGGCTCGCAAAGCTGTCAGGAAGAGCCGCCAAGGCCCCCGCAGCGCCCTTGCGGAGCAGGGTGCTGCTAGAGGTCGTGCACTGCGAGGAGCAAGGCGCAGACGCGGCGGGGGGCGGGGCCGAGGCTGCCGGCACAGCGGCCGGGGTCCAGCGACGGGTGGAGCCGCAAGGCTCGGTGGTGATCGCTGCAGACCCAGGGTGGTCGGTGGGGCGGCTGCTCGACGCGGCAGCGAACGTTGCGGGCGTCAGGAACGACAACTCCACGTGCGACGCGGCCGGCATGCTCAGGCTCGTTCCCTGGCATCCGGGGCTGGCAGAGCCGGTGGCGTGCCTGCCACAGGGGGGCAGCGTGAGCGGGCTCCTCGACGCCGGAGCCGTGGCCGCGGGGGGCCTGCTCGCGCTCGTGCGGGGCGCGGAGACGGACACGTGGGCGTGACACGAGTGAGCCTCGTTTTGATCGTGCAAGGGAGCATGAGCGAGACACGCACACCTCGGAACGGGGCCTACGGCCCATGCTGCGGGGCTCACGCGCACATGGACTTGGAGCGCTTGCGGCGGTGGCCCTTGCCGCCGCCCTCGCCGCCGCCGCCGTCCTCGTCGCGGGACAGCCGGGCGGACTCCTTCACGTGCGTGCGGACGTGGGCGACCACGGCGCGGCGGTCGTAGTCGTCCCTCCCCTCGGGGTTGCTGCACGCGTCGCAGTCGCACTTGCAGACGTCGTAGTGACAGCGCACCCCGGCGGCGGCGCACGGGCAGGCCAGGGGGCCGGACGTGGCGCCGCACAGCGGCTCCGTGGCGGCGGCCTCGCTGAGGCGGGCCAGGAGCTCTGCCCGGCTGCCCTTGTTGGAGAGGCCCCGGTCCTCGAGGAGGCCGCGCAGCCGCTTTCCGCTCAGGCCCTTGGTCCCGGCGTCCGCGGCGCAGCACGTGCACCCGGCCTGCGAGCGGAACCGCCGCAGCTGCGCCAGCTCGACCTCCTCCTCCCGCGACGCGTCGGCCACGAGCTTGGCCACGCCCGGGCGGCGCTCGAGCTCCGACCGCAGCAGCGCCCGTCGCCGCGTCTCGTCCAGGCGGTCGAACAGCCGGTTGCCCCCCTCCCTCCGGTGGCTCAGCTGCCGTGTCTCCAGCACCCCGCTGCCGCGCTGGTGGGGGGGCAGGGAGCCGTTGCGCGTGGCCAGCTCGCTCGCCCGCCGGCCCTCGAACTCGTCGACGGTGCCGAGCACCACCTCGCCGGGCTTGAGCGCGCGCGGCGGGGGCGCGGACACCGTGCGGCCCACGCTGCTGACGTCAGCGCCGGCCTTCCGCCCGCCGGCCGGAGCAACGTCGGCAGCGTCCTGCGCCCGCTTGGCCTTCCCCGCGCGCCGCCTGCCCCCGCGCCGTCCGCCGCCTTTGCCCGCGGGCTTGTGCGACCCTGCCCCCGTCGTGGAGTCGAACGACCCGGACCTCGCCCGGGCGGCGACACGGGCGGCGGTTGCCGCGATCGGGCTCTTGCTCTCCGACGCGTGCCGTGTCGCGTGTTCCTCCTCCCCCGGGCCCCAGCCTGGTCCAGACGGCGCCGCGTCACCCAGGTCCAGGCTCGGCATGGCCGCCAGCGCCGCGAGATCGGGCCGCCGGGCCCGGAAGTAAGGGCTTGCAGTGCCGTCCGTCCCGAAGAGCCGGATCTCGCCCGCCTCCTCCGCGCCTGCCGCGCCTTCCGCGGGCGCCGCGCCTCCGCCCGGTGACTCGCCGCCCTCGCTCCCGCTGCCGGCGGATCCCGGGCCGGCCGGGACCAACACGACAGGCTCGAGGCCGAGCGGCCAGTTCCCGCGCGACGGGACGCCTCCGCCGCCGACTGCGCGCTTGTAATGACGCGCGGTCACGTGTCCCCAGCTCACGGAGCGGCGGCCTGCGGAGCCGCTGCGCCGGGCCGAAGACGTGCTCGAAAGGATGCCGCGCTCGGGCGGGTCCGGAAGGTCCACGTGCAGCTCAGGCGGCACCGCCTGCTCGTCTTCGAGGATCTCGGCAGGGTGTCCCGGTGCGGCGGCGACGGGCTCCTCATCGGCCAGATCATTGGGCGGCAGCTCGGAATTGTCGTCGTCGTCTTCCGCGGCTGTCTCAGCGCCGGGGGTGCCGCCGTCCGCGTGCGCATCATCGAGGCTGACACCTGGCGCTCTTATCCTGACGGCAGCCGCATCTGTGACCCCAACGCGATTCGAACCTGAGTCAGGAGGGTCGGATACACTCTCGCCGTCCCCCGACGGCACGGACAATTCAGACCCCATGCCGAGCGCCTCGAGCCTGCCTGAATCTTCGTTGAGCACAAGCCACCCGTCAGGAATCGCAGAGAGACTCGCGACCGGGAACCAAGCGCTACTGCCGCGAATGCCTTTGGGAGCGAGCCCCTTGCAGCGTGCTGCGGAGCCCCGTTGCGAGGCTACTCTCCAGTACGATTCGCCGCAGAACCCAAAGAGTACCGCTGCGGAGCCTTCCGACAGCATTCACGGCCCCAAGAGGGCAGGCTGTGCCCGACGCGGGCCCGGGAAGCGCACGAAAACTGAGCCTACAGAGCAGCTGCGCCTCGCAGGGCGGGTCGGTCGCGAGGTCTGGCCACCCTCACGCCCCAAGGCACCCCGACAGGCTTCGCATCCCATAGCTAGACCCCGGGCAAGCAAGCTCGGCGCGCTGCGACGGCGCAGGTCGCCATGGCAGCAAAGGAGAAGCTTCCGGAGTACAAGCGCATCATCGCCGTTGACGTGCCGCGATCGCTCTTCTTCCAGGAATGCGAGCGCCTCACGGAACCGGAGCGGTGAGCGCGACGACCGGGCGCTGCCGCCGGCCGTGACCGCGCCGCCGCCGCACGAGGCGCAAGCTCCCCCTCCCTCCCCCTGCGCGCAGCGAGGCGTTCCGGTCGTCTCTGACGGATGTTCTGGAGCACGCAATCGACGGCAACGCGGGTGTGCACTATTACCAGGGGCTGGCGAGCATGGCATCAGTGATTGTGCTCAACGACGGTGCGGAAGCAGCCTCGACGTTTCTCCGGCGCTTCCTCGTGTCTCACGGGGCAGCCTTCTGCAGGGAGTCCCTTGTCGAAACGTCGGCGGTGCTGGGGCTCCTGGGGCACTTGATTGAGACGCTCGACCCGGAGCTGGCGGCCGCGATGCACTCTGACCCGCTCATGGCCAGGCACACCCACGCCATGAGCCCCGTGATGACGTGGGTCACCCACGAGTGCCGCTCCGCCGCCACGGCCAGGAACTGGCTGCGCGGCCTGTCCAGGCGCCACCCTGCAGCGGTTGTCTACGCGGCGGCGGCATTTGTCATCTCCCGGCGCTCCGCGATCCTCCTCGCCCTCCGCGGCCCCGAGGCCACCCGCGCTGGGTCGGCGTTCAGCACCGTGCGCGAACACGACCCGCGGCACACCTCTGCCGTCGTCCTTCCCGTGGTCGACGGATGGCTGCGCCGCCTGCCGCCGCGAGCGCTCCTCCTGACCGCCCCGGCCTCCGTGCGGAAGGAGCTCGCCGACGTCCCGGCGCTGTGGGCGGCCCTGGACGACGTGGTGGACATCTGGGAGCACGAACCCAACGAGGGGGCGTCGTCCGCCGCCGCGCCGGGCGAGGAAGAGGCGGCGCTGGCCGCCTCGAAGCGGGGCGAGCTCTCCACGGCTGAGCTCCAGTCGGTGGCCCGGGCGCTGGGTGGGAGCCCCGCGGCTGCGCCCGGCGCGGCGGCGGGCTCCACCCTCGCCGCGGCCGCGATCATCATCGGCGTCGTCATCGTCGGCGCCGTCGTCGTCCACGCGATGGCGTGACGGCCGCTCCCCGGGTCATTGGGCGGCGCCCGGCTGTGTGAAGCGCGCGTTCGTGTGCGGCATGCATGCCTCGGCGCAATGTCGGATCGCCTGCCGGGCGGTCGCGGCGCGCCCCCGCCTTCACTCACGGAGCGTCGCCACGGCCGCCGCCACGTCTGTCGCGCAGTCGGACTCCCCGTCCGCCGAGACCAGCGCCTCCGCCACCCTCCGCTTGAACGCCTGCAGCCCCATGATGCGCTCCTCCAGGGTGTCCTGCGCCACGAGGCGGAAGACGTGGACGGTGCGCGTCTGCCCGATCCGGTGCGCCCGGTCCATCGCCTGCAGGTCATTCACCGGGTTCCAGTCGTGGTCCAGGAAGACCACGACGTCGGCGCCAGTCAGGGTCAGGCCGACGCCCCCCGTGGCAGTGGTCAGCAGCACCCCGTCGAGCTCGCCCGAGCCGTTGAACCGGTCCACCACGTCCTGCCGGCTGCCGGCCTGCACGGTGCCGTCGATGCGCCCGAACCGCGCCGCCGGGAAGTACGGGCCCAGGACGGACGAGCGCACGAGGTCGAGCATGCGACGCGACTGCGAGAAGATCAGCACGCGGTGCCGCTCCCCCGCTAGCGCGCTCCCGGCAAGGAGCGCGGCGTCGTGGTCGTCCGCGAGCTCCAGACGGGCCCGCTTGGCGGAGCTGCTCCCGCCCGCGCCGGCCCGCCGCTTCCTCGCCGCCCGGGTCTGCCCCGCCTGGTCCCCGTCGTCCCGCCGCCCGGCCGTCGCCTCGTCGCCGCGCTCATCGTCTGCGCGGCCCAGGGACAGGCCGCACTGCTCCAGCAGCGAGTGAAGCGCGAGAAGCTTGCCCGACGAGGAGATGGGGAAGGGGCCGGTCGCGGAGGCCGACGATGCGAGGCTTGCGTGGTTGCAGATCTGCCTGAGCCTCGAAACGAGCGCGAGAGGGTGGCTCCTGGCCGCGGCACCGCCGTCCGCGTCCTCGGGGCCGACACCCGCCGCCGCCGCGGAGTCGAGCAGCGCCGCGCCGTCGCCCCCGACAAAGGCGTCGTATGCCCTGCGCTGCTCCCCGGACAGCTCGCACGGCACGTCCTGGATGACCTTGGGGGGCAGCTCCGGCAGCACCGCGGCCTTGGTGCGCCTCACGACGAACGGCCGGATGAGGGAGTGGAGGCTCCGGAGCGCCGCCGCGGCGGAGGCGTGGAGCGCCGCCGACGCCCCCTCGCGCGACGCGGCCCGGACCGGGCGGTGGAAGCCTGCCTCAAATGACGGCCGGTCCCCGAGCAGGCCGGGCGACACGGCGTCGAACACGGCCCACAGGTCCACGGGCGAGTTGTGCACCGGCGTGCCGGTGAGCCCGAGGCGGAACAGGCCGCGGAGGCGCCGCGCCGCGCCTGCCACCGCCGAGTCGGGGTTCCGGAGCGCGTGGACCTCGTCGAACACGATGCTGGTCCACGCGCAGGCCGCGCGGAGGCCCTCCGCGTCGCGCCGCAGCATGTTGTACGACACGACGACCACGGGGCTGGCGCCGGAGGGCGCGCCCAGGAACGCCGCCAGGGCGTCGGCGCGGCCCGCGGAGCGCCCGGCCAGCGCGGCGTACTCTGCGGTCCGCACGCGGCCGCCCATGAGCGCGGCCGCCTCCTTGGACCAGTGTCGAACGACGGACGACGGGCACACGACAAGGGTGCGTGCGGGCCCGCCGCCGTCGTCCGCTGCCGCCGTCGCGCACAGCGCCTGCGCCGTCTTTCCAAGCCCCATGTCGTCGCAAAGCATCGCCCCGACCCCCAGCCGCCTCATCTGGAGCGCCCAGAGCGCGCCCGCCTCCTGGTAAGGCCGGAGCAGGAAGTCCCCGCCGGGGAGGCATGCCTCTGGCAGGCGCTCGGCCGGGAAGGCACCCCCTGCCGGCGCAGCATCTCCGGAAGCGCCGGCATCGCGGTGCCGCGGCATGCCGGCGCGACCGGCGGCTTCCCCCCTGGCCTCTGCGTCCAGCACGGCCTCCCTTGCCCGCTGTAGGGGGCTCTCCTCCGCCATGGAAGCGCGCGAGGCCATGTCTCGCGCCCGGTTGACCGCGGCAACGCGGGCCTCGAATGCTGTCGGCTCGGCACCGCTGCCGCCGTCACCGCGCGATGACAACAGGGCTCCCGCACGCACGAGCAGCCCGAAGCACATGCCGGCGGCGCGCCTCGTCTCGTCGTCGTCGCCCCCGGAGACGAGGCTGATCACTGGCCCGGCCAGCTCTCGCGCCGCGGCAGCCAGACGCTCTGCTCCCACCGCCCACGGCCGGGAAAGGGCCCCCCGCAGCGAGAGCGCCACGAGGCCGAGCACCGCAGCGCTCCCCGCCCCGGTGGCGCGCGTCTCCTCGAGCCGAGCCCCGAGGCGTGCCAGCACGGCGGCAGCGGCGGCGGGCGACGAGCCCGCCGCATCGACCACCGCCCTGCGCCAGGCCGGGGTGTCGCCCTGTGACGCTGCGTCCTCGAGCCCGGACGTGGCTGACCACGCGGCCCCCGTGAGCGCGATGCCGCGCGCCCGCGAGGCCGCCAGCCCGAGCGAGTGGCCCAGGTACGAGTCACACCCTGGCATCAGGGGCCGGACACCTGGGCGCGCCGCCGCCTCAAGCGCCACGGAGCAAACCCCGGTGAGCGGGGCACCCGACGGCACGCCCGCCAGGGCCGCGAGGTCGCCAGCGAGCGTGGCCGCCGCCCGGGCTAGGCGCGGCCGGAGCGCGACCCATCGCCTGTCAAGCGCCCGAGCCTCGGCGCTGCCGGGATCGGCTTCGCGAAGCTCTGCAAGGCGGTCCGCTACGGCCGCTTCGAGCGTGGGGGCCCTGCCGCCCCCTTGCCTGGCCCAGCTGACCCCCAGCGATTCTACCGCCCGCGATGCCTCCTCCCCACGCTCGACCAGCTGCGCGGCGCGGCCCGTGGCCAGCATAACGCCGGCGGCCTCGGACGCGGCGCGGAGCGCAAGCCCTGCCTGGGCTCCCCACCGCCCTTGGTGCGCGACGCTGCTATTGCCGTCGTCCGAGGCAGCGGCGGCGAGCGCCGCCACCACCTGTAGCATCGCGGAGCCGTGTGACGCCGACGACACCACCTCGTCGGCCTCGCCGAGCGCCGTGGCGTCCTCGCCCCCCCACAGCCCGGGCGCGCGCGCCTCCACGGCCGCGCTCGCGGCGATGCCGCCGCTCGCGACCGTGGCGGCGTCGCTCGGAGTGTCGCCATCCTCCGGCTCCAGCGCCTCGGCGTCCATCGCCCCGGCTCCCAGCCCCGGCCAGGCGCAGAAGCTGCAGAACCGGAGCACCGACGACGCCTCGGCCAAAGACAGGTGCGCCGCGCCGCCCAGCCTCGCCGCGCGCTCGGCCACGCGGCGGACGAGGCCCCGGCACAGGCTCCCCCGTCCCGCCGCTGCGACCGCTGCCGCCGCCGCGCACACAGCGACCCTGGAGTCTTGCGTCACGCCCGACGACGACGACGCGCGCAGGAGCGCGCAGAACGCCGAGGCGTCGACGCCCGCAGCGACGCGCGCCACACGGCGCTCCAGCCCGGGCGGGCAGCCCGCGACCGGGGCCACCGGCACCGCCCCGTCGTGGGTCGCCGCAGCATCCAGGAGATCAGAGGCCAGGGCGGCGCACACCGCGTCGACGTCCAGCCCCGCGGGCTCGGCGATGTCGAGGCAGCCGCGCAGGCACCGCGCGGCGGCCACAGCACAGTCCTCGTGGCCGTCGCTGACCACTGCGCGCGCGCACACGCGCAAGACGACGTCAAGGGCGGAAGCCGACGGGCGCGCGAGCGGAAGGGCCGAGAAGACTGCATCGGCCGCGGCCCGCCAGGCCCGCTCGCGGACGCACGCCTCCGGATGCGCCGTCGCGGCCAGCACCAGCGGGAGGACGTGCCGGCAGAGCCGGACCGAGGCCCGAGCCTGGTCACCTGCCGCAGACACGGCCGCGCAGAGCGTCCCCGCGAGCGGCAGCATCGCTGCGAGGCACCCGGGGGGGTCCCCCGCCCCGGCCCGGGCGGTGCACGCGAGCGCTTCGGCCGCAGCGTCCGCCAGCGAGGCACCGGCGGGGCCAGGCATCGCGAGGCTGAGGGCCTCCGGCCGGCATCTGGCCAGCTGCCCGAGCGCAGACCCGGCTGCCATCGCCACGTCCTCCGATGCGTCCCTGCAGAGGGCGACGGCACACGCCGCGACCCTAGCCGGTGTTGATCCGGCGTCGCCCGCGTCCCCGGCGGGCGCACGGGCAAGCCTGGCCAGGACAAGAGCCGTTCCGTGCCTGGCCTGCCACGAGGGCGCCGCCGCGACCCCCTCGACCTTGCGGAGCGCCCGGGCGGCATCGCCCGGCGTCATCTTGGACACGCACTCTGCCAGGAGCGATGATGCGGCGGAGCGCACCGGCGCGGTGCTCCTGCCGCCGTCGCCGAAGTCGTCCGCCCGGTCAAGCAGCAGCAGGGCCAGGCACCGGGTCACCAGGTCCTCGAGCCTGCGGCCGCCGCGCCCCGGTGCGCCGACGCCAGCCCCCATGGCGGGGGGCGCCGCCCTCACCACCTCTGCCAGGGCCATGGCGGCCCCCTCCCGGGCCTCCCAGCGGGGCAGGAACAACCGGAACAGCAACTCGTCGACCACCGGCGCTCTGCCAGCAGACGCAACGTGTCCGGGAACGGGCGCAGCAGGTGCCTGGAGCCTGGCGTCAGCAGTCGCCGGGGTCGTGACAGCCTCCACGGGCGCAGCCGCTGTGGCCAACGATTTCGACTCGATCGCTCCCCTGACAGTTGTCCCGGCCTGCCCCACGTCGATTTCTAGCGCGTCTGTCATGCGAAGCGCGGCGCCCACGCTGCTGTCCGCGTCGTCGGCGGCCATGCGAAGGAACGCCCGCACGGCCCTCCGCTGCGCCGCCACGCGGTCCCGCACCGACAGCCCCGTTGTCCCGCCGGGCAGGTGCAGCCCGCTGCCTTGCTCCTGCGGGGCGGAGCGAAACAGGGGTGCCGCATCGGCAGTGGACGATGGGATCTGCGGCCGGGCCAGCAGCAGCCCCTGCGCCGCACAGGCAGGGCACTGCCGCGCGCCGGCTACAGCGGGCAAATGGCATCGAATGTCTCACTGCTGTGCCGAGCTCGACCCCGTCCCGAACGAGCTGCAAGGCCTCCAGCTCGTCGAGCCGCAAGAGCCCGCCCTCGTCAGACGTGAACCACGACGCCGTAAGCTCCCCAGCAGCGCCGGACACGAGCCATGCTGCCTCACCGAGCGCAACTGCAGCTCCGTGCCGGAGCCCCTCGTGCTCGGACGACGCCAGGTCCAGCAGCCGGGACAACACCTCAGTTTGCTCGGTCGGTCCCATTCTTCGAAAGCGCTTCGCCAGGTCCAGCGCCGCCTCAACTCTGGCAACTGCCGTTGGTGCCCCTGCGATTCCGAAACCATCGAGTCTGAGGCACTCTGACGGCTCGAATGGACGGACGGACCGTACAAGCACGCGCAGCAGCCGAGCCCCTTCGCCCCACCGCCCTCACGCTGGCAGACGATGGAAAAGCGGTCCATCTCAAGCCATGGCCTTGGTGCTGGCGCGCCCTGGCGGAGTCCAGCTGCTGTTGCCGCAGAGCTGGCAACTCCTTCCCTGGTCGCTGCGCGGGCGCCGCAAGGCACCGCTGGACGCCCGCCCCGACCGCTCACCGGGCCGGATGCACCGGCCTGACATCCCAGCTTTGCGCGGGCAGGTGCTGCCAGGTGCGGCGGAGAGCCCGAGGGACCCCGGCTTGCTACTCGCAACGGCGCGGACGGCAGCCGGCGGCGACGCCGGCCTCGGCGATGTGGCCGGGCTCCCGATCCGATGCCTATCGCCCGGCATTCCGCTATACGCGGCGTTCCTCGCGCCGCAGGGCAGCGAGTCGACGTTTCTATCGGCCTCGGAGTCGGAGCTGTCGGTCCTGTGGCGGACCGAGAAGGACGCCCTGCAAGCCTGCGCAGGGGCGAATGTGTGCCCCGAGGGGTTCGTCCTCATGGTGGCGCGGCTCAGGGTGGTATCGGGCGCGGCGGCAGTCGTGTACGGGAAGGGCGTTGCGGGGGCGTTTGCTGCGGTTCGGGACGACGTGCTCGGAGCGCCCGCGACCCCCAGCCGGAGCGTCAAGCGGCTCCCTATGGGCGGCGCGTACAGGGTCCGAGCCTCAGCATCGGGCGCGCCCCTGCGGTGCTCGGACCTCTTTGTGCCGTCGAGCATGCGGGCTGCGCTTACGGCGCCCGACGCGTGGCTCCTGTTCCAGCGGCTTGCTGCGGCAGGGTGCCACGGGTTCTACGGGCCCCTCGACGGCCTCGCTCTGGCAGCCGGGCGAGGACGGCCCCGTGGGGCCGTCGGGGCGGCCGACGCGAGCGCACAGGCATCTGCCGCCTCGGGCCCGGCGCGGCGGGCGTTTGGCACCCTGCCCAAGGGGGCGTCGCCCGCGCAGCTCAAGGCCGGGGGGGGAGCAACCGAGGAGGCGAGGGCGGCCGTGCAGCGCCCCGGTAAGGCCAAGGGACGTACGGCCCGGCCCCCGCGCGTCGGCGATGGCGACCTCGACGATGCCGACGCGGACGCCGGGCCCGAGGCGCGGCAAGGGGGCGCCCCCAGGGTGTCCTCCGGGAACGCAGTCCTCCTTGCGGGCGCCGGCCGCTTCGTGAGCCTGGACCGCCTCCGGGTCGGAGGGCTGGCCCCCACCCTCCGCCGCGTGGTCATCTACCCGGTGCTGGTCCTTGGCGCGGCGCGCGACCGCGGGCCGGGGGACCGCCCGGACGCCGACGGCCCGGCGGCGTTTGGGGAGGCCGCCGTCGGGGCTGACGGCCCAGTGGTGCGCGAGCTTCTCGCGGCTGTGCGGGAGGATGCGGCCGAGGGGCGCCTCATGACCAGCCCGTCGGAATGGGCGGCGGCGTTTGCGGCGGCGGCTGCGTCGGGGCGACGCGAAGACGCTCGCGCCCGCCGGATGCGCGACGCCCCGCCCTCCCCAAAGTCCCGCCCGGTGTCGGCCGTGTCGCGCAGGACGGACACGGACCCAGAAGCCGCACGGGCCGGGTGCTCGGCGATCCGGCTGGCCGACAGGGTCGTCGCCGACCTGCGGGCCGACACCCCCGCCGCGGCGGCGGTCACGGCCGCGCTTGAGAGACGGCTTGCCTCTGCGCTCGTTGGCGTCGCGGCGTTGGTTCACGCGGCGGCTTTGGCAGCGGGCGCCTCTGCCGCTGTGGCCGAGCTGAAGCGGCTCGTTGCTGATGCCGTGCCCTCGCCGCAGCCGTCGTCAGCCGGAACGACGGCGGTTAAGGCCATGGCATCGGATGCTTCGCGTGCTGGGGCGGCGGACGGTCTTATTTCTGCGGAGCACCTGCGCGACGCTGTGTCGCCTACGGCTGTGCGCGTGCAGCTGTATCGCGCGGGCGAGCCGCTCGGCGACGGCGATGGCGCCGCAGATGTCAGTGTCGGGGCCATCATTGCGCGGTCCAGGGAGCCCGTCGTGGTGGCACGCGTCTCGCTTCTTCCTGACGTAATCCTTGCTGCGGCCCGCGTTGCAGCTCAGAAGGACGCCGACAGGGGTGCCGCGCGCGCAAAGGCTCGAGAATCTGCTGCTCCTTCGCGGAAAGGACGCACCAAGGGCACGTCCAAGGCGTGAGGAAATCTGAGCTGGCGGCCTGCCGCCTGCGAACCGATGGACCACCCCAGCCGCGCCTGGCTGAGGCACCGCACACTTGGAACACGCGCCTGTGTGGTGAGACTGGCCTGGAACGATCCGCCACCAGCGCCAAAGACCTGTCGCCGACCCAGCCGTTGCGGCTACGGTTGGCGACGACCCACAAGTCACCACCCGCGCCAACCCGTCCTGCTGCTCTGCCGGACTGACGGCCAACCCTCAAGTCTTGCGATTGCGCCGGCTGTAGGCGGCCTCGGCCCGGCCCCCCGAAGGAAACGCATGCGAGCGTACGCAATCCGTGCTCCCAACCGTGAGGCTGGCAGCCAAAGGCCTCCGCTTCGCTGGAAACGGCTTGGCCGAACAACGGTCGACGTCGCTCTCTGCATGAAAAAAATTCGCTCCACGGCACGCGCCTGCACTCTCAAGCACCGTACCGCAGGTGTGACGCTCTAGGCTTTGCTTTGCAAACGCCCGAGCTCACCCCAACGCGTTCGGTCTGAACCTGCGAGCCTCCGGTCCTTGCAAGCGACCAGCTCTGATGCGAGCCATTTCAATCGCGGCAATCGCCGCGTTCCTGGCACGCGCCGCCCTCGCGGCACCTTCCATCTCCACCTTCTCGCCCGCGAAGGATGCCACGAGCATCCACCCGCGCGCGAACGTCGTCATGACCTTTGACGAGGCCGTCGAGGCCAAGCCGGCGATGCTCATCGAGCTCCGCCGAGTCCAGACCGACTACGTCATCAGCGCCGTGGCCGCCGTCTCGTCCTTCGTCACCGTCAGCGGTGCCACTGTCACGGTGATGTTCCCCGTGTCGGACCTTCCCACCGGGGATGTGTACGTGAGCATCGAGGCTGGGGCCTTCGTCGCCGCAAGTGGCGCGAGCCCCTTCGTCGGTATCACGGACAAGTCTTGGAAGTTCTCCATTGACGGTGAGACCCGCCTCGCTGCAACGCTGAGCATCGCGCGGATGCGCTGAGAGCGGTCCGTGCCCGCCGTATGCCCCATGGGCTCCAGGCCGGGCTGATGCAAGGGTTGCAGTTTCCTTCTCGCGGCTTGCGTTTGCGCTTGGCCACCCCCGTTGCCCTGGCTGGGCGCGCCGGGCGGCCTGGCCTGCCATTGCCCGCCTTGGTGGCGTGCGTGGGAGGGGCTGTGACCCCAGGGGCACCGATTGAGGTGGTGACGTTCGCTGCAGAATTTGCGCGTGTCCTCATCGCTCGGTTTCTGAATTTCCCTCTTCCCCTCTTTCCCAGGCGGCTACGGCTGCGCCGCGCATGTCCGCGGCCGCACGGAGCCCCCCGTCATGAATGGCGCCTCCATGGTCAAGACCTCGTCCACGGGATCGGCCACGACGTTCTGTGACATGCGCTTCGACGGTGAGCCCAGATCGATGACGTCGCCCCCCGCTCTTTGCTCATCACCCCGGGCCACGATGAGCCCCCTTGTTCGCCGGATTACCCCCGTCGAGCAACCATGATGATTGCCTCCCCGTTTCTGTGGCCGGCCTCGCAGGCGCGTACACCCTTGTCGGGTACACGGACTCCACCCTTGGCGGCGACCTCACCGCCGCCCGCGGGACCGGGTTCAACGCCACCATGCGCTCCGGCACCGCCACCATCGGCGATGCTCGCGACCTCATCCGTGCCTCGTCGGCCATGGCCTTCACCATGGCCGCCGACGATGCGAACATGATGTCGGCGGCCATGGGCGGCGCCGTGTCGGACTACTCGCACGGCTTCCGCGTCGGCATCCCCAAGCCCTCGGCGCAGTCCCTGACCATGACGC
>Ga0136560_1000518_pt1 | contig 19463 bp, 9 predicted proteins | sample AntRauMeHopE1497_FD_104925 | JGI IMG/M metagenome (GOLD analysis project Ga0136560, IMG submission 104925) | Saline lake microbial communities from Rauer Islands, Antarctica - Metagenome Hop E1 #497 | ecosystem: Environmental > Aquatic > Non-marine Saline and Alkaline > Saline | place... | reverse complement strand
GCCGCCGCGCCGCTGCCTCCAGCGCCAGCCCGTAGTCCAGCTCTGCCTGGAGGACGGTCTGGCAGAGCCCGCTGAGCACGCATACGCTGAGCTCGCGGCGGAGGCCCGCGCCGACGTCGAACATGCGCTCGCCGGGCGCGACGCCGGCAGGGCTGCTGAGCTTGCCGGGCTGGGCGGGGCGGCGGACGGTGGGCCCGCCGTAGGCGTCGGCCGCCGCGGCGGCGAGGGTGGAGCCCGCGTCAGACGCCGTGCGTGGCGGGCGGCCCTGCCGGGAGGGCGAGGCGTGGGCGTGGTGCCCGCCCGTGAGCCATGCCCCGGCGCGCTCCTCCTGCTCGATCGCCTCCTCCTCCTCTTCCCCGTCGTCGTCGTCGTCCTTGTGCACCGCTGACGCGGCCGCGCCGTGGTGCCCGCCCCTGCCGCGCCCCGTCACCCTTCCGTCCCCGCCCGGGGGCGAGAAGGACAGCTGGTCGTCGGTGAGGACCCAGGAGCCAGCCGGGGTGGCCGAGGGGGGCGCGGGGGCGGGGACGTGGCGCAGCCATGGCGCTGGGAGGAGCAGCGGGCTGGCCATCGGGCGTGCGCTGGCCGAGGCGTCGGCGACGAGGCCGGCGACGAAGCGGTTCCCGGGGCCGGGGGCCCACTCCCCCGCGGAGTTGGAGCGGAGGCGGACGATGGAGGACCGCACGAGGGGAGCGTGGGTGGCGACGATGCGGAGGCGGCGCTGCCGGCGGCTCGCTCTGAGCGCAGGCGCCAGCCCGGCGGGGCCCAGGGCTGAGCCGCGGGCCGCGGCGCCCGAGGAGGCGGGCGGGGAGGGGGCCGGGCCGCCGAGCGATGCGGCGGAGGTGGACGAGGATCGGGACTGAGCGATGCCGAGGGCGGCACAGCCGCCGCGGGGGGCCGAAGCAGCCCGGGACGGCCGGGGCCACACCAGCCACTGTGTGCCCGCGGAGCCGTCGCCGTCGATGTCGTCGGCCGCGGGCCGGTCGGCCGGGTCGGCATCGGCCTCGCTGCCGGCGGGGGAGCGGCGGGGAGGGGGCGGCGGGGGCGTGGGCTTGCCTTTCGTCTGCTTCACGACCAGGCGTGCCCCGAGCTCCCGCCTGGCGCCGGCAGACACCGAGGCGGGGGTGCCCTGCGGCCCGGACAGGGCGGCCTCGATGAGGGGGGGCACGCAGTGGAGGTGCGGGGCGGGCGCGGCGGCGGCGACACCGCGGCGAGGGGTCGTCGGGCGGTCCGGGGCGCTGGCGAAGGACCCGTAGCCGCCCTTGGAGGTCCCAAGGAGCGACGTGGCCGCAGTGGGGGTGCCGGCGGCAAAGGCGGAGGCGGCGGCGTTGGCCGCGGCCGTCCCGGCGGAGGCGAGAAGGTCCCCAGCCCGGGCGACGCGCTTCTCCGGCCCGCGGCCCCGCCTCCACGCCTCGAGCCCGCCCCCCGCCAGCAGCCGCGCGGCCCGCCGCACCGCCGCCACCTCCTCCTGCTCCTCCATCTCGTCCGCGTCGGGCCCCGCGCCCGCCCCCGCCTCCTCCTCGTCCTGCTCGTCCTCCTCCGCCCTCCGCCGCTCCGCCCAGCCCGCGCCACCCCACCCGTCGGCGTCGTCGCCGCCCATCCCCGGCCAGCGGACCCGCTCCTCCGCCCCCACGCTCTCCCAATCGCTCCCCAGTGACGTCTCACTCGCTGCATCGTCCTCCCCGTCCTCCCCGTCCCCAGCGTCGCTCCGCCCCCGCCAGGCGCGGGCGTCGGTGAGGCTGAGGCCAGACTGGTGCCGCGCCATCTCCATCGCACCGCCGACGGACGTCCGGTGCTCCGCGAATGACGGGGACGGCCGGCCCGAGCGGCGCCAGCCGCCGCCTGGCGACGCCACCGCGACGATCCGGCCGCACGAGCGGGCGCTGGCGATGCCCTCGGCAACACGCCTCGAGTGCCTCCCGTGACGGAGGCGGCGGGAGAACTCCGGCCCACCGATGCCGTCGTCCTCCCCGTCGTCGTCGTCGCCCCCGTCGTCATCGTCGTCATCGGACATGGCAGCGTAGCCGCCGAGCGCGGCGCCGCCCTTCCCCGCCCCGGCGGCGCAGTCCGCGCAGCAGCACCAGCACCACACCCCGCACGCCTCGGCGGGCCTGCAGCGCGCCGCGGCCGCGCACCCGGCCAGCGCGTTCCGCCCGAACGCCCGCGCCATGTCGGCCACCACGGCCCGCGCCCCAGGCTCGAGCATGCGCACCGCCGCGAGGACCAGGGCCTGGCCGGAGACCGTGAAGGCGTCCACCTGGGAGAGGAAGAGGTTGTCCTCGAACGCGCGGTGCACCAGGGGCCACGCCCACAGAAGCATGAAGGCGACAACATAGGCCGCGTGGCGGCCCAGAATGCGCTGCCTCAGGCTGCGCGACAGGCGCGTCCCCGCGCACCAGGCCGAGCGGCAGGACAGCACGAGGCTCGCGAAGCCGAGGAAGATGTAGCAGCCCACGACGACGTCGAAAAAGCTCGACTGCGCAGAGTCCGCCCTGACCCAGCACGTGTGTCCGGGGGACTTGGTGTGGACGCCCTCCGCCCACACGTAGACCCCGGCGCCCGCGCTCATGGCCCACGCGAAGATGTGGTACCCCACCATGTTCTTCCTTGTCGAGCTCAGCGGCCTGCTGACGGTGATGAGGAAGTCAACGATCAGGCAGGCGTTCCAGGTCACGATGGCGATGGAGAGCAGCATACCGTATACCGCGCTCGACAGGCAGTTGTCGTCGACGAGATGAAAGCTGTCGCGCTCGTCACGCAGGCCCGCGTACCACGCCGCGGCGCCGACGAGGAACTTGAGCGTGTAAAGCACGTCGCAGATAGTGATCACCCACACCATCCTGCCCGTCTGCTCCTTGTACAGTCGCTTGTCCCAGAAGAACATTGCCAGCACGAGCATGCCGCCCAGGATGGAGGCGGACCCGACTGTGGCATGAATGGCAACAATGTCGGGGTACTGGTCCGCCTCGGCCATGGCTTTCCCAGGCCGACCTGCCGCGGCAAGCAGAGCGCGATGCAAAGGGTGGCGCTTTCCTGTGCGGGACAGCGGCGCGGCGGCCTGTGTGGGCGGGGCGGGACGCCCCGGGAGCAGAGCTTGAAGCCGAGGCGCGGGAAGCGCCACGAGGGCGACCCGCGGCTGGTCGCACCTCTTGGCGGCCTCGCACCGGCCAGGCTCAACCATGGCTATTTCCAGGCTGATGGGATCCGCCGCGAAGGCGGCCGTGGCGGCCCCGAAGCTCCCGCCCGCGTCATTCGACTTTCCGGGCTCGGGAGGCGTGGCTGGGCGAGCGCTCGTGAACCTTGCCGACGTGCCTGAAGGCGCGCTTCGGTCGGCCTGCACGTCTGTGGCCAGCACGCGGTCGTCGTCGACCGGCTCCCAGCGCGAGCTCGCCGACGCGTCGGGCGAGTTCTCCGCCTGGGCCATGGAGATCACCCCCGCCGCCGGCTCGAGCGAAGCGGACGCCGGCAATTTCATCAGGGTGGTCTCAAGCGCAGGATCGGCCAGGTGGCTGCTGCGGGACCTCCCCGGGGTGGTCCACAGGCTGAAGGTGAGTACGACCGCGCGGGATATGCACGCCCCTTTCCCTGCGGGCCCGCGACGCGTCCGTGCTCCGAGCTGGCGGCCCGGGCGGCTGGTACGCCATGCCTGGTGCGCGCACCCACTCTGCCTGCCCGCCGCTCGCCTTCCCGCCCTCGCAGGTCGTTGCGGTGTCCGGCGCGCTCGGCATCGTGGCCGCGGTGCTCGGGCCCGGCCCCGGCATCCACGCCAAAGCCGCGTGCCGCGTCGTCGTCTGGGCCTTCCAGCCGTCCAACTCCGTCCAGGTGCAGATCGCAAACGTGCCGATCGGGCTCGGATCCAACGCCGACGCGGCCGAGCTCGCGGCCTGGGGCATCGCCAAGGCCCCCGTCACCGCCGCGTCGGGCGCCGGCTTCGCCACCGCCCTTGGGAGCGGCGTGCCGCACCTGGTCTGGACGGGCGACGCGCACGGGTCCCTCGTCGTTGCCGGGAGCCTTGCGTCGCTCGTCCTGCTCTGCCGGCCAGTCGCCGTCACCGTGACCCCCGGCACGAAGCGCTGCTGGGTGGAGCGGCACCCGGAGTGCTCGGGCGCCGTCGTCGCGGCCTCCTCCGCCGCCACCTGCGTGCTTGTCAGCACCGCCGACGGCTCCTGCGCCCTGCGCGCCGGGCGGAACCGCTGGCTGCCACTCCTGGCGCCGGACCGCTCCCGGCTCTCCCTCAAGGGGTGCCTCGCCACCGCCCTCGTCTCCGTGGGCAAGGCCCTCGTCGCCTACGCTCTCGTCTCCACCGGCGGTGTGTGCGCCGTCATCGGCTTCCCCGTCTCCAGCGACGCGGGCCAGGTCGTCGCGGCAGGCTCCCTCCTCCGCTCCCCCGTCAGGATGCAGGCGGGGGGCAGCCCCTCGGAGGCCTCCCTCCTCGACGTCGGAAGCCCCGCCGCGCCCTGCCTCGTCGCCACCGTCGGCGGCCTCGACTCCCCGCGCGTCGTCGTCCTCCCCGTGGACGCCACGGGACGCATCGTAAGGGCTTCCGTCGTCACCATCGCCGCCGGGGGCGACGCCGCAGGGCACTCCGGCCGCCTCGCCCACCTCGCCGCCGTCAGCCCCTCGGCGGGCCACCCCCTCTTCGCCAAGCTCGTCGACGGCCGCGGCAACGGGTCATGCCTCCGCTGCTCCATCCCCGAAGTGGCTCTGCTCCGGCCCGACCCCGCCACAGAGGCCGACGTCGTCGCACAGCGCGCCGCTGCCCACAAGGCCGCCGCCGCCGCCGCCGCCGCCTCCTCCTCCTCCTCCTCCTCGTCCACGTCCAACGGAGGGGCCGCCGCCGCGTCGGCTGCGTCGCCGCCGCCTGCTGTCAGCCTCCCCCGCCCGGCCGTTGCCGCCGCCGCCGTGGCCGCGTCGCCCTCCCCCGGCCGCGCCCCGCTCCTGTCGCCGGCCGCGCTGGCACAGCAGGCTGCCGCGTCGACCCCCGCCACGGGTCCCGAGGAGGACGAGGAGGACGAGGAGGACGAGGAGGGCGAGGAGGACGACGAGGACGACGAGGAGGACGAGGACGACGAGGAGGACGACGAGGACGAGGAAAGCACCCAAGAGGCCGCGTCCTCCCGCCCCGAGCGCAAGCGCGCCCCGGCGGCCTCCTCCCTCCCCTCCGTCTCCGTCGCCGGCCACAGCCGCATCCGCGAGGACGCCGACGCCCGCCACGCCCAGGCGGCCGACTCTGCCGTCAGCGTCGACTCCGTCATGGCGGCTCTGCGCCCGGCAATGGCCGCCCTCCTCCGCGAGGCCGCGTCCGAGTCCGCCCAGGCCGCGGGGGCCGCCGTCGCCGACGCCGCTGACGAGCTGACGGACCGCGTCGCCGCCGCCGCCGCACCCGCCCTCCGCACCGCATTCGTGGCCGTGGTCAACCAGCAGCTCGCGCCCAAGATGGCAGCGGCGACGCAGGAGCTCGCCAAGCAGCTGGCAGCGGCGATGGGCCGCGCCGCTGAGGCCCAGGCAGAGGCGTCCAGGGCGGCCGTGGCATCGATCGAGGCCCGGGGGCGGGAAGCAGAGCGCCGCATCGTCGCCGCCGCTGAGAGGCTCGAGGCGGCGACCGCGGGGGCCGCAAATGCGGCGTCGGTGGCCGCAAAGGCGGCGCAGGAGGCCACGACAGCCGCGACGGGTCTCGCCGATGCCGTGAGGTCGTCAGCGCGGGCCGCTGATGCCGCGGGGGGGGCCGCAGAGGCCGCCCACGCCGCTGCGCGTGATGCCGCGGCACAGGCCAAGGCATGCGCTGCGGCCGTGGCATCCTCCCACGGCGCTGTGACGGCCTGGGACATGCAGGGCGACGACGACGAGGCGGAGGAGGCGGAAGAGGCGGAGGCCGACCACCCCCTGCCGGCGCCGACGCCCGCCCCGGCACCCGCACCCGCACCCGCGGCCCCCGCCGGCCGCCTCGTGCCCGGCGTGGAGGCACTCTTCGCCGCGGCCGCCGCCCACGCCGCGGCCCCCGCCCCTGCCCGCCCCGCGGTGGTCACCAACGAGCTCGCCGCGCAGGTCGCCGCCGTCATCGACGGCTCTGCCGGCCTGGACGGCGCCGCGAGCTCTGCCCTGGAGCTGCAGGACGCCGACGCGGTGCTCTGGGTGTGCGGCTCGCTCGACCGCGCGGGCATGGACGCCTCCCGCGCCTGTGCCGGCGTCGGCGGCGCGGTGCTCCTCTGCCTGGTGCAGCAGCTGTCGCTCGGCGCCGACACTGAGCCAGCCCTGAAGTTCCGCTGGCTCGAGGCCTGCGCGTCGGCCCTCGTCCCGCTCGCCTCCTCCGACGCCGTCGTGAAGATGCACCTCCCCGCCATCGCCCGGGAGGCCATGGCCGACCTCCGCCCCGTCATCCTCAGCACCATGACCACGGCCGTGGGGGTCGACGACCGCACCAGAGCGAGCGCCAAGGCCGTCGGCAAGATTCTCGGGCGCTTCGCGTGAGCGGGCCCGGGAAGGGGGCGCGGCCGCAGCGCCCAGCGCGTGAGGCAGCGGGCCGGGTTGGTCGCGCGGCCGCAGCGCTCGGTGCGTGAGGCAGCGGGCCGTGCCAGCTGCGGCGGCCGCAGCGCTCGGTCGTGCAGCCGGAAAGCAACGAATGCGTGTGCATCCCCGCGCAGCGGCACGCACAACGGCCCGCACTCAGTCCTGCACACGCTCCAGCTCAATCTCCACCAGCAGGTCCGCCGACGGCGGGGAGCCCAGGCGCCCGTAAGCGAGGTACGACGGCAGGAACAGGGTCCGCACGCCGCCCTGCCGCATCCCCAGCACGCCCGCATCGATGCCCGGCGGCACGAGCCCGTCCCCCACCCGGAACGTCAGCGCCTGGCCCGACTGGTAAGTGCACTCGAGCAGCTTTCCTGAGCCGGCCGCGAGCGCTGAGTACTGGGCCTGGACGGTGGCGCCCTCCGCCACTTCGGCGGCGCCGGTCCCCGTGATGACGTCTCGATACCTGAGCCCGCGGCCTGCGTCCACCCAGGCGTCCCCGGTGCTCATTGGGCGGCGGAGCAGACCGGCGGCCGCCCGCCCCAGCGCCCTGGCCATCGCCTGCGGCCTGCGGAGCCGGCTTGCGATACAGCTTTGCGAAGACTGCAGCGCGTGGCGCGTGTGCCTCGGGTGTGCCGCGGCTGCGCGTGGGGGAGGCGCAGCGCCTGCAGAGGCACCGGGCACGGGGTCCGTCCGGGCCGCGGGCACCCCTCACCGGCAGCCATGGCGACGGGAACGTCGGTGCCACCGACCCTGCGGGAGTACAGGCCTGCCTGGGAGGTCCATGCGGCGCTCCGCTTCGCCTCGTGCCCGTATGAGGTGCAGGCGCTCCCGTTCCCCGACGCCCCGGGGGACCGCGCAGTCGACCCGCTCGGGCCGCCGGTCCTGGTGGACGGACGCGCCATCGCCCAGGGCACGGAGCGGTGCCTGATGCTCGTGCAGTCCAACGCGGCGGACATTGGGGCGCTGACCCTTCGGCACGAGCAGCCAGAGATGGACCGCGGGGCGATTGATGCGCTCCTCAACCTGGTGCTCACAAAGCTCGAAGCAGTCGCGACGTACGTCGAGTTCGTGAGCGACCCGAAGCGGTCCGAGGCGCCGGAGCGTGCGCTCACCCCGACCGTGGCCCGCTGGCTGCTGAGGCGACAGCGCAGCGCCCGTGCTGCGGCCGTGATCGAGGCCGCCGGGATCACGCGCGAGGACGATGCCCGCCAGGCGGCGGAGCAGGCGTACGCGGCCCTGGGGGCGGTGCTTTCCAGCGCGGCGGAGCGTGACTGCGAGGACGCCGCGGACGACAGCGACGAGGACGACGGGCCCTTTTTCCTGGGTGCCAAGTGAGCAGGCCGCCCCGCTGCCTCGCAGAGAGCGCCCCCCGAGCGCGGCCTAGCCCCCCTGCCCATGCCCGGACGACCTTCCGGCAGGACGTGGCCTGCTTGCCAGGGCATCCACCCTCAGGAGCCCCCCTTCACTCCCCCGCAAGCCTCCCTCTCCCCGCAGGCCGTGCCTCCTCGACGCTGCCGTGTTCGGGCACATGATGCGCGTGCGCGGGACGGTGGCCGACGCTTGGATGGAGGCGAGCGGGTACTTGAAGCCGCTGGCGGCGCATCGCGACGTGGTGCTGAGGCGGTACTTTGGCGGCGCGGGCATTGCGAGGCCGTCGGACGCCGTGCGGCTGCTGGGGCCGCACTGGGCGAGCGTGGCGGAGGACCTGGTGGGGGAGCGGGAGGACGCCAAGGGCTGGAACGTCATCGCCATAGGCCTTGCCGCCGTCATCATCGGCACGGTCGGCGTGCTGGCGGTCAGGACGGCCGCAGTGGCGCCCGTCAAGCCGTCGCTTGCGTGAGCACCCCGGTGACGGCGAGCCCTGTGGCCCGTTCGCGCCTCGCGATTCCAAGCCGCTCGCTTGCGGTTGCGTGGCGCCGGTACGGCAGTCCGGGCACCTGTGGCGCGCGGTCGTCGCGGCTCGACTGCCGCAGGTGCCTTCACTCACACAGGCGATCCTGAGCCACACACCGCGCTGCCGTCGCGCCCGGCCGGCCTGCGCGTTGGCTGCTCACGCGAAGCGCGACGGCGGGGAGAATGGGAAGTCGGCGGTCTCGTTCACCGCGTCGCCAAAGCCCGGCTCGTCCCCAAAGTCCGGCGCGCTGAAGGCGAAGTCTGCCTGGATGGCCTTGGCGCCGCCCTTGGAGGTGCCGCCGGTGGCGTCGAGAAGGAGGGCGAAGATGTCCCGCTCGACGTCCTTCCTCGCGGCTCTGCGCAGCTTGGCCTCGGTGCGTGACCGGGGGCGGGGCTCGGGGGCCTTGGCCGCAGGCTGCGCGGACGAGGCCGCCTCGCTCGCCGCGCCAAAGGCCGGCTGCGGCTGCTGCTGCGGCTGCTGCTGCTGCTTGGCCTGGGGTGCGAGCCTAGAGCGGGAGCGGAGGGTGGCGCCGGGCGTGAACGACTTGAAGAGGCGGCTGCGGGAGGAGGAGGAGGCCCTTGCGGCGCTGCCCGAGGGGCCAGCGGAGGGCCGGGGCCTGGCGAAGGAGCCGCGGGAGACGGAGCGCGGGGCCATGATGACGGGGGCGGGGGCGGGGGGCTCCACGCGGGCCGCTGGGAGGGTGGGGGGCACGGGGGCGATGTCGAAGGGGGCAGGCGCGCGGCTGGGGGCCGGCGTCGGCCGGCGGGGGGTCGGGGTGTGTACCTCGTGACGGGACGCGGCGCCGGGCGCCTGTGCCATGATGGCGGCCATGGCTGCCACGCCGGGTGCGGGCGAGGGGGCCGGGGAGGGGCCGCCCTCTGCGCCGGCCTTGCGCTGTACCACGCCGAACGCGGACATGGCCTCGGGCAGAGCCAGTAGGTGAGAGCCGATGTCGCCGACGCGTGGCCCCGAGAGGCGTGGCGCCGGGAGCGAGCCGAGAGGCCCCGTCGTGCCACGGAACCGGGAGAGGAGGGAGCGCATGACGATCTCGGCCCGGCGGGTGGGGACTGGGGCGGGGGCGGGCTCGGGGCCGGAGGGGGCGGCCCACATGGGCATGGTGACGTGGGCGGGAGGGGCCTCGGCGACCTCGGCGCCCTGGCCGACAGAGCCCCCCGTGAGCTGGCGGGCGAGCCCGGGCTGCGCGACGATGGGGGGCATGGTCGGGGCGGGAAGGCCGCCGCCGGCCTCGCCGGCTGTGTCCGAGCTGCCGGTGAGCTGGCGCCTTAGAAGAGGGGCCGGGGCCAGGGCGGGGCTGGTGATGCCCCAGGCAGCCACGGCGGAGAGGCCTGCGGCGTTGGCTACGGCCTGCGCCGCGTCGCCGCCGTCGACCGGATGCTCCGGCCCGGCGCTGACAGCCTGCTGGTCCTCGCCCTCCTCCTCGGTGCCGTCGTCGTCCTCCTCGCTGCCGTCGTCGTTCTTCCCGGAGGACCGCGACGTGTCCCTCATTTCGTCCTCAATGTCCTGGCCCGTGATTCTGACCCCGTCACCCCCAATCAACGGCTTGTGCTTCCAGGGAGACTCTTTCACGGCCCCATCGTCCGATCCTGGCTCCTTCTCGGCGCCCTCTTCGTCCTGGCTCGAAGCCTCGGCGTCATCCGAGCCCCCGGCGGCGCCGTCGCTGGGGGCCGGCGCGTCGAGCCGAGCTCGCTTCGCCGCGGAGGCCGGGACCATGCCCGCATCGTCGTCCAGGTCAATCGAGGCGTTATCGTCGTCGTCATCAACGCCGACGAGGGGCAAGCCCTCCCCGTCCATGTCCACGTCATCCTCGGCCAGGTCGTTCGCGTCGCCGTCGGTGTCATCAAACGGGAGCTTGGACCGCACGATTTCCGACGGGCTCATCTCCTTGATGTACCGGGACACCTCAACGACCTGCTTCCCCGCGTCGTGGAAGCGGACCTTGCCCGTGCTGGGCCGGGGACGCTTCCGACGGCCCTCCGTTGCGGGGCGCGGCGTGGGCCCCGCCCTGACGGCATCTGCATCGGGGCTGCCCACCGCCCGCGCCCGGGGCTTCTTTTCTGAGCGCGGGGCAGCGCCCCCGAAGAAGCCCGCGACCCCAGGCAGGGTGTCGGCGATGTAGGCGGAAAGCGACGACAGAACAGAGGATCGCCTCCTTGCGACGGACTTGCGCCGCACGCCGGCGTCCCCGCTTGATGCCATGGCACGACTTTCCGGCACAGGCCACCGCACGGCCTGTACGCCCGCCCTGTGGCGAGCACCGCTCCAGCGCAGCAATGGAAGCAGAGCCAAACGGCGGCCCTAACCTGCCCGGCTGCTCAAACGTAGGCGGCCACCGACGCACACGGCGTGGCGCTCGTGGCGCCATGCACATCAAAAAGGTGGTCATCCGCGGCTTCAAGGCCATCCGCCAGCTCGAGTTCGAGGAGGAGTTCGACAAGGGGCACAACGTGATCAGTGAGGCTCGCTCGCCGACGGCCGCCCTCGCCCCCTTGCTCCGGGCGGGCCGCTGCCGCCGAGCTGCCGACCGCCAGGTATGGCCTTGGCGTGTCTCCACGTTCCCGCGCCGTTCGCTTCCCCGCTGCCGCAGTCGGTGCCAATGGCTTCGGCAAGTCGACGCTGTTTGATGGTGAGTCGGTGGGCGATGCTTGCGCTTGTGTTTCCGCCCCCGCCAGCTCCTGCGGCCGCCCAGCGCCCGTTTCTCCGCGCCAGTTCCGCCCCACGCAGCGATCCGGTTCGCCTTGAGCGACGGCCCGGCCGTCGCCGCCAACGGAACGAGGGCGGGCCTGCTCTGGGTGAGGCCGCCGCACATCGCGAGGCCGCGGCAGCGCCCCCCGCCCCGCCCGGCCCGTCAGCACCCGCTTGCACCCCCCAAACGCTCGGTTTGCCACACCCCGCGCCTTCCGTCGCGGCTCCCCTCTCCTCGCAGCAAGACGCCGCGGGCAGGGCCACCAAGGCCGACGTGACCGTGGTGTTTGACAACTCGGACCGCCGCCTGTCCACGTCCGCCGTCGCCGGGACCCGCGATGAGGTGACGATCCGACGCGTGGTGGGCAGCAAGAAGGACGAGCACTTCATCAACGACAAGAGCGTGTCCCGCTCCGACGTCCAGTCGCTGCTCGAGGCCGCGGGCTTCTCCCGCCACAACCCGTACTTCATGGTGGAGCAGGGCAAGGTGACGGACTTGTCGGTGATGCGCGACGACGCCCGCATGGAGCTTCTGAAGCGGGTCGCCGGCACCGACGTGTACGAGCACCGCCGCAAGGAGGCCCTGCGCATCCTCGGCGAGACGGAGCGCCGCCGGGAGGGCATCGCCGAGGTCGTCTCGGGCATCGACGAGCGCCTGGGGGAGCTTGAGCGGGAGCGGTCCGAGCTCGAGCACTACCGAGAGCTCGACACGCAGCGGCGGGCGCTGCAGTACACGCTGCACCAGGAGCAGCTGCAGAAGGCCACCGCGGAGGCGGCGGGGACGGAGGACGCCCTGGCCGACGTGCGGGAGCGGGTCGGGGAGCAGCAGTTCGTGCTGGACGGGACGCGGGCGGCGGTGGAGGCGGCCATGGTGGAGCTCCGGGCGGCAGAGGCGCGGTGCGCGGCGCTGCGCTCGGCGCGTGACGACCTGGAGCGGGAGAGGCGCGAGGCGGCGTCGGCGGCGGTCCGGCTGGAGGAGGAGGTGCGAGCGCTGGAGCAGGACGTGGAGGCCGACTCGCGGACGGAGGGGGAGCGGGCGGCGGCGCTCGAGGCGGCCGAGGGGGAGCTGCGGGAGGCGGAGCGGGTGCTGCGCGAGGTGCACGGGCCGGCGCTGGCGGAGGCGGAGGCTGCGCACGGCGCGGCGTCGTCGGCGCTCCGGCTGGTCCAGCGGCGGGAGGAGGGCCTGCTCGCGAGGCAGGGGCGGTCGGCGCAGTTCAAGACGGCGTCGGCGAGGGACAAGTGGCTCCGGAAGGAGGCGGGGGCGAGGGAGGACGCGGCGGCCGAGGCCGAGGCGAGGGCGGCGACGGCGGCGGAGCGGACCGCGTCGCTCCGGGCGTCGGCCGCCGCCGCGCGCAAGGCCGCGGCCAAGCAGCAGGAGACGGCGTCGACGCTGGCCCGGCACGCGAGCGAGGACCTGGAGCCGACGCTGCGGGCGCTGCGGCGCGACGTGCAGCGCGCGGGGGCGGAGCGCGGGTCCGCCATGGCAGACCTCGCGGCGATCGAGCGCGACCGCGCGGCGGCCGAGGCGGGGCAGGAGGAGGCGGAGAGGCGGCTCTACAAGGCCGTCCCCGCCGCGGTGCGCGTCGGTCTCAGCGAGGCGGCGCGGCTCGTGACGGAGGAGGGCCTCGTGGGGGTGCACGGGCCCCTGGTGGAGCTCGTGGGGTACGCGGAGCACCTGGACACGGCGGTGGAGGAGGTGGCGGGGAAGCAGCTATTCAACCTCGTCGTCGACGACGAGGCCGTGGCCGCCCGCATCGTCCGGCACCTCCAGCGGTCCGGCCGCGGCAGGGTCACGTGCATGCCCCTGTCCCGCCTCCGCGGCCGGGCCCCGCCGGACCTGGACGCCGCCAAGCACCCGGACGTGACCCCGCTGGCGGCGCAGCTCGAGTACCCCGCCGACGCGGAGCGCGCGGTGCGGGAGGTCTTCGGCTCTGTCCTGCTCTGCAAGGACCACGACACGGCGTCGCGGTACGCGCGGCCCGAGGCGGAGGGCGGCCTTGGCATGGACTGCGTCACGGTGGACGGGTTCCGGCGCAACGCGGACGGCAGCATCTTCGGCGGGTACGTGGACCGCGTGGCTACGCGGTCGCGGGCGGAGAGGGCGCGGCGCGACGCGGGGGTGCGCCTGGCGGCGGCGGCGCAGGCGGGCCGGGCGGCGCAGGAGGCAGCGGCGGCGCTCGACGCCAAGCTGTCGAAGCTCCGGGGCAAGGAGGTGGAGGTGGCGAATGAGGGGCGCGAGGCCACGGCGCGGTCGAAGCAGCTTCGCGTGGACGCCGAGGCGAGCCGGGCGAGGGCCGACGCGGAGGAGGAGAGGGCGGAGGAGGAGGAGCGCGAGGGGAGGGCTGCGGCGGCGGCGGCCGAGGCGGCGCGGGCCGAGGCGGCGGCGCTGGGGGAGGAGGTCGGCACTCCGATGACGGGGGAGCTGAGCGCCGCGGAGCGGGCGGAGCTCACGGCTTGCAGCCGGGAGGGCGAGTCGGCGCGGGCGGCGGTGCTCGAGGCGGCGAGGGAGCTGGAGGCGCGGCACGAGGCGCGGGCGGCGGTGGAGGGGGACGCGGAGGGGCGGCTCCGGCCCGCCGTCGCGCACCTGCGGAAGCAGCTGTCGGGGAGCGCGGGCGGCACGGGCGGCGCCGACATCGAGACCAGGCGGTCGAGGCTCCCGGAGGCGCGGGCGGAGAGCGAGGCGGCGGCGGCGCGGCTCCGCGACACGTCGGCGCGGCTCGCGGCGTGCGAGGAGGACCTGGTGAAGGAGGAGGCCCCGGTCGAGGCCGCCCGGACCGAGGCGGAGCGCCTCCGCTCTGCCGAGGTGGAGCAGCAGGAGGCGCTGTCGCGGATGCAGGGGGAGTCGGAGCGGCTGTGGCGGCACCGGTCGCAGGCGACGGAGACGCGCGGGGAGTGCGAGGCGCGGCTGCGGGAGCTGGGGACGCTGCCGGAGGAGGCGATGCGGGGCCTGGCGGGGACGTCGCGGAGCCGGGTGATGAAGCGTCTCAAGGCGGTGGGGCGGGAGCTGGCGGCGTACGGGCACGTGAACAAGAAGGCGCTGCGGCAGTGGGAGACGTTCAGCGAGCAGCGGAAGGGCCTTGAGGCGCGGCGTGCCGAGTGCGAGGGCGGGGCGGCGTCCATCCACGCGACGGTGCGCCACCTGGACACGGAGAAGGACAAGGCCATCCTGCGCACGTTCCGCGGCGTGGCGATGCACTTCCGCAAGGTGTTCGGGGAGCTGGTGCCGCAGGGGAAGGCGAGCATGGTCCTGGTCGCGGACGACGAGGAGGCCGCCAAGAGCCTCGGACGGGCCTCCGCGTCGCCGTCGGCCTCTTCGGCCGGCGCGGCGGCGGACCGCAGATCCGTCTCCCGGGAGATCGAGAGCGACTCGGCGGAGCTCACGGCCCTGGAGGAGCGAGTCGTCACCGGCTCGGGCCGCAAGGCGGGCTCCAAGCGCCGCCGCGGGCGCCGCGAGGAGGAGGAGGAGCAGGAGGACGACGAGGAGCACGACGACGAGGCGGAGGAGTCGAGCCTGGGAACGACGGTGTCGTCCATCGCCGCCCGCCGGTCGGAGCTCGACCAGTACCGCGGCGTGGCGATCAAGGCCAGCTTCGCCGCGGGCGAGGCCTCCAAGCGGATCGAGCTCTACTCGGGCGGCCAGAAGACGATGCTGGCCATCGCGCTGCTCCTGGCCATCCAGAGGTGCGACCCGGCGCCCTTCTACCTGTTCGACGAGGTGGACCAGGCCCTGGACAGCACCTACCGCACCGCCCTGGCCGACGTGATCAAGCGGCAGGCCGCGGACGCGGACCACCCGGCGCAGTTCCTCACGATCTCCTTCCGCACCGAGGTCATCGCCGCCGCGGACAAGCACTTCGTCCTCGAGCCCGGCTACGTGACCCGCCTCACGGGCCACAGCCCCGCCTCGGCCCTCGCCGTCGCCGAGCGCATCTGCGAGGAGGAGGCGGCCCGGTCTAAGCACGGCGCCGGCTCTGCCAGGCGTCGCTCCCGGTCCCGGTCGCGCTCCGTGGCGCGGGACGACGCTTCGGACGCCGGCACGGCGAGCAAGAGCGCCACGCCGTCCCGCCGGGCCGGGGCCAGGGCGGCCGCGGCGGCCGACGAGGACGAGGAGGAGGACGACAGGGAGTGAGCGATTGGGTGTCCGGGCCTCGCTCGCGCGGGAAATGGCAACGGGTCACGTTTGCGCCACTGGCCGCCTCGTCACATCACAGAACACGTCGACGCCTCGCCGCCCCCCGCCTCCGTCGCCGCCCGCGCGAGCCCCACCGACGACACGCACAGCAGCGCCCTGCTCCCCGCGGCCCCGGGCGCAAGGTGCGCCGTGAAGGCAGCCACGTCTCCCCGCACCGCGATCGCACCAGTGGTGGCCTGCCCCTCCACCGCCGGCGGCTGAAGGTGCAGGACCCGGGACTCCGGGCGGGCCTCCTCGACCCCCTCGGCCGCCTCGGCGTCGCTTGCGGCGTCGCTCTCTGCCCCTGCCTCGGCCCCCGCCTCTGATCCCCCGCCTCGGCCCGGCCTCTCCACGTGCCATAGGCTGCGCACTCTGACCTCGGCGGGCCCCTCCCCGACCTCCTGCGTGCCCCTGGTGACCATCACTCCCGAGTCCCAGTCGACGTCCATCTTCGTGACGCCCCCCGCCACCAGCGTGCGCAGGGGCCGCAGCGTCTGCCCGCAGAGCAGCCGAACGTCCCCCTCGGCCCAGCCCAGCACCGCCACGCACCCCGACACCCCGTCCACGCTGACGCTCAGGACCTGCGCTGACGTGACGCGGGCCAGGGAGGCCGGGACGCCGAGGTCGCATCGGTACACGCCCACGCACCCCGCCCTGTCGCCCGCGGCGACCACCACTCCCCGGAGCATCGCCGCGACGTCGCCCGGCACGGCGCCAGGGCTGCCCTCCGGCCTCTCCACCGGCCGGACAGCCTGCCCCACCAGGCCGTACGGGACACGCTCCCCCGGCCTCGCCCCGGCCCCGGCCGCGCCGTCGAGCCGCCCCGTCCCCCCCATCGTGGCCGCACGCCTCGCGGGGCCCTCCCCCACGCCGGCCAGGTGCTCCTCGAGCCAGGCGTCGGCGGCCTCCTCCGCGGGCGGGGCAACCGCGGCGGCCCACGCCGCCCAAGGCGCCCCCTCCTCCGCTCCGTGCTCCCCCCGCGCCTCCCTCCTCGCGGCGAGCCGGCGCTCCTCGGCGGGAGTGTAGGTCATCGACAGGGTGTTGATGCCGCCGGGCTGGCCCCACATAGCCCTGAGGCTCGCCCCGGCGTCAAGGTCAAGGATGAACACAGCGTTGCTCATCGCGCTGCGGCCGAACGTCCCGACGGCCGCCAGCGCGGGCATGGGCTCCAGGGCCGACGCGGCACGGGATCGGAGCAGGCACATCGACGAGATCGCGGCGTCGTCCACAGCGAGCGACGGGGCGGGCGAGCCTCGGAGCGAGCGCGGCACGAGGCTGATCACCTTGTGGGTTCTCGGCCCGGAGGGCAGGAGGGCGTCCGCCGCCGAGTCGGTGGCGGGAGGGCCCCTGAGGAAGTCCCCCGGCGGCACGCGGGCGAGGTCGATGACCGTCACGGTCGGGCCATCACCCGGCCGGCGGAGGCCGAGAGTCGAAAACACCACGTGAGAGTGGCTGATTCCCGCCACCGTGAGCGGCCGCGACGACGACAGGGCAATGGGGAGGTAGGCCGCGACGCCCGGGCTGCCGTCCGGGCCGGGCCTGGCGAGGGCGAGCGCGCCGGGCCTGGCGAGGAGAACAGCGGCGACCGGCGGCGTGCCCGAAGCAGGCGCGCGGTGCGAGCCGAGCGCCTCCTGCATCCAGGGCGCGTCGCCGGGGAGCAGCGCGCACGCGGCTGCGACGGTGCCGGGCGGCTTGCTGGTCACCGGGCTGACAGGCGCGGCCGAAATCGCCGGCCGCCGCTCCTGGCTTGCCCACGACCCGTGCACCCCGAACACGTCGGCCGCCAGCCTGGCCGGCTTTACCCGGCGCAGCCGTCGTCCCTCATCGCAGCCACCGGGAGCGGCTGCTGGGTACGAGAGGAGCTCGGCCACCGGCCACCGGTCCTTCCATGCCTGCCCTCCTCGCGCCGCCTTGGCGAACGCTTTGGTAGCCTGCGCGCGAGGAACAGTCGGGCTACCCGTGGACGCGCGAGCACGGGCTGATCGGCGGCATGACGGCGAATTCGCACCCCGGGGAAGCCGCGCGGAAACGAGCGCCGGCTCACCCTCGCGGCCGTGGCCACATCGGCAGGCGCCAGCATCGACATCACACGACCAACGATCCGGTCGTGGCTCAAAAGCTCGTCCATTCCCGCGCTTGTCGTGACGGGAGAGTGCAAGCATTTCAACAGGCCGGCCAGGCGGCTAGTCCGAGCCGGCTCTGGCGGCGGGGCCGAGCACTCCGACCCCCTCGACCCCTGCAGCTGCTCAGTGCGGCCGAGGCGGATTCGCACGTCTGCCGCTTTGCTGCGCGCGGACCGTTATCCTGGGGAACCGGGGCTAGCGCGCGGCCGTCGGCGGACGACATGTCCAGCGGCTTTGACGAGGCAAGGAGGCTGGCCCTGGTGGCCAAAGAAGCCATGCGGCTCGAGCTAGGATTGGATGGGCCGGCGAGGGCCCCCAAGCGCGCCCTGCCCGCGTCGAGGTCGCCGGCCGCAAAGCGCGAGCTGCTCCTCCCAACGCGACGGAGCTCTAGGCGCGCTTCCCTGCGCGCAACAGCCGCACTCGTGAGATCAGGATCAGCGCGTGCGAGCGCAGCGCGCGCGCTGCCACACGGCAGGCTGCCTTAGGTCCGCACGCCGGACCGATGGTTGCCTCCGCCCGCCCTGCCTCGCAGACGGGAGCAGACGCCCCGGACTCGGGATCGGAAGAGGAGCCTGCCTATGAACCCGGGGCGGACTCCCCGCGCGCCCCTCCCCGGGTGCCGTCTGCCGCCGAGGCCCGCGCGATTGCCGCCGAGAGCGCCGCCCGCGAGGCGCCCGCTGGGACGCTGCGGTCACGGGAGCTGCAGCTGGCGTACCTGGACGCATCGTGGCTCGGCCGGCTGGTTCCCAACTTCGGGCAGGGGTTCAAGGCCTCGGCGGTGACGCTCGCTGCCTGCGGCGCCGAGGCGTCCTCGGGCCGTGCTCTGGTGCGGTTCGGCAAGTACAGCGGCATCCAGGAGCTGTCCGACGCGGTGGTACTCTTCGTCAACGTGGGAGGGGACAGCTACGCGAACATGTTCCGCCCCGTGGAGCGCGGGAGCGACGCCGAGGCGCCGACCATTGTGCTTGCCGATGGTGCTGCCAAGGCGCCCGGTCCGGCACCGAAGGGCTACGCGGGCAAGGACGTCGCCCTGTCGTGGTTCGCCCGGCCCCGGGACAAGCCCGAGTCCCCTGTCATCGCCCGCCTGACGCACGGCTTCCTGGCCCGCGAGCCGGGGGCGGCAGGAGCCGCGCCGGAAGGCGAGGCGGACGGGGACGGGGCAGCGGTCCCCGTGGGCCTTTTCATGCGCGACACGCGGGACACGCGGCCGGGCGGGCGGTCGTCCGACCCGCTGTACGTGTGGTGCGGGCAGCTGGAGCTGCGGAGCGCGGACTTTGCAGCGTCGCCGATGCGGTTTGAGTGGCGGCTGAGGGAGTCGGCGTCGCTGCTGGGGAGCGAGCCCTTCTGCCAGCTGCTCCGCAAGTGAGGGCGGGCAGCGGCGTTGGGTTTGGCGAGGCGGGCACCGATCCGAGGGCGAGCGTCTTGCAACGCCGTCCGCGAACAGAGGGAGCCGGCACACACAACATGGCACACCCACGGCGCAACATCACACCCAACGCAGCGGGCGCACGCCCCAGGAGCCGGGAAACGGGCCCCGCGCACACCGCGGCACACAACAGTCGCTGCTTTCTCCAGGCGTCAGAGGCCGCCGGGCACGGGGATGGACCGTGCCGCGAAGCGCAGGGTGCCCAGGCCCCGCTTCGCGAGCGCGACGCGCTTGGCCGAATCGGCGGCGTCGAGCGTGCGGAGGAGGCGGAGGGCCGCGGAGAGGCCCGTGCGGTCGCCGTCAGCCCTCCCGTCGCCCGGGCGGGCACAGGTGCGCACGGCGACCCTGGCGAGGAATTCCTGGAACTGGGGCCAGCTCAGGAGGGTGCCGTGTGCGGGCGCGGCGGCCGGCTGTCGCTCGCCGGACATGACGTCATCGCGGACCACGCCTTCCGCGGCCCGCCTGGCGGCGAGACGGCTCATGAGGCCGGGCGCGACGCCGAACTCCGTGGCGAAGGCCTCGACCTCGTCGCCCGAGACCCACCAGGCAGACGCCGCCCCCTGCTGCCCCGGCACCCGGAGCGAGGTGGGGAGGCCCCGTCGGGCGCAGCCGGCCCGCCAGCGCATGGACAGGCTCTCG
>Ga0136560_1000516_pt1 | contig 19516 bp, 7 predicted proteins | sample AntRauMeHopE1497_FD_104925 | JGI IMG/M metagenome (GOLD analysis project Ga0136560, IMG submission 104925) | Saline lake microbial communities from Rauer Islands, Antarctica - Metagenome Hop E1 #497 | ecosystem: Environmental > Aquatic > Non-marine Saline and Alkaline > Saline | place... | reverse complement strand
TTTGCCCAGCGCATCGACGTCGGTCTCCTGGCCGGGCAGAGGAGGAGGACGGCCGAGCCGGCGGGCGCCAGGAGCAGGAGCGAGGCGGCAGCCTCGAGCATCAGGGAGGCAGCCTCGAGCCGGTCAGCCCTCGGCGGGGTGGCACGGGCAGCCGCTGCGGCAGGGGTGGCCCGGGCACGCGCGCGCGCGGAGCTGGGGGAGGACGAGCGTCTCTCGGGGCTGTTCGGGGGGCCGACGGACGACGACGGCGGGGCGGGTGCCGCCGCGTCGCCCCCCGGTGCCGCGCATCCCTCCCCCAAGCTGCGCTCGCCCGTCTCGTCCTCGGCAGCGCCCGCGGAGGCATCAGTACTGGGCACCATTGACGAGGAGCCCGAGCCCGCCAGTCGGGCGTTCCGGCGAACCAGCCCGATGCGCAGCCGCCAGGGCGCCGCGATGCACGACTCCAGCGACGACGAGGAGGACTGCGACGGGGGGGCCGAGGCGGTCAGGGTGGTGGACCCCGGCCGCGCCGACGACCACCGCGGGCCCCCGGTCATCGCCGTGGTGCTCGACCGCATCCAGGTGGTCATCGGCGCGGTCGAGAACACGGGAGCGAGGCGGGCCGCCGGGCTCGACGCGCCAAAGGGCGCCGCCGGCCCCGCCGACGACCTCGAGTCCCCCGCCGCCATGCCTCGGCGGGCCGTGCTGGCCGGGCCCAGCTTTACGGGGGTCCGTTTCACGGTGTCCGTCGTCACCGCCGCGACGGTGTTGGTGTCCCCGTCGCTCCAGGGGCGGCTGGAGACGCGCGGCAGGACCGGGTGGGACCCGCACACCCTGTCCGGCCTGACCGACGCCGTGGCGGCGTCGGCCCCGCACTCGACCATCGCGGCAGCGTTCGCGGCCTCGAGGGGTCAGAGGCCCGGGCCGAGCCGGCTCCGTGCCGCGGTGCAGCTCCCGGCCTGGGCGGCGAGGGCGAAGGAGGGATCGAGGGAGGACGACGAGGAGACCACCCTCGAGGCAGAGGCGCCGGGGACGGGGCAGGGCGAGCGCACGCCGGGCCACAGCGGCGGGGATGCCGCTGCCCGGGCTCTCGGCGGCGCTACGGTCCGCGTCGAGTCGCACGACACGCCCCATCACGTGGCGCCACGCACGGCGATGGATGCGGTGGCAGCGTGGGGCGACCGCTCGTCCGGCCACGCGGTCCAGGCCCCCACGGCCATGGGCCTCACCGTCGGCTCGGTCCGCGTGCAGGCGTTCGGCGCCTCGGGCAAGCGCCGCGCGTCGACGGCCAACGCCATCCCGGGCGGAGCCATCGGGTCGGACTGGCTCGCCGGGGCCTACATGCATTGGTGCACGCACCTGCTGTCCGCGGGGCCGCTCGTAGCGGAGGTGTGCGACGCCGACGAGACCTGGCCGGCCCCGGAGCTCAGGCGGGCACCCAGCGTGGTCATTGCATCCCCGTCGGAGCCGTCACCGTCGCCTGCGGCCCCGGGAGCCGGCCGGGCCCGGGGCATGCGCACACCCAGCCGGCGCCGCTTCGCCGGGGACGATGCCGCCGCCGGTGCCGCAAAGGCCGGTGCCGTGGCTAGCCGGGACGACGAGGAGTCGGAGGACGACAGCCGCGCCGGCAGCGACGCCAAGACCACGCCGGCTTCGCGCTCCACCCCCGCGGGCCACGCGTCGCCGGGGAGCGGCGTGGGCTCGCCGTCCCCCGGCGTGATGCCCAGGGGCAGCGCCAGGGCGGCCGGCACGGTGCGCTCGGCGTGGGTGTGGCTGCGCAGCGTGGAGGTCCGGGTGGGCCTCGGCAGCCTCGCCCCCGTCTCCCGTGTGGCCACCCGCTGGGTAGAGCTGCGGCGCTTCGTGTCGCGCGAGATGGAGCAGCTCGTCGGCTCCCGCCCCGCCGCCGCCACGCAGGCCGCATCACCGGCGGCACCCGGGGCCAGGGGGGTGCAGCGCCAGACCGTGGGGCGCGGTGACGTCATCCTGGAGGTCGCACGCGCGTCGGTGGGCACCGTGACGCTGGTGATCGAGGGGGAAGGGAGCGGCGAGGACCGGCGCCCGTCGAGGCTCCGGGAGCGGCTGCCCCAGTCCGTGCTCCGCGCCAGGCGCGCGGTGCAGGAGGCCGCGGCCGTGGCGGCGGGCGAGGCCTCGGCGGGCGCGGACTCCCCCCTCCCGGCGGGCTCCGACCACGACTACGCGTTCCGGGAGCTTCTGCGGGCGACGCTGCACCGCGCGGCCGTCCTGGGAGCGAGGTCGCCGCCCTCGATCGGCGTCGCCCGGACGCGGCAGGGCGCCTCCGTGCTGGTGACGTCGGGACGGGGGGCGGGGCCGCAGGAGCTGGTAGTGTCGGCCTCCCTGGGGCAGGCGGAGGCGTGGGAGCCGGCCAGGTGGGTGGAATCCCGCGGGGCGGCGGTCTGGCCGCGCCTCAGCGCCGCGGAGCACGCGGTGTCCCGCGGCCGCTGCATCCTCGTCGGTGACCCCATCGCCGGCGCCGGCGCGGCTTCCCCGGTATCGCACTCGCTGGCCACCGCGGGCCCGGCGGCCGGCGGCGCCCCCGCAGCCGACCCGCTCGTCAGTCTCCGGCTCGTGCTGGCCGCTGGGCCCAAGAAGGGGCGGCAGCCCGCGGCGGAGGGCGATCCCCGTGACCTGGCGGCACCTACAGCGGGCGGCGCCGCGCCGCCTCGGCCCAACCACGGCGATGACGACATTGACGACGACGCGGATGACGACGACAGGTACCTGGAGCCCAGCGAAGCCGCGCTGGTGCGGGAAGCCCGGCGCGCGGCCATGGCGGGTGTGCCGAGGATCGGGGGAGGGATGGACGAGGACATCAGGGAGGACGACGCGACCGCCGACGACTGGCCCGCCACGGTCAGCGCCGTGACGCTGGCCGTGGCGCCCGTCGTGCTGACGCCGGACCTCACGACGGTGGCGTTCCTTAGGCAGTGGGGCGCCCACGCCGGCAGGATCGGGAGGACGCTGGCCGCCGCCACCGCCCCGCCCAAGCCTCCGGTGCCGAACGACGCCGGGCCTGGGGACGACGACGGGACGGGCCCGGACGCGCGCCCCGGGCCGCGCAACCCGCCGCGTGCCTCCGCGCTGACGGTTGCCACGGTGGAGCTGGGCGGCCTCCGCCTCCGGGCGAGCGCCTTCAACTCCCCGCTCCTCGTCGTGGCCGTGCTCCCCGCCACGGTGCGGGCGAGCCTGCTGCAGGGGACGGGGGACGACGGCGTCGCGTCGTCCAGGCGCCACATCAGCGCGACGGCCGGCGGCGCCTCTGTCGTGCTCTGCCGCTCTGCCGACTGGTTCGTGCGGCCCATCGCGCGGCCCGAGGCGGCGCACCCATCCGCCGCGTCGATGCGGGCCTCCGACCCGCAGCCCGAGGACTCCGACCCGTGGAACCGCATGTCCCCGTCCCAGGCGCTCGCCCGCCGCGTGTGGCTGCGGCGGCGGCTTCTGCAGCCGGCTGCGTCGGACCTGTCGTCGTCCCCTTCCCAGCCGCCGCGCCCCCCCGACACCTACCTCACAGAGGATCTCCTCTGGTCCGTGGGCGCGTCGGGTGCCGCGGAGGACAGCGAGCTGCTCGCCGTGCAGCGAGCCAGGGACGCGAGCCGGGAGGCCTTCGCCGCGGCCGCGGCGGTGGCCGCCTCGGTGGAGCACGACCCCTTCCTGTGCCCCACGCCGGTCCGCGCCGCCGTCTCCCAGGCCCTCCCCGCGGTGTGGTCCGGGGTCGAGGGCGGCGTGGTGCGCGTGGCCCTGGGCGAGCTCCGCGCCGACGTCCGCGACACGAGCCCGGCCACGCCCGACCGTGCCGGCCGGCAGATCTCCCTTGCCCTGGAGCGCGCGGCCGTGCTGGTCGAGCCGGACCCGCGCGGCGTGCCCCCCGGCGCGAGGCGGTGCATGTACCACAGCGACCCGGGCCCCGCGGTGGAGCGGGGCGCCCACAGGCGGGCGGCCACGGCCGAAACTGCCGCGGAGGACCCCGGCTCCGGCCCTCGCTCCGCCAGGGCGGTGCCGCTGCCGTCCCCGCGCCGCGCCCGGGCCGGCGCCTCGCACTCGCGCCGCGGCAGCCAGAGGGCGCCTATCCGCCACCACCGCGTCGGCTCTGCCACCTCTGTGTCGAGCGCGGCCGCGGCAGCGGCGGCCTCTGCCGGGCCCGCGCTTGCCAGCATGCCCCTCAAGGCGGCGCAGTCGATGCACGCTGCCTTCCGGAGGTGGCCGCTCCCGCCGTGGCGGTGGGTGTACGGCCGGGCGTCGCGCGACCACACGCCTCGCGTGGTTGTGCGCATCGGTCCGTGCGTCGTGGTCCCCGGCGCTGACTCGTCGGGGGCCGACGCGGGGCCCGACACGGCGCGCGGCCGCAGGCGCAAGGGCGAGCAGGCCGGCGCCGGCGGGCCCGCGGCGGCGTCCTCCCGCGGGGAGTCGAGCCGGGGCGGCGGCGCCTCGGTCGCTGCGGAGGGGAGGCGGCACCAGCGGTCGGCGACCTGGACGACGGCGTCGCTCGCGCCGCGGGAGCGGCCCACCGGGCCCGCGCCCCCCTTTGACGCGGCGCACCCGCCGGCGTCGTCGCGGTGGGAGAAGCAGTCTGAGCGGTGGGGGCTCGTCGTCGCGGTGGTGTCGGCGGACCGGGAGGCCTGGCCGGCCGACGGCGACGGGTACGGGTCAGTCACGGAGGTGTGCGGCGGTGACGTGGACATGGGCCTGGACCCGCTGTGCCTGCTGCAGATGCACCAGACGCTGATGCTGGCCAAGGAGGCGATGCGGTGCAGCGAGCGGGAGGCGCACCCCAAGGCGGCGCGGCACCCCTTCTTCGCGCAGAGCATGGGCGGATCGGGCGCCGCGGGGAGGGCCGGCGGCGCGCCCTCGGCGCCGACGTCGTCGCGCACCACGGTGGCGGCCGCCTCCTTTGACGCGGTGGCCCCGACGCGGCGCGCGAGGGACCCGCCCCCGTTCCCCGAGGGCTTCGACTCCGAGGCGGCCCGGGAGACGCTGAGCGACGCGTCGGCACAGCACGGCAGGGGCGGCTCGTACGTCAGCGTGCGGGTAGCGAGGGCGCAGATCCTGGCCCACGCGCTGGCGGACGGCGCCAGGCGCGTGTGGACGGCGGCGGACCTGAGCCGGGCGGCGGACGCTCGCGGGCTGCGGCCGGGGGACCTCCCGCCGTCGGGCGCCGCGCAGTTCGCGGGCCTGCGCTGGCTCTTCGCGCACCCCTGCACGCGCGGCGCGGTCGTGGACTCGTTCCACGCCGCGGCGCAGCGGCTCGAGGTGGAGGTCACGGTCCGGTCCATGCCGGGGGTGGGCTCGCAGCAGGTCACGCACGCCCGCATGGGCACCATGCTCTTCGTGGACGTCAGCCCGTCCCCCGCCACCGTCCTCGCGGCGAGGCCCCCCGACTCGGTCATCGGGGCCATGAGCCCCGCGACCGCGAGGCCGACCGGCCCCGTGGTGGGCTTTGCCGCGAGGGCGGGGTGCGTCAAGCCGTCGGCCGTCGTGGCGAGCTCGGGCCAGGGGCCGGACCTCCACCCGGCCTGGTCCAGGCTCGCCCCTCTCTTCGAGGCCCTGGACTCCTGGGCGGTCCGGTCCGAGGACGACCGGAGCGGGGCGGTCGGGGACGGCGGGCTCGCGGTGCCATGGCACAGCCCGCTGTGGCGGGGCAGGCCGCCCGCGATCCGCCTCCTCCGCGCCTCGGCCGTGGCCATGGCACGGCAGGCCAGGGACGTGCTCAAGGCGCGCCGGCAGGAGACCCTGTCCCGCCGGGACGCGGCCCTGCGCGACGTGGCGGCCGTGGAGGCCGAGGCCGTGGCGCGGGCAGTGTACCGAGACGCGGTGTCGGCCCTGGGGCCGGAGGCGCAGCCGGTTGGCGCCGGCACCGGCGACGGCGACGACGACGGCGAGCAAGACGACCCTGAGGCCGGCCCTGCCGGCCAGGTGGCAGGATTAACAGCGGCAGGGGACGGCGCGGCGACGCCGCGGTCTGCCAGCGGCGCGCTGTCCTCCGCGGCTACGCCGGAGGCCTCGGCCCCTGCGCGCTCGGGTCCGGCCTCCGGCGACGGCAGCATGGCAACGCCGTCGTCCTCGTCCTCGTCGATGCCGCAGTCGCCGACGAAGGCTCACGCGGGCGAGGAGCCGGACACGGTTGGCCCGGCGTCCCTATCCTCCGTCCGGGTGACCTTCCAAGTTGGGGCGCAGAAGGCCGCGGCCGCGTGGGTCCGGCTGGCCCTGCCGCGCCCCACGACGCGCATGGCCGCCCTCGCCCGCCTCCTGCGGGCGGACCGGAGCCGCTCGGGGGAGCACAGCATCGGCCTGGAGGAGGTTACCTTTGCCTCGGACACGGAGCTACCCGTCCGGCCGCCCCCGGCGGAGCGCGCTCCCGCCTCGCACCGGCGCCACGCCACCGGCCGCCTTGCCCCCGGCCGCCATGGCTTGCTCCCGTCACCGCCGGACCTGCGCGAGGCCGCGCTCAGCTCAACGGCCTTTGCCGCCTTTGCGCGCCGCCCGGGCACAGACGGCGTCCTACTCGCCCCGCGAGACCATACTGCCGCGACCCTGGTCGACCCGGGGGACCAGCACGGCCGCGAGGGCGGCGTGCGGGGCCGCGTCATGGCCTACGAGGAGGCCGGCCTCGTCGGCCTCGACCTGCCCGTCAGCTGGACGGCGCTCGACGTGCTCGACGCGCGCCGCGACGCCGCCTCCGCCGACCCCGCGCTGGTCATGCAGGGGCTGGTTGCGGCCGTGGCGCGGCGCGGCCTGGCGGCCCAGCCGGATGAGGAGTGGGCAACGGTGGCGTCGCTGGACTCGGGCATCAACCAGGCCCAGGCGTCCGCGGCAGAGGCAGCGGAGGCCGCCGTGCAGCAGGCAGAGCTGGAGCGCAAGGTGCTCTCGGTGCGCGCGAGCGGGCTGCCGCTGTGGAACGACGAGGCGACGGAGGCGGACGGCGCGCTGGGCATGTACGCGGACGAGGAGGACGAGCAGTGGATGCGGTCCGCGGAGGGCGGGGACCTCTTGGGGCAGCGCCTCGGCGGGGACGGCTCCACCCTGGCGGAGCTCGGCGTCCTGGCGAGGCCGGGGGACGGGGACTTTGCCGGGGCCGGCGGCACGGGGGACGACGGGGGCGATGACATCGACGACGGCACGGGCGCCGGCGGCGCCGGTGAGGGCCGCCGGTCGGCCGCAGAGCGCACCGCCGCCCGCGTCGCTCGCGCGGTGTCGCTCGTCTCGCCCCTCGACGCGTCGTCGTGGGCGACGCTCGGGCGGCTGATCACCCCGCTCGGCCTGGCCGCGGAGGCCGAGGGGAGCGACGCGGGCCTCGGGGACGCGATGGGGGTCGGGGACACCACGGCGCCGACGTGGGCGCGGCGGCGGTCCGCGCGGCTCGGGCGGGCGCAGATGCCCCCGCGCGGCCCCGGGTGCGAGCAGCTGCCCGTGGACCGCCGCAGGACGCTGCGCACGCGGCTCTTCCTGCGGGACGCGCGGGCCGTGTACGTGCCGCGCTTCGTCAACGAGGTCATGGCTCTGCAGGGGTCGCTGACCGAGGCGGGGTACGGCCGCGTGGTGTGGCGGCTCGGGGACCTCCCGCCGCCACCCGCCCTGGGCTTCCCCCAGGTGGAGCTGCGGGCCCGCCGCTTCGAGGTCCTCATCCCCGCCTCGTCCTGCAGCGACGACTCCATCCTCCGCATCCACATGGGCTCTCTCCGCCTCCGCACCAGGCTCGAGACGGTGGCCGCGAACCACCCTGACATCACCGGCCTCGCCCCCCCCACCCGCAAGTCCTCCTCCGGCTCCGGGGCTCCCCACGACACGGGCCCCCGCGCCGCCGGCACCGTGGACCTGCAGGTCATCGACATCCCCGCCATGCACGACGTGGTGTACGACCAGCCCCCGTTCGGCGCCATCCCCGCGCTGCCCCCGCGCGGCGCTGCCGCGGCCAGGGCCTCCTACCTCCCCTCCCACCAGGGCATGTTCGTCCGAATCCCCTCCATGGCCGTGACGGTGCGGGAGCCGCTCGGGCAGCTGAGCAAGCTCGCCTGCCCCCTCACCCGCCTCCTCCGCGTGCGAATGCCAACCCCGGACCTCACCATTTCCTCCGCCGTCCCCACCCTCATGGCCGTGCAGCAGGCCGTCAACGGCTCCATGCGCGAGCTCTCCCCCCTGATCCGAAACCCGTCCCGCCCCTTTGGCGTCGACGACGTCCAGCAGATGACGCTCACCACCTCGGACGAGGCGGTGCCGGGGACCCCCGCGTCCGCCTCGGACCCGGCCGCCGTCCCCGCCACGCCCAGGGGTCCCGCCTGCGTCGAGGTCCACCTCACGGTCCGCGCGCCGCCCGGCCGCCTCCCCGAGCTCAGGGAGATGCCCTTCCCCGACGACCCGCTCGAGCCGCTGCCGACGGCCTTCCTTCCCGACTTTGCCGGCGTCACGCCGCCCGCCATCGCCGCCCTCCCCGTCCCCGACGCCTCCACCGCCCGCGGTGCCGAGGAGCTGCACCTGCGGGTGCAGGCGCACCGCCTCGCGATCCTCGCAGGCCCAGAGCCGGCGTCCCCGCCCCCGCTGCCGCCGCACCTCTCCCCCGACGCCCTCACGACGGCGGCAGCCGCAGCCGGCGCCGGCGGCCAGGCCTCCCGCGCGGCTCTGCTCGCCATGTCGCTGTCCGTCCTCCTCGCAACCCCAGCGTCCGGGGCGCCCGCCGCGCCGGCGCTTGGGCCAATGACCCCGGCGCTCCCCGCGAGCCTGTCGGTACCCCGGCCGCGGGAGCCGCACGCCGACCGTGGGTCGCCTCCTTTCACCACGACGGGCCCCGGCGCGGGCGGCGGGCCCGACACCCCGCCGCGCCTTATCGGCTCCGCGCGCGACGTGGCATCGCTCGGGTCGCCGGAGCACGCAGACGAGGCCCAGAGCGACGCCCTGGCCAAGATTGAGCGGGAGCTAGAGGCTGTGGCGCCGGCCGCAGCGCCCGTGGACGCCCTGCAGGGGGAGCTGGGGGCAGGCGGGCAGGGTGCCGCGGTGCTGCGACACGCAGCGCTGGCCCTTCGCCGGGTGCTCAGCTCCGCGGCCGCCTCGCCGGCTGGGGGCGCCGAGGCGGGCGGCGCGCTGGACGCTGTGGCCCGGATCGCCAGGCTTCTCGAGGCCGCCCAGGGCCCGGCCGAGGACGCCGCTCGCTCGGCCGAGGAGCAGGCCGCGCTGCTCGCCGAGCAAAACGCGTTCCTTCTGTCACAGCTCGTGGAGATGGCGTGACAGGCACCGATTTGTAACGGTCCGAGCGCGCCTCGCGTGCCGTAATGCGCGCGTTATTCGACTGCCGTCCCGAAACAGTGGTACCAATCGTTTCAATGCCGGGCGCGGCGCTGGACGGCTGTCGCGAGCCGCCGAGCGCCGCTGCCACGCACGCACGCACGCACGCACGCATGCTCGCTCGCTCACTCGGGCGCTGCCAGGAGGGCGGCCACGCAGTGCTCCAGGTCACCGTGCTCGCTGATGCGGTGCCCGAGGTCGGCGGCCCACCGGGCCACCTGCTTGGGCCGCGCCTTGAGCTGCCGCGCCGCCCGGACGAGGCCGACGGTGCACGCGGCCACGCCGGTCTGGCAGTGGACGAGGACCGGCTTTGGCGCCGCCTCGATGGCCGCCAGCACCGACTCGCACCACTCAACCGTCCAGACCGGCCCGTCCTCCACGGGGGGCGGGATGGCGGCGTCGGCCGAGGCCCGGGGCCCGAGCATCGGGCTCTCGAGCGTGGCTGCGACCGAGGGCGGGCCGGCCATTCCGTGGAGGAGGGTCCTGGGGACGGCCGACGCCCGCGTGTCGTCGGCCGAGGCGGACGAGGTGGAGGAGGGGCCCGAGCGCGGCGGGGCGTACAGCGCGGGCCGGCCGGCGAGGTCGTCGGGGCGCATCGTCCACACGGTGGAGGGGTCGACGGACGAGGAACCGCTCGCGCCGGCGTCGGATGCGGCGCCGTGGTGCGCCCCGCGGTGGGAGTGGAGGAGCATCGGGTGGGGCGCCGCGGCGCCGAGGCCGAGGGGGGCGGGGCTGTCGCCTGGTGAGGCGTCCCCACCGCCGCTGTCGTCGCCGCCGCTGCCAACGACGACGGGGGCTGGCTGTCCGGCTCTGCCGTCGGCCTCCGGTGACGAGGCAGCGGCGGCGACGGCCGGGGCAAGGGGCCGACGCGCTGGCGCGCAGACGGACGCCGACCCCGCCCTCCGCCCGCACGCGCCAGACTCCTCCGCAGCCTTGGGCGCGCACCGCGTCGGCTCCCCCGCCAGGGACACGGACCGCCGGCGCCGTGGCAGCTGCTGCCTGACGCCTGGCATGTCGTCCTCCCCCCAGTCCTCGACCGTCACTCCGCGGTTCGCGGCCGCGACCTCCTCCTCCTCGATCGTCCCGAGCCCGGAGCCCGTCCCGCCGCCGCCGCCCTCGCCGCTCGCCGCCGCCGCCGCGCCCCCGCCCGCCAGGCCCGGAGGCGGTGATGTCACCGAGCCCAGGAGGCCCGAAGGCCCGACTCCCTCCATGCTGATCGACCTCCCGGGGGCCGGCGCGGCGCTCCTCCCTCCCCCCGAGGACGCGCCGCCGCCTACCTCGGTCAGGGCGACGTCACCCATCGGCCCCGCCTCGTCCCGCGAGCCGCACGCAAGCGAGGACGCACGCTCGTCGCACCGCCCGGACCCCAGCAGCCCCGCCCCCGCAGGGCACACGCCGGACCCCAGCGCGGAGTCGGCGTCGTCCGCCGAGAGCCGGCGCGCGAGGCGCCCCCTTCGTATCCTGGCCGCTGCCTGCCCGTCCTTGCCGCAGGCGGAAGAGGCAGACTGGCGCCCCGCCGGGGCCGCCGCCCGGGTCGAGCACGTGGCCAGCGCCTCGGCCCGCGTGTCCCGCCCGGCCACGGGGCACGTGGGCCCCGAGCAGTCGGCCGCGGCCCCCGGCATCGGCCTTCCGGGCAGGATGTCCACCTCGATGTGCGAGATCGGGATGCGCGGCGGCGCCGACGGGGGCGCGTGCACGTACCGGACGTGGGCGGCCTGCGCCACCACCCGCTCGTGGTGCAGGAAGCCCCGCTCCCTCTCGTGGACCAGGTTGACCACCGCCCGGAACCCGAACTTTCCCAGGCCGCGGACCTGCGCCAGAGTCGGCTGCGACGAGATCGCAAGATCATCCGTCAGCTTCACAAAGGCGGCCTCGGGCTCGGGGGGGAAGGCCGCCGACGGGACGGCGGCGAGGGCGCGGAGCTTCCGCCCCAGCTCGCCGCACTTGTCAAAGACTGTGCACGTCCGCTCGTTCCCGATGTGCTCCTTGTTCAAGAATGCCTGTGGCACGGTGCGCGAGCCCGTGAGAGCGATGCACTGCGCCGACCTGGCGGCGTCTGCCGAAACGTTCACCAGGCACAGCTCGATTCCAAAGTAAGGGCTCATGGAGTCCTTGAACGGCAGCACTGCGCGGCAGGGCGGTCACGCCTCGTCAAAGCCGTGGCTGGTACGGGCGCGGGGCTCCCAGAGGCGAGCGGGGGGGGGCGGGGACTCGGCACCGTCACCACGTCGGCAGTGCAGCAAGTGCTCGCGTGCCTTCCACGGGCCTCACCGTGGTTGCGGACGGCCTCCCGGATGAAGACTTTGAGCTTCTCGCAGTATTTGCAGCGGTCCTTGACGAACACGGTGATGCGCCCCATCAGCGACGACGCGGGGATATGGAGTGGTCTGTGCACCGATTGTTGACCCCGTTATTGCCCTCGGGATGGCATTTTCGGAAAGCTCTGCGAACGGCCTCCTCGCTTTCCGCCCCTGCCTCGGCCCCGGCCGCGCGGCGCATCAGTCCCCGTCACTCCAATCCCCGGGCCTCAGGCGCGCAGGGACTCGGCGCTGATGCTCGCCCGGGCCGTGACCACTGCCCTGAAGCTCGGCGGCGCCTGCAGGACGCCCGCCGGCCGCCGCGTGCTCAGCACCACCGCGCCGTTTGGCTGCTGGTTTGTGGCAACAGACCTCAACATTCCCCACCCGGACAAGGCTGCTGGCGGGGGCGTGGGCGAGGATGCCGTATCGTCGTCCAGGTTCCTTCTCGGCGTGGCAGACGGCGTGGGCGGATGGGCCGAGTCGGGCATTGACGCGGGGATGTACTCGCGGGAGCTGATCAGCAAGTCCGTGGAGGCGGCTGAAGGCAAGGTCCCCCCTTTCGGGCTGGAGGAGGTCGCCACGGCCGGGTACAAGGACACCCACGCCACGGGCTCCAGCACGCTCTGCCTCGTGGCCCCCGGCGCGGGGATGACCGCGGACACCTTCAACCTCGGCGACAGCGGGTGGATGCAGCTCCGGCTCGGGGCGGGGAACATCTTCGGCAAGGAGTGGGCGAAGCACCACAAGGCCATGTGGGGCGTGGTGGCCCGCTCCAAGGAGCAGACGCACTATTTCAACTGCCCGTTCCAGCTCGGCACGGGCAGCGTGGACTCGCCCGCCCACGCGGACAAGTCGAGCGTGAGCGTGCTCCCCGGCGACGTGATGCTGCTGGCCACCGACGGCCTCCTGGACAACCTGTTCGACACCGACGTCACCCACGTCGCGAGCCGCATCGACTTTGAGCCGTGCGTGGCCGCGGTGGTGCTGGCCAAGGCCGGCCGCCTCACCCCGTCGGGCCCGGGCAAGACCGAGCCCGCGGCCACGGCCGCCGCCCTCACCGCGTGCCAGGCGACGGTGCGCTCCTTCGCCGCCGCCCTCGCGGTCAAGGCGCACGAGGTGGGCGCGGACGCGCGGGCCCGGAGCCCCTTCCAGGTGGCCGCCCACAAGCACGGGTACGAGTACAGCGGCGGCAAGCTGGACGACGTCGGCCTCGCGGTGGGCCTCGTACTCCCGGTGCGGCGGTGAGCGAGGCAGCAGGGCCAAGGCTGGCGGCGCACCGTGCTCTGGAAGTCCCCGCCGTGCGTGAGTGAGTGACGGCGCGTGAGCGAAGCGAGACGGAGCGAGGCAGCGGGCAGCCTCGGGCGCAGGGGAAGACACACACACACGGGCACCGGCGCGTCAAGGGCAGGCAGCAGGTGCCCGGCGGGGTCGCAGGGGCTCGCTCACGCCTCGGCGGCGCCCGAGGCGGAGGCCGAGGCGGAGGCGCGGGCCGCGTCGCCCGCGGTGGCCTCGGCGCCGCCGCCCGCCGCCGCGCGGGCGGCCTCGGCCTCCTCGTCCGTGACCTTGACGGTCGGGATGGCCGCCGCGCGCGCGAGCCAGTCGGCCTGGGTCGGGGTGCGGGCGTCCTTGTCGGCCTCGGCCGCGGCCACCATGGCCCGGGGCAGGGTGCCGTTGAAGGGGCGGCGGAGGTCGAGCTCCGCGCGGTTCAGCGTGACGCCGAAGCCGGGGCGGCGGGGCAGGTCGATGTAGCCGCCCGCGGGGAGGGGCTCGTCGGTGAAGGCCTTGCCGAAGAGGGGGACGATCTCGTCGCCCCCGGGGGAGAGGATGAGGAACTCGGCGATGGGGCAGGAGGGGAAGGCGTACTGGAGGTGGTAGGAGTAGACGGAGGAGCCGTGGGGGATGACGGGGACGTCGTAGCAGGAGGCGAGGGCGACGATGCGGCGGGCCTCGGTGATGCCTCCGCACCAGGAGATGTCCGGCTGGAGGACGTCGGCGCACTTCTTCTCCAGGAGCTGGCGGAATCCCCAGCGGGTGTACTCGTGCTCTCCCGTGGTGAGGAGCGTGGTGGAGACGCGGCGCTTGACCTCGGCGTAGCCCTCGTAGTCGTCGGGCGGGAGGAACTCCTCGATCCACTTCACGCCGTTCTCCACCTCCCGGTCGATGCGCCGGGCGAGCTCGATGGTGTACGTGGCGGTCAGGCTCATGTAGCAGTCGATCATGATCGGGAAGTCGGGGCCCACGGACGCCCGCACCGCCTTGACGCGCTCGATGTTCGCGCGCATCCCCGCGTCGCCGTCCGCCGGGCCGTACGGGAGCGGGAACTTGCCGCCCTGGAAGCCCAGCTTCTTGGCGAGGTCCGGGCGGGCCGTCGTGGCGTACACGGGAAGGCGGCCCTTGGTCTTGCCGCCGAGCAGCTCGTACACGGGCTTGCCCGAGATCTTGCCCAGCACGTCCCACAGGGCGAGGTCCACGGCCGAGATGGCCTGGATCACGAGGCCCTTGCGGCCGTAGTTGAGGGAGCCGCGGTACATCTGGTCCCACATCAGCTCCACGCAGTGCGGGTCCTGGCCCACCACGAAGCGCGCGAGGTGGTTCTCGATGACGTAGCAGGCCGGCTCGCCGCCGATCGAGATGCCCACGCCGATGGCGCCGCTCTCCGTCTCGACCTCGACCACGACGGTGCCGAGCGCGTTGATCCCCCAGGCGCGGCGGCTCGTCTTGTACTCGGGGTACGACGACATCGGGTTGGCAATGGGCGTGTCCACGATCCAGTGGCCGCTCGCCTGCGGCAAGGGGCGGCGGGACCGGGGCGGGCAAGATCGCGATTGCTGCTGGGTCATGGCGCGCGCGTCACGCCCGGCTCCCGCGCGGAGCCCGCGCCCCGGCCAGCGAGGCGGATCGGACACAACAACTCCGTCCTACAACCAGTAGGCATAGGTGCGGCGGCCGCGCGCTCACCTGGCTGTGGCAGTCAGCGCCGCCGCCGGCCGCCTCCTCGGTTTCCTTCGTGCCGATCACAAACGCGCGGACGGCAACGATGATGTCCGCCCCCGCTTCGGGGCGGACGCGTGGCTGGGGGCCGAGCACGAGAGACATGCTCGCGGGCTGCCGTGCGGTGAGTGGGACGGAGGTGCGGGTCGCGCTGCGGCGAAAGGGCCGCTGCAGAGACTTGTCGCGTGCCGCAACGCCTTCCGAGCCGCGGGTCACACCGCGCCCCACCCATCGCCAGGCAGGCCCAGCATGGCAGCATCCGCCGCACCCACCGACTCGCGCGTGGTCATGGTCACGGGCGGCGCCCAGGGCATCGGCTTCGGCATCGCGCAGAGGTTTGCCGCCAAGGGCTGCAAGATCGCGCTCCTGGATATGAACTCAGTGAGCGGGCCGGGTTGAATCTGCATGCGCGCGCGCTAACGCCAGCCCAGGGAAGGGCGAGGGCCGCCGGTGGCCCAGCCGCCGGGCCGAGCGGTCAAGACGTTTGCATTTCCGCGCCTGCCCGCGGATCCCGCAGGAGAAGCTCGCCGAGGCCAAGGCGGCCCTCGAGGCCGGAGGTACTGCCGTTGAGACGTACAAGATGGACGTGACCAGCGAGTCCGACTGGACCGCCACCGTGGCCGACACCGTGAGCGAGTCTGCACGACCCGCCGCGGCGCGGCACGGCCGCCAGGGCCTTCGTCGCGCCGCTATTAAGCCGAGCATGTGCGCTCAACACCGCCCGGCCCGTCGCAGATCGCCAAGCTCGGCTCGGTGGACGTGCTCGTCCAGAGCGCGGGGATCACCGGCGTGACCAAGCTGTCCACGCACGAGGTCGACCCGGCGAACTTCGACCTGGTGATGCGCATCAACTGCCACGGCGTGTTCCTCGGGTGCCGCGCGGTGCTGGGCCGCATGAAGGAGCAGGGGAGCGGCCGCGTGGTGAACATCGCGTCCATCGCGGGCAAGGAGGGCAACGCCGGCATGTGCGCGTACTCCACCAGCAAGGCGGCGGTCATCGGCATGACCAAGGTGATGGGGAAGGAGTACGCAGAGACCGGGGTGACCGTCAACGCCGTCGCCCCCGCCGTGGTGCAGACGGCCATGGTGGACGCCATGCCCGCCGAGCAGGTCAAGTACATGACCGACAAGATCCCCATGAAGCGCACGGGGAAGATCCCCGAGATCGCCGCCCTCGTCGAGTTCATCGCCAGCCCCGAGGCCTCCTTCACCACCGGCTTCACCTTTGACGCCACCGGCGGCCGCGCCGTGTACTGAGCGGCACCAGCAGAGGCGTGGAGGGGGAAGGCGCCCGCAAAGGCGCCGCGACACCGTGTGCTACGCCAGCGCGCGCAGCGGCTACCCCCCCCGCCGAACAGCCCGGCAGCGCAAAACCGGTTGACCGATCCCCGACCACGCACGAACACTCTCCGCCCCGCCCCCCACCATGAGCCCCCCACCCAAGACCATGTCCAGGGGGATGGTCCTCGGCCTCTGTGCCGCCATCCTGCTCGGCGGCAGCTTCACGCTGTTCGCTCCGTTCTCAGAATACGGCACGCAGCTACGTGCCAAGTCGGCCGAGAGCCGCATGAGCCCCGAGGAGATCCGCGCCCGCGGTGGTGGGTCACGCGGCTCCGTGTGGAGCAACATTGAGGGCGTGAAGAAGCGGCAGAAGGCCGAGGCCGCCGCCATTCTCAACCCGAAAAGCGGTGACGACGCCGAACGCAGCTGACGCCGTGCCCCCAGCCCCCGCGCGGAACTCCCCCGCCGCGGCATTCGTGTGTGATCGTGTGTGCTGTTGCGCTCTCGGTAATGCTGCGAGCACGAGCTGATTTTGTGAGGCGTCAGGCGCGGACTCACCAGTCCTCGTCAAAGTCCCACGCACCCTTGGCCGGCGACGCCGCCGCCGCCGGGGCCGGGGCCGGCACCGGTGTGATGCCCAGGAAGTCCTGCTCGGGCACGGCGGGCGCGGGCGATGGCGACGGCATCGCAAACAGGTCCTCGCCGTCCGCGTCCCAGCCGCCGCTGTCTGCGGGAGCCGGGGCGGGCGCGGGAGCCGGCGCCACGGGCCGCGGCGGCACGACTGCCGCCGGCGTGGTGCGCGCCGGCCCACCTGCCGCCCCGGGAGCGGCCCGCTGGTGCTGGGCCTGCCTCGCGGCCCGCCCCGGGAGCTCGCCCACGGTGGCCTGCGGCCGGGAAGGCACGCCCGTCGCGGCGGCCATGGCCGAGCTCGCGGCCGACGCGGCGGCGCTGCTCAGGCCGGACCATAGGCTGGAGGCGCCCGCCGCGGTGCCCGCCGCCGTCCCTGGCGCTGTCCGGCCCGCCCCGGCACCGCCTCCGCCGCCCCCTCCGCCCGCCTCGGCCGCCCCCTCCGCCCCCCCGGCCTCGGCCTCCGCCGCCGCCCTTGCCTCGTCCTCCGCCATGGCGGTGCTGTGGCGCTCGAGGAGGGCCGTGCAGCCGCGGAGCAGCTTGATCCCCTCCCGACGCTCCGCCGGCGTGCCGGTCAGGCAGACCTGCCCCGCGAGGGGCAGAGCCCGGGCCACCACGGCGTCGGCGGGCGGCGGGGTGGGGACGAGGGCGACCACATGGGCGGCGGCCCGGAGCGCCGCGACCCTTACGCCGGGCACCTCGTCCTTGGCGATGGCGGAGAGGAGGGGGAGGACGAACCGGCCCCTGACGTCCTCGGTGACGTGCGGGGCGAGCATGCCGCCGCACACGGCCGCGTTGGCGCGGAGGCCGGGCACGGGGTCCTTGATGAGCTTGCCCACGGCTCGGACGAGGGCCTCCCCCGCCTCGGGGGGCAACGCGGCGGCGAAGGCCGGCATGGCGCGCAGCGTGGCCTCGCGGAGCGGGGTGGACGAGTCGGAGAGGCCCTCCACGGCGCGGGGCCAGACCTCCCGCTGCAGGGTGGCGGCGTCGATGTTGGGGAGGAGCGAGGCTGCGTGGCGCATGAGCTGCACGCGCGTGGCCCGGTCCCGAGAGGAGAAGAGGCCGACGACGGCGGGCACGACGGAGCGCTGGTAGGCGGCGGGGGCCATGTCCGCGCCGATGGCGAGCACGGGGGCGAGCACGGCGGTGCCGCCGCCCTCCGTGTGGCCGTACCGCAGGGCCTGTAGCAGCCGCGGCAGCACCATGCCCTCGCGCACGCACCGCGGCAGCCGGGGCACCGTCGAGGGGAGCGACCCGAAGAAGCTCTGCTTCTCCGCCGACGTCTTGATGGGGAGCTCTGCCAGGAAGAGGACGACGGTGACGGCGGGCTCCTTCTCGAGGGCCGGCTTGGCGGACCCCTGCCAGCGGCGGAGGCCGCCGCGGCGCGCCGGGTCGTCGTCAAGGAGCGGGGTGAGCCATCGGAGCCAGGGGCGGGGCAGCGTTCCGCCCTCGCACGCGGCCCTGGCCGCGGTGGCGACGTCGGGGGAGAGGAGCGACGCGCGGCACCCGGCCGCGGCACGGGCCGCCTCGGCCTCGTCGGCGAGGGCCTCGGGCGACGTCCCGTCGTCGTCCCCGTCCCGGGACGGCGCCACGGCGGCCTGGAGCTCGTCGTCGGTGCCGCGGCGGGCCGCCAGCGACGCCGCGCGCGCCGCTGCCACCACGCAGCACGCGAACCCGCGCCAGTCCGACATCATCGCGTCGACGCTGCCGCCCCGCGCCGGGTCGGCGAAGCCACCGTCGCAAAAGGCCGATCGCGCGCGGTCCGCCCCCGGCGGCGGCCGCTCCCCGGACTTGCAGGCCAGCCCAAAGCCCGCGAGACGCCACTCCCCGCCGTCAGTGACAAAGACGGCGTCGGGCCCCACTGCGCCGTGCGTGGTGCCGCGCTCGTGGAGGAACGCGATGGCCGAGCCGAGCGCGTGCGCCCCCGCCGCCACCCACGCCCGCGCACCGTCCACGAGCGCGTCAGATGCCGAACGGTGCATCTCGGTATCGCCGAGCGCCGCGGCAAGGCGCCGGGCGAGCCGGCCCGAGGCCAGGTACGCCATCAGGGGTGTGGACGGCTCGCAAGCGATCACCACGGGGAGCTTTCCTGCCCCGTCGCCGCCGTCCGCGCCGATCACGCTCTCCACCTTGAGGATGTGGGGGTGGACGAGGCCGCGGTGCTGGCTTGCCGCGCGCACGGCGAGCCGAACAAGCGCCGCGTCCGGCTTGGACGCGGCCCGGGCAGCCTCCGCCGATCCCGACCCGGCGGCCTTGAACGCTGCGGCATCAGCCGGGTACTGGAGGACGGTCACACGCTTCGTGGCATCGTCCGAGGCGGCGCCGCCGTAGACCGCCCACGCCACCTCCGGGTCCGACTCGGCCAGCAGGCCCTTGCACCCCAGCTTCCTGAAGGCAGACGCGTTTCCCATGACACAGCTCGAGTCGACCCAGCAACGGGGTGCTCAAGGCTTCCGGGGCGGGTCGCCACGCGGTGGACTGGGCGCGAACGGGCGGTTGGCTTCGCGCAGCGGTCGCTGGCAACGAGCGCGGGCGCCGAATCGGGGCCTCGAAGGGACGGGCGAGGCTGCCTGAAGCACGCGCGGGGGTGTCGCGCACGCGGGCGGCCCACGGGCGGTCGTGTGTAGAGCGGCGGGCGACAGGTCACGCTGCCGGCAGCGTCGCCGCTGCCTCGAACGTGTTTCGCCGCGCTCATGCCGTGGTCGCAAACTCGGAAAAGTAGTCGGCCGCGTCGAGCGCCACCTCGCATGACTCGCGGACGATGACGCAGCCGCTCTCGCGGTGGGCCTTGAGCAGCGCCTCGGCCTCGGGGGAGCCGACGGCGCCCAGGGCCTCCGCGGCCTCGTGCCTGACCATTGGGTGCTCGTCCTCGTCCTCGAGGCTCTTGGCGAGCGCGGCCGTGGCCTCTGGCCTGGCCACCTGCCCGAGCACGTACGCCACCTCGTGACGGAACAGCGCCGACGACGCCCCCAGGCCCGCGCACAGCGCCTCCACGGCCTCAGCGTCGCTCGTGGACCGGTTGCGGAGCGCGAACATCGCCCGGTAGCGGT
>Ga0136560_1000514_pt1 | contig 19524 bp, 1 predicted proteins | sample AntRauMeHopE1497_FD_104925 | JGI IMG/M metagenome (GOLD analysis project Ga0136560, IMG submission 104925) | Saline lake microbial communities from Rauer Islands, Antarctica - Metagenome Hop E1 #497 | ecosystem: Environmental > Aquatic > Non-marine Saline and Alkaline > Saline | place... | reverse complement strand
TGGAGGTCGGCCATGGGCCCGCGCTCGCGGGGTGCCAACGCCGCAGAGCCGCCGTCCCCGCCGCCGCCACGTCCGCCACCGCCGCCACGTCCGCCACCTCCGTACTTGGCCTTGTAGTATGCGCCTGCGGAACGAGACGAGGGAACACTCAGGCCAACGCAAAAACCTCACAACAACGCCAGTCGGCCCGCAGCGTGGCACTAGCCCCCGCCGGCCATTGAACACTTTTTATCACCGCACTTAGGGCGATGAGGAACCCGGCCATCGCAGCTCTCGGTCCGGCAGACTCTCACCGCGGCCACGCCCGCCGCCGCCGCCGCCGCCTCCGCCGCGGCGGCCACCGCCTTCCCCGCCTCCACCCCGTCCTCTTCCGCGCCCGTAGCCTGACATCCGACAGGTGCTGCGCCCGCGGCTGTGTGGCCTGGCCAGCTGTCGGCGGAGCCGGAATGGGCCTCCGACTCAGAGGACTCTCAGCAATCGTGCAGTGGTGCCACAACCTGGGCTGGCCGACCGGCGCCCAGCGAAACGGTACGGCGCCGCACTCAGCTCTCTCCGCAGCAACGGTCTGCCCCAGGGCGCCCCTAACTGGCGCGAGGCAGCTGCGGGCAACGGGCGGCACCGAGCCTCGCTCGGAGAGCGCGCGGGGGCTAGAGAGACGATGGGGTCGAGCCTCGCTCCGTGTGCCTCGACCAGGGCGTGGGTGCGCCGCCACGTCGTGGAGACCAAGTGGTTTGATGCAATCGTCCTGGCGTGCATTGTGGCGTCCTCGGTGACGCTGGCGCTCGCGGACCCGCTCGCGCCCGAGGGCGACGAGACGCAGGCAACTCTCTCCGCCATTGACACCGGGTTCCTGGTGACATTTACGGTCGAGGCGGCGCTGAAGCTGTTCGCGCTCGGCATCTCCAAGCGGTGCGCGTGCCGGAGGGGTGCTCAGACGTCACTGCAGCGAGTTCAGCCGTTGGGTGCAGCGAGCGTTTCGGCCGCCAAGCACGCTTCCGCCCATGCCGGCGGTGCCGCCTCGGCGCCGCACCAGCCCGGCACAGGCGAACCGCCGAGTGCCGAGGAAGCCCACCCGGGATCCGGCGGCCGCGATTCGCGGGGGCGCCAGGGAGGGCGTGAGAGCCGGCCGAGCTTGAGCTTGAAGAGGCGGCGGGCCAGCGTCATGGAAGCGATTTCGGGCCCCGCGATCGACGCGATGGAGGGCGACGACAGCGGGTACTTTGACAGCCCGTGGAACTGGCTGGATTTCATCATCGTGGCGGCGGGATACCTCGAGTTTGTGGACGGGGTGGACGGCGGCGCGGCGTCGGCGGTGCGGCTCTTGCGTGCGCTGCGCCCCCTGCGCACGATCAACCGCCTGCGCGCGCTCAAGGTCATCGTGACGACCCTGTTCACGAGCTTCGGGGACCTGGCGCAGGTCGGGGTGCTGCTGCTCTTCCTCTGGACGGTTTTCAGCGTCGCCGCGGTGCAGCTCTTCGCGGGCGCCCTCCATAGGCGGTGCGCCGCCCCGGGGACCCAGCCCATGCCGAACCTCGACCCGCTCACGGGGCAGCAGAGCCTCGACGCGTCGACGTCCCTCGGCGGCTTCTGCTCGGTTCTGGGCCAGGTCGGCCCCCCGGCCGCCAACGGGTCTGTCGACGTCTTCGCCTCGCCGCTGGGCGTGTGCCCGCCCGGGCTGCAGTGCACGGTGGCGTCGCGGGACCCCTGGTTCGGCTACGCCTCCTTCGACAGCTTCCCCCTGGCTCTGCTCAACGTGTACGTGGTCACTTCGCTGGCCAACTGGACGGCTCTGATGTACATGACGTTCGACACGGTGGGGCCGGCGTCCTTCTTCTTCTTCCTGCTGCTGACGCTGCTGACGTCATTCTTCGCGATGAACCTCGTCGTCGCCGTCATCCTCGACCGATTCGAGAGAGCGACGCAGGAGAGCGACGACGCCGACGTCGACGGTGCCGTGGCCGCACAGGCGCACGAGTTCGACGAGGCCCTGGCGTCGCTCCGAGCGTCGAGGGCGGCGCTGCGGGTGGCTCTGGCCGCCGCCCGGCTCAAGTCCGCGCTCTCCTCACGGGGCCTGGACGCCTCGGCGGCGGACACCATCGACATGAGCGAGGTGCGGGTCGGGGGCGGGCTGGACGAGGCCACGGAGGTGGGGGAGCAGGCGCGGAAGCTGCTCGGGGTGCCGGCGCGCATGCGGTCAACGCTGGGGGCGCAGCGTGACCGGGCGGTGAAGATGACGGATCTCGCCACGCTGGCCGTGGCCAGGCAGCGCCTGGTGCGCTTCGTGCCCACGCCGGAGGTGCTGGCCGAGGCACGGGCGGTCGAGGTGGCGGCGGGGACCGACGGCCCGCCCCGTGCGTCGGCAGCCAGCCTCAGCGAGGGCGACAGCGACTGCCTCGGCAGCGGCTCGGACGCGCCACCGCCCGTGCCTCGCGCGGGGTCGCCGTCGGGGCGCGACGCCCCCTCGGCCCCGCTTCTTGACCGGTCGGCATCCTCCTCCCCCCGCTCCGTCGCGCGGGCGCTGGCGTCGAGCCTGGCCGCGTCTCCGCCCCCGAGCCCGACCGCGGCGAACGCCGCCCCGCCGCTCATCCTGAGCGCGTTGGGGTCGTCCAGACGGGCCGGGGCGGCGGCGGCGCCCACCCTCCCGGCAACGGACGCCTCGGCTGGCCGGTCGCTGAGCGCCGCGCCCAGCGGGGGAGGGGGCCTCGTCGTCCTCACGCGCGGCCTGTCCTCCGGCGCGGAACGGTCGGGGGACGACAAGGCCGGGTCGGGCGCCGGGTCGGACCGCGACGTCACGGACAGGACGCCCGGCCGCGGGGCCCAGCCGGCGAGGCGCGGGAACAAACGGGCACAGGGCAGGCGGCAGAGCACCGTCAAGTACACGGAGGGCCTGCGCGCGCCCGCGGACGTGATGGAGCTGCCGCCGTACCCCGGGGCGCAGGGCGGCCTGCTCTCGCGGCCAGGGACGCGCCTGGTATCGGCGATGATCCTGGTCCGGCGCGCCGACGCCTCCCTGCGGCTTCGCGCGGCGTACCTGGCCCGGTCCCCGCCCTGCGTGCTGGCGTTGAACCGCGCGGTGCTCTCGTGGCCGTTCCAGGCCGTCATCCTCGCCGCCATCGTGGCTAACACCGTCACCCTGGCTATGGACCGGTACGGCGTGTCCGCGGGGGAGGACTTCGCCCTCGAGGCCGTCAACGTCGGCCTCACTGCCCTCTTCGCGCTCGAGATGTTGCTCAAGCTCGTCGGCCTGGGGCCCAGGGAGTACGCGCGGGACGGCTTCAACCTCTTTGACGCCGCCGTCGTCCTCATCTCCCTGGTAGAGCTCGCGGTCACCGGGCTGCCGACCCCTCCCGACGACCCCGCGGCGGACGCGGTCATCAGCTCGGGCGGCGCGCTCAGCGTGCTGCGCGCCTTCCGCCTCCTCCGCGTGCTCAAGCTCGCCAAGGCGGTCAAGTCCGTCCGCACGCTCCTCCTCGCCATCCTCGAGTCCCTCCCCGACGTCGGCTGGATGACGGCTCTGCTCGCGCTCTTCCTCTTCATCTTTACCGTGCTGGCGCGGCAGCTCTTCGCCGGGAAGATGCGGCTCATCGAGGGAGCGGGCATCTCCTTCGACTCCTTCGGGGAGGCAGCCCTGGCCGTGCTGCAGGTCGTCACGGGCGATGACTACCCCACGGCCATGGCGGCGGCGGCGCAGGCCACCGGGAGCGGCTGGGCCCTGCTGTACTTCCTGGTTCTGCAGTCCTTCGGGGCGTACATCGTGATCAGCCTCTTCGTGGCGGTGCTGCTGGCCAAGCTGGGCCAGCAGACGGACGACTCCCTGGACGAGGAGGACTTCCTCGACGAGGCGCTCGTCCTGCGCGCGGCGTCGTCGCCGTCAAGGCCGGGGGAGGCGTACGTGGCCGCGCCCGAGCTAACCGACGCGGAGAGCCTGGCGGAGCGGATGCGGCAGCTGCACGAGCGACGGCTGGCGGCGGTGAGGGAGAAGCGGAAGCGAGCGGCGCTCGGGGCGGGGGGGGTCGGCGGCGACAGCGACGACGACGGGGACGGCACCGAGACCGCGATCTCGGCGGGGAGGGGGGGCGCCACCGTGGACGGCCGAGGGACCAGCGGCCGCGGTCCGGGCACGGCCAGCCGCGGGGGCGGGCCCGGGGGCATGCTTCTGGAGTCGATGTCCGGAAGCGTGCGCGATTTCACCGACGTCCCGTCGCGCCAGCGGATGCGGCACGCGCTCTCGGAGGCCGACGGCGGGGTGTCGGCCGTCCCCAGTGGGCCCCTCACCCCCATTCGCCCGGGCGGGCACGGCTTCGGGCGGCCGGACCGCCAACCCGTCGAAGGGGCGTCGCCCGCCGGACGCCGGCCAGCCTCGAACAACGCGGCGGGCTGGGGTGGGGGCGGCGACAGCAGCGCCATGTCAGAGCCGCCGTCCCCAGCCGCAGGCTGGGTCGCCGGCACGCTCGAGGGCCTGTCGTCGCCCGAGGTGGCGGAGGCCGACAAGGCCGACCCCGGGCGGTGGGGGGACGGCGCGGACCCCCCCGTGGGGCGTGCCCTGGGCTGCCTACCCCCCGACAGCGGCCTCCGCGTCGCTCTGTACGCCCTCGCGCTGTCCCCCGCCATCGAGGCGGTGGTCCTGGTCCTCATCCTCGCCTCCTGCGTCGGCCTCGCCCTCGACTCTCCCGAGCTGCAGCGCCCCGGCTCCCTCGCCGACGTCCTCGCCGTCGCCGACGTCGTCTTCGTCGTCCTCTTCGCCCTCGAGGCGGCCCTCAAGATGGCGGCCTTTGGCATCCTCACCGGCCCCGCGCCATCCAACCGGCTACGGCAGCCCCAGGGGTACCTTCGCAACGGCTGGAACGTGGTCGACTTCCTTGCCGTCGTCTTCGCGGGCCTCTCCCTCGCCTTCCCCGACGTCGCCGCGCTCCGAGCCCTCAGGGCCGTGCGCCCCCTCCGCGTCGTAGTCCGCTCCCCCCAGATCCGCATCGTCCTCCGCGCCCTCTTCGCGGCTCTGCCGTCCATCGCCAACGTCACCGCCCTCACGGTGCTGCTGTGGACCATCTACGCCATCCTCGGGGTGGCCCTGTTCAAGGGGACGCTGTCGGAGTGCTCTGACGGCGCGGTGGACACCAAGGCGGCCTGTGTCGGTGCCTTCGTGGACGAGTCGGGGGAGCCGGCGCGGCGGGAGTGGGCCCCGACGTCGGCGAACTTCGACTCGTACGGCGGGGCGATGCTGACGCTGTTCCAGGCTTCGTCGCTGAGCGACTGGGCCTCCATGGCACGGCTCATGATGGGGGTGCGCGGGGTCGACGTCGCCCCCTCCGGCACCGGCACGCCCTTCAACCTGCTCTACCTGTCGTCCTTCGTCATCGTGGGCTCGTGGCTCTGCCTGCAGCTCTTCACGGGAGTGGTGGTCGACCGGTTCAGCCAGCTGCGCCGGGAGATGGACGGCTCCGCCTTCCAGACGGAGAAGCAGAGGCGGTGGGCGAACACGCGGAAGCTGCTGCGGGCGGTGAACCTGCAGGTCCGGAACGACCCGCCGGGGCAGTGCGTGCGCCTGGCGGCGTTCCGGGTGGTGGAGGACCGGCGCTTCGAGGGGGCGGTGATGGGGGCGATCCTGCTCAACACGCTGGCCATGATGCTGGTGCACCACGGGCAGTCGCCCGCCTGGGACGCGGTGCTGGGGGCCGCTGACTGGGTGTTCCTCGCCGTATTCACCCTCGAGGCGGCGCTCAAGCTCCTCGGCCTCGGCCCCCGCACGTACTTCAAGGACGCGTGGAGCCGGTTCGACTTCGTCGTCGTGGTCGGCTCCTACGTGACGCTGTTTTTCGACGCCGGGCCGTACGCCCCCCTCCTCCGCGTCATCCGCATCGGCCGCGTCCTCCGCCTGATCCGCAAGGCTCGCACCCTGCACAACCTCTTCCAGACCCTCATCCTCGCCCTTCCCTCGCTCTACAACATCGGCGGCCTCCTCTTCATCCTCTTCTTCATCTTCGGAGTCGTCGGGATGAGCGTCTGCGGCGGCGCGCCCTTCACCGACCCGAGCGACGAGGGCGTCTCTCGCTTCGCCCACTTCCGCAGCTTCCCCATGTCCGTCGTCACGCTCTACCGGGTCTCGACCAACGACGCGTGGGAGGGCCTCCTCGGCTCCTGCCGCGCCGCGGCGAGCAGCCCCGTGGCCGAGGCGGTGGTGACGGGCTTCTTCGTGCTCTTCATGGTCAGCGTCTCCATGTCCATGCTCCAGCTTCTCATCGCCGTGGTCATCGAGACCTTCACCGACAGGCAGGAGGCGGACGCCCAGGAGGAACCTCTGGAGCGGGTGCAGCTCTGGACGGGCGTCTGGAACTCGATGTACGACCCCACGGCGGAGCGATGGATCCCGGCGTCGCTCGCGGCGAGCCTGCAGTGCGAGGCGCCGAGCCCCTTCGGCTTCGCGAGCACGTCCCTCTCGCGCGCGGAGGTGCAGCAGCTGCTGATGCGAGTGCGCATCCCCGTGGTGCGCCGGCCCAGGCGGGCGGTGGTGCGGGCGGGGCGGCGTTACATGGCTCGGCGGCACGGGGAGGCCGAGGCCGGAGCGGGGCGGGGGCCGGCTGCCGAGGCTGAGAGCGGGGCCGGGGTCGTCCACTCTTCCAGGGGCTCCGACCTCACGGCGTCCGAGGCGCCGGCCCGGTCGCAGGACGCCGCTGGGGCGGTGTCATCGTCGACGTCGACGCTCGGCAGGGCGCTGCGGCACGCCCGGACGGAGCCCCCCGGGTCGGCGGCCTTCGATCACAAGCGCGGACAGCCGCCACCGCTGCGGCTACAGGCATCGGAGGGGCCGGGCGGCACCGTCCAGGTACGTTCAAGCCTGGGGCCGGGAGCGCCGCCCGCGCTGCCCGGCACGATCGTGTCAAGGTCGGCCTCTGACACCGTGAGCCGCGGAGTTGACTCGGGAAGGGCCCCGAGCGGGGTGGTTGCCGTGTCGTCGAGGTCGCGGCGGGCGCTGCTGCCGCTCGGCGCGATCCGTTCCAAGTCCAGCAGGAACCTCGACAGCGCCAAGCGGGCGTTGGGGACCCCCAAGGCGGCGGACAGGGCAAGGTTCGGGGCGCACGAGCCGGGGGAGAGCCCGTGGGGCACCGAGAGCGAGGTCGGCGGTGTGGAGGGGGCAGCCGGGAAAGGGGCGGGACTGGGCGAGAGCGCCAGCGCAGGGGGCACGGCGCAGGCGGCCGCACCCCCATGGGCGGTCCCCGTCGGGGTGCGGGCCTCCCGCTTCGCCTGCCGGCCGGCTGAGGAGGCGGGGAACTTTGCCTACGGTCCCGTGCTGCCTCTGCTCATGTACGAGACGGAGGGCGGGGCGGGGGCCTTGGCGGGCCTGGCGGGGCGGGCGGCGCAGAATGTGCTGAAGACTGATTCGGGCGGCAAGGCTCTCGAGATCGAGGAGGAGGAGGAAGCGGAGGAGGAGGAGCGGGGAGGGGCGGTGCCGAGCTCCGCGGGGGTTGACGGACGGCACGCGGTGGCGGGGCCGCGCGTCGAGAGCGGCAGCGCGCCGACTGCGGGCTGGGCGGAGGCGGGCGCCGGGGCGGGCAGGCGGAGCGTTACGGGCGTGGCCGGGCGCGAGGCGGGTGGCGGAGGGGCGCCCTGCCCGGGCGGCTCGGGCAAGCCTGCGCCAAGGGCAGGCTGGGCATCGATGCCCGCAGTTGACGACACGGGCGCGGTGACCGGCCTGGGGCCCCGGGCGGGGTCGAGGTCGACGTCGGCGTGGGGGGCCACGCCGGCCGCCGGCGGGGCGCGGGAGCGGCAGGGCGCGCCGCCGTCCGCTGCGCCCGTCAGCGGCGTGGGCCCCACCACACCGGTGCGGCAGGGTCAGGTCGCCCCCGCGCCGATCCGCCGGCCCGGGGTCGGGAGTGACGGTCGTCCGGCAGTCGCCACCCTGAGCGACAGCACGCCGGGCGCGGCGTCCCCTGCCACGGTTTCGCGCGTGCGGGCCGACGTCGGCTCCCGGCACGCCGGCGCGTCGACCAGCGGGGCTGTGGACGACGATGACTCCGTGCTGGACAGCGCCTCAGCGGCCCGTTCGGACGCCGGCGTGTCCCGCGCCGGCGTAGGCTGGCTCTCTAGCTGGACCAGCAAGCGGCGGTTGATGACTGCCCCCTCCACCCCCAAGGCCGGCGGGGCCCGCGGCTCCCAGACGCCCTCGGTGCGCCGGGACCTGTGGGCTGTGGAATTCAACGGCTCTATCCACGCCCTGGCCAAGATCGTGGTGGGCATGCGAACCGCACGGTCAAAGTCCCGGCGCAAGGCCGGATCCGGAGCTGGGTCCGGGTCCGGGTCCGGGTCCCGCAGCTTCTTCCTTCACGAGTGGTTCGCGGCGGAGACCATCTCGCTGTGGTGGCAGGAGGTGCAGAGGCGTGACCAGCTGGCCCGCTCGGGGGCCCACGCGTCGACGTGACGCGACTTGACGCGAAGACGGGGCGGGGGCATGGGGGTGGTTGGTGCGCCTGCGCCGGGCAGGTGGGGTCTGTGGAGGCACCTCAGCCCCTGTTTCATACTTTTGGGCTGCTAGACGCGCTACTGATGGTGTCGCGCGGGCCGTTCCAGTGGCAGCAGCGACCGCCGGCAAGACTTCGTGAACGAGACAAGCGCCGGCATGCGATCGCACACACTCCACGCAAGCACACATGAGCAGTGGTCGGAAACAGTCCGGTGTGCAGGTGCCGTTCATCGCCGGGCGGGGGGGCCGCGGGCGCGGGTCTGGGCTCAGACGCCGATGTTGGGCATGAATGTGGGGTTGATGTTGTAGCAGAAGACGTGGTCCCGGCGGCACGCCCTGAGAGCCAGCACGGCCATGGTGGTGAAGAAGATAATCACCGGCTTCTGCAGGAGCAGGTCAATGGCGAAGCCGGCGAGGGAGCTGAGGAGCCACGCGCGGGCCTGCTCGGGGGCGAAGACCACCCCGAATACGAGGCAGATGTAGGAGCTGAACAGGACCATCATGAAGAGGGTTGTGTAGATGAGCGTGGACAGGGCGAGCCGCTCGAACGAGAGAGCGTCCCACGCCCGCAGCTCCTTGAGCCGGAGCACCAGCCGCCGCGCCGCCAGGCCGCGCCACACCGACTGCATCATCATCGCGGCGCGCTCCGCGGTCATGCCTCCCTCCGCGGCCGAGCCTGTCGGGGACGGAAGCTTCTCCCCAGCGGGCGTGATGCCACCCGCGGCGGCCTTGGCCACCTGCCGCTGCGTCTCGGCCTGCAGCTTCATGCCCAGCCTCGCCCGGTCCAGGTCCTCCTGCTCTGCCACCGACGTCGCCCGGCTCGCCCCCCACCGGATCCCCGCGATGGAGATGAGGATGACGACGAGGACCGCGAGCTCCAGGCCGCCCACGACCTGCGACGCCAGCACGGCCAGCGGCTCCTCCGTCACGAAGATGAGGATGGACGACACCACGGCCTGGGAGACCATGGCCAGCAGCAGCGCGGCCGCACCGAGCACCAGGTACGTCCCGCCCAGGCAGCCGCACACGCCCCACCGCGCGAACGCCGCCTCCTTGGCCGCCTCCGCCGCCCTCTCCAGGTCTTCCACCGCGACGATTCCCTCCCGGAGGTGCTTGGCCTCGGCGACGGACGCGGCGGTGGGGGATTCGTGGCCCGTGGGCTTGCGAGGAGACCGCACGGGGGAGCCGCCGCCGCCGGACAGCGGGGACGTGACGGCGTGACCGTCGGCCTGAGCCTTGGCAAGGGGGACCTCGGCGGCGGCGGCGCGGCGCAGGTACACGGTGTGCCCGAGCTGCGAGGCCGAGACGGCGACGCGCCGCGCGGCGTTGTTCGCCAGGCCGGCGCAGAACGCCGAGACGATGAGGCCGGCACCCAGGGCGCCGACGATGGCCGGGGTGGGGAAGGAGCCGACACGGTCGGCGTCTGCCGCCACGGCGAAGAGGGCAGAGCCGGCGCAGAGGGCGGCGCCGCACCAGCCCACGAAGACGGTTGCGACGCGGAGGCAGGACGAACACCCGTCAGGGGCCCCCCGGTCGAAGGGGCTGCGCGCCAGGATGCTGGCAGCGTGGCGCTTGGTCAGGAGGGCAGGCTTGCCCTTGAAGCGTGCCATGTCCGCGCGCGGGCTCCCGGCCTCGTCGGGCATGCCCGCCTCATCCCTGGCCGCGGCGGCGGCGGCGGCCTCGATGAGGGCCACGGCCGACGTCCGGGGGCCGGCCCGCGACGGCCGCCGCCTCGTGACGGACAGCGACCGCTGCCGGGGGGCCAGCGAGTCGTCGACGCCCTCGGCGTTGAGGGGGCTGCGTGACTCCACCGCTCCCTGGAACTGCGAGAGCTCCGACCTGGCGTCGGACATATGCGACAACGCCCTGAGGCCGGACGCGGACCGCACGGCGTCGCGCGGCCGGCCGCCCACCACGACGTCGCCGCCGCCGTCCTCGTCGGCATCGTCGTCCACTCCCTCGATGCCCCCGTCAAGCAGCATGCCGCTGACCTCGCCCACCTGGCCCCGGACGCTCGACTGCTCGCTCACCGGCCGGCCGCCACCGCTCCCCGACACGTCATCGTCCTCCTCGTCCGAGCCGTCGGCGGTGGGCGCGGCGCTCATGTCGTCCTCCGGGTCAGCGTACGGCCCGCGGGCGCCGGGGAGGGGGGGCGGAGGCATCGACACGTGCCCGACGGCCCTGCCGTTGGCGGCCCGGCCGTTGCTCGCCGTCCGGCCGCCGCCGTCCGTGCGCGGCACCGAGTCCGACGACCGGCGGCCCTCCGCGGGGGACGCGCCGCCGGTCCTGCTCGCGGAGGCCGTCATGTCGATGCCACCGGTGAGGTCGCCCCCGGCGGTGGCGTCGGCCTGGTCCCAGCCGGGGCTGCCGGCCCCGATCAGGGGTGTGCTGTCTCGGGTATGGCTTCGGACCGACGCGTTGGTGGCTGACACCACGCCGCTGACAGCGATATCGGGGGTGCCGGCTGCCACGGCGTTGGTGTCGTGGCTCACGACGGAGCTGGGGCCGTCACGGGCGACGGCCGCGCGGACCTCGACCACGGTACCAATGGCGGGGGCGACGCGGCCAGGGGCCGCGCGGCCAAAGCCCGCGGAGGCGGCGGTCGGGGCCGGGATGACGAGGCTCGGCCTCGCGCCGGGCTCGGCGCTGGCGGTGCCGTGGTCGCCCCACCCCCCGACGGCCGGGGTGACCTGCCTCGGGCGGGCCCTGACCGCCACCGCTCGCTTTGGGCGCTTCTTCTCGGTGCGTGCGACGTCGACGGCCTTGTGCCAGGACCGCAGGGCGGGCACCCCGGTGCCGCGCTGGATCTGCGACCGGATCACGGCTGTCCAGCGGAACGCAGTCGGGAAGAGGACGGCGGCAGGGAGGACGGCGAAGGCGCTGAGGGCGGCGACACCGACTCGGACGGCGATGTCCTCCGGGTTCCGGCCGAAGAAGACAGCGGCGACGGCCATGGAGGCGAGCCACGTGGCGGCGAGGACGGCGACGCGCTGGGCGCGGGAGTAGACGGCAAGGGCGCCGGGCGTGGCGCACAGGCACGAGAAGGGGTGGTTTGACCGCAGCTGCTCCATGAAGACGAGGCAGACGAAGGAGAGCGTGCGGCCGTTGGCGGAGCCCTCCATGGAGCGGGGGGCCGTGGCCGTGGCGGCGAGCAGGGTCGACTCGTCCTCGTCCGAGTCGCCGCGGTCAGCGGCATCCACCGCCACCGTCCAGCGACCATCACTCTCCGCGTCGGCCTTGAGCGATGCCGAGCCCGAGCTCGCGCCGCCCTTGCCCTTGCCAGGCGGGCGCCGGGGAGCGGCGGCCTGGGCCCCGCCCTTGGTCGTCGTTGCGCCCTCCGCCGGCCCGATCTTTCGGGCCGCCGGGGTGCCACCCTTCATCGCGGTGCCGTTCCCCCACCTGGTAGAGCGCTGGATGGACTGGCTGACCTTGTAGATGGCCTTGCGCGACGCCACGCGGTCCGCCGACGCCACCACCGTGCTACCCCAGAGCACGAAGAGTGCCGACCGGGCTGACATGATCTCGACCCGCTCGGGGGAGCGGGAGCCGTGGCAGACGGCGACCAACCAGCCGACGAGGAAGGCCGCCACCAGGCCGCAGACGAGCGCGAGGGTGAGCGCGTTCTCGGGGCGGCTGAAGAGGAGGAGGAGGCCGGCGTCCTTGATCCCGGGCAGCGGCCTGGCCTGGTCAAGCACCGACTTGGCCGTGGCCGAGAAGGCGGTCAGGTGCGTGGAGAGCATCGTCACGCCGCCGGCCGCCGCCTCGGAGAGGACAATGCCGCGGGTCGACCACTCTCCGCGGGCCGGGTCCCAGTACACGGGGACGTAGTCGGACACGGAGACGTCGGCGGGCAGAGCCACGGGAAGGGCGAGGGGCTCGGAGAGGCAGTCGACCGCGACCCGGCGGAGCGGGGAGGACGAGGACGGGGGAGGGGCGGGGCCCTGGCCGCACCCGCCGCCTGCCGACGCCGAGGCGGACCCTGCCGCGGCCATGACGGAGAGCTCTACCACGCCGCCGACGAGGACGGGGAAGCGCTCGACGGTGCGCTCCTCCGAGGTGGCGTTGGCGGCCGTGCGGTTGGCGGCGGCGGCGGCCGCGGCGAAGGGTGTTCGCGAGAGGTCCTTCCAAGCCGTTGCCACGACAAGGTTCCCGTCCGCCGCCGCAGCCTCGCGCAGGCGCGCCGCGGCCGGCCCCGTGAGGCCGACGGACGCCGTCGTGACGTTGGCCCCGGGGCTTCCGCCGTCGGCGGGCGACACGGTGACGAGGTCGTCGGAGAAGGTGGCTCCGCGGGAGGCGAAGCCCAGGATGGCGGCCGTCTCCAGGGACGACGCGGCGCGGAAGGCGAGGGCCGTGGCCGCGGCGCCGGAGCCGGACTGGCCGGGGCGGAGCGCGTTGGCAAGGGCGGCGGCCACCACCTTGCCCGAGGCCGACGCCACCGCGGTAGCCAGCGTGGAGTCCAGAGGCTTGATCGTCGTCTGCCCCGCCCCACCCGCGGCCGTGGAAAGGACGCTGTCGAGCGCCGAGGCGAGCGACCCGGCGTCGCTCAGGCTCGCCTCCCCTGGGTCACCCAGGGCGGCGCCGACGGCGTCCGCGGCGCCCGCAAGCCCCGCCGTGTCGCTCGGGTCGAGCGACGCGATGGATGCCGTCAGGACCGCGGAGAGCGCGGACCTCGCGGCGGTGACGCCGGCCCACGCCTCCGAGGTGACGCCGCACGCGGCACCCGCGCGGCCGGCGGGGCACTGGCACTGGTACGAGCACCGGGCGGCGCGGAGCGACGCGACGGCGGAGGCGAGGGACGCCGCGGTGCCGGAGGCGGCGACGGTGCCGCGGGCAGAGCGGACGAGACCGGCGCAGGCGGCGGGGGCAGAGGCGGCGAGGGCGCATGTGCCGCGGCCGGAGCATGCGTGGAAGGCGCCGGAGGGTCCCGGTCCGGCGGCGAGGACCTCTGCGGGGCATGTGGCGACCAGCGCGGCGTCGGCGGCGGACACCTCATCGAGGACGGCTGAGAGCTGGTCGACGAGGGTCACGGCCGCGGCGCGGTCGCCGCCCGGGCCGAGCTGGGGCGCCACGACGTCCCTGGTGGCGTTGCCCACGATGGCAGCGGCCGCCGCGGCGAACGCGGTGGCGTCGCGGCGGGTCACGGGCGCGGATGACGTCACGCGGGGGGAGGTGTCGTTCCTCCACGGGAGGGGGAGGGCGGCCTGCACGACGAGGGTGGAGGCGGAGGAGGCGAGGCGGCGGCTGGGCCGGGTGGGGAGGAGGGCGGGGGCGCGCAGGCTGCGGCCGCGACGGGCCGGGGAGGAGGAGGTGGAGAGGGGGGGCATGGGCGCCGCGCCGCGGAGGACGACGACGGCTGACCCGCCGTCCGCGGTCTCCGCCACGGCCGCGAGGACAAGCGTGCGGCTGGGGCCTATGCCGGCGGGGAGCATGGCCCCGGCCGTGCGGAGCGAGGCCTGGAGGCCGGAGCGAGCGACGACGTACCGGCGGCCTAGGAGGAGCGCCTCCGTCGCCACGTCATCGGGGCCGAAGGCGGCGGGGGGGGCGGCGGCGGACGCGGGGGTGACGGCGAGGATGGTGTGGCCCACGGGCCCGCCCCAGGCGGAGGACTGGACCTCCATGGCCCCCGGTACGAGGGCGGGGACGAGGATGCCGGCCGAGGGGACGGTGGGGGAGGACGCCCCGGCAGCTGACGCCACGCTGAGGGTGCCGAGAGGCGGCGACGACGCCGTGCGGACGCGGAGGACGGTGCGGGCGAGGGCGGCGGCGCCGGCAGAGCGGCGCACCGTGACGATGACGTCGTACCAGACGCTCTGCCGGAGCGCGCAGGGCGGGATGAGGCGGCGGGACGAGCCGGTGGCCGGGCCGGAGGGGGCGGAGAGCGCCGCGACGGAGGCGACACCGTCGGACGGGGATGGAGCGACGAGGATCCAGCCCTGGGGGAGGGCGGGGGGCAGGTCCGCGGCGGTGTTGCGGACTCCGGCGGTGACGCGGTCGAGCTGGACGAAGGCCGCCCTGGCGCTCTCGAGGACCGAGACGGCGGCGGCCGAAGCCAGGAAGGGCGCCGCGGGGGACGGCGGCCAGGTGGGGGCGGGCGCGGGGGTGGGCGACGCCGCGAGGTGGCGGCCTCCCGCCCTGTCGTCTCGGCGAGCGGCGGCCGAGTCGAGGGCACGGGCCTCCGAAACCGCCGCTTGCGCGAGCTGGCACGCCTCGGCGGCCGAGGCTGTGGCCGGGGGGCGAGCATCAGCGCAGCCCGCTGCCGAAGAGAGCCTCGGGGCTGCCTCCAGGAGCTCTGCCGACAGGCCGGTGCGGCCGGCGGCGCCCAGGGCCCTGGCGCCCCGCGAGGTGCCGTTGCGGTCGTAGGCCTCGACGGCAGCGCGCAGGGAGGGCGGGACCACCGCCCAAAGCGGCGGGCCGGCCACCCTGCCGCATGCCAGGTCCCACCCCGGGCTCGCGGCGGACCAGGCATCGGGGCTCCCGGACCGGCGAACCGCCCACTCCACCCGGAGAGAGCCGGTGTGGGGTGTCCCCGGCGCGGTGCGGAGCGACACGGTGAGGGACGCCCCCCTGGGCGCGGCCACGGTGGCCTCCACCACCCCGTCGGCGGCGGAGCGGGGCGGCGCCCTGCCGTCGACGAGGAGCTCGAGCGAGACGGCGGGGACGGCGGGCGGGGCCGAGGCGGCCGTCGCGACGACCAGGATCCCCGCGGCGGCGTCGCGGGAGTCGCCCAGGGAGCGGCGCGGCGTCGCCGTCACGCCGATGATCGCCACCCCCGCGGGGAGCGGCCCGGGGGCGCCGGGGGCGGCCGACAGCGTCCTGGCGCGGCCTGCCGTCCCAGAGAGCGCCACGGGGGACACCGAGGCGTTGGAGCACTGCACGGCGCCGCGGAGCCGCCCGGCGCTCTCCCCGGCGCTGGCCGCCGACCCCGGTGCGAGGGCAAGGATGCCGTCCGGCGTCGCGCCCGGCACCCAGAGGCACTCCCACAGCACCGCCGCGCCCATCGGCGAGGTGGCGGAGCCGCCGTCGAGGCCGTCGAGGTCCGTGACGTTGGCGAGGAGGCGAAGCGGTGCGGATGACGTCAGCACCGCAGGCACGGCCGCGGGCGCCGGCACGGTCGGGCCCACCGCGACGGCCAGTCCTCTGGTGGCGGGGACATCGACCGTGAGGGTCCGGGAGGCGTTCGGGGCGACAGAGCCGGCGGCGAGGGCAGAGCCCGGGGCGGCGGGGGCGACGGCCGTGGCGGCGACCCTCAGCGTGTACCGGAACGCTCCGCGGAGGGTGCCGGCGGGGACGAGCCATGCGCCCGGCGCCGTGGCGACGACGGCGGCCTGCAGGGCGGCGAGGGGCGGCTGCGCGAGCCCGAGCGACGCGTTCAGCGGCTCTGCCCCCTCGATGGTCAGGGACCACCGAGCCGCGATGCCGGCCTGGGCGGCGGCGCACGCCGACGTGGCGACCGCGGCCTGGGCCCTGACACGGAGCGGCTGCGTGCGGTCCGACTCCCGTGTCGCGCCGCCTCCCCCAAGGTCGATGGCGGCGCGGGGGCCCGGAGGCGCGGCCCCGGTGACGGTGACCGTCGCGGTGGCTGCCGCGCTGCGTCCGAGGCCGTTGCCGACCGCCGCGACGACGGTGAGCGACGCGGTGCCAGACGGCAGAGCCGTCTGGGCGAGGAGGCGGGACGGCAGGCCGAGGCGGCCGCTGCCGAGGCCCGCGGACGTGACCCACGACAGCATGGCGGCGGAGGAGTCAGCGAGAGCGGCGGCACCCACTGCGGCTCTGCCGGTGCCGTTGACGAGCGCCTCGGCGGCGGAGGGCGGGCGGAGGACCGCGGCGGCCGCAGCGCAGACCGGCGCGGCTCGGGACCCGCCGCGGCAGGCCGCTGCGAGGACGGCGGTCGCGTTGAACGCGCCGGTGGACGGGACGGTGAGGGCGGCCAGGGCGGCAGCCGACGGCGCGGCGGGCAGTGCCCCTGCCTCGACCAGGAGCTGCAGGGTCCACGCCGCGGCCACGCGGGCGGCGAGGGCGGCGGAGTCGGGGCCGGAGGCGCCCGCGACGGACGCGGCGAGGAGGCGGAGGGGGCGGGAGTCGGCGGCGGCGGGGTGCGCCAGCACGGCCGGGGAGACGGGACGCGACGCGGAGAGCCAGTCCACCGCGCCCCCCGCGCACACGGTCACGGTGATGGGCGCGGAGCCGGACCCGGTCCCGGCGAGGGCGGGGACCGGGTCGAAGAGAGGGCCGGCGGCGGGGGCTGACGGGGAGGGCCGGGCGGAGGGCGTGACGGTGGCGGTCGTGCTGGGGCTGGCGCCCGGGCTGAGGGACGAGGACGGGGTGGGGGTCTGGGTGGAGGTCGACGTCGGGGTCTGGGTCGAGGTCGACGTCGGGGTCTGGGTCGAGGTCGACGTCGGGGTCTGGGTGGAGGTGGACGTCGGGGTCTGGGTGGACGTTGGCGTTGGCGTCTGGGTCGAGGTCGGCGTCGGGGTCGAGGTCGGCGTCTGCGTCTGCGTGGGTGTCGGCGTGGGGGTCTGGGTTGACGTCGGTGTCGGGGTCTGAGAAGGGCTGGGGCTGGGCGTGATCGAGGCTGAGGGCGTGACCGTGGGCGTCGGCGTCTGGCTTGGGGAAGAGCTTGGCGTGATGGACGCGGAGGGCGTGACCGTGGGCGTCGGGGTCTGGGTAGAGCTGGGGCTCGGGGTGATGGATGGCGACGGCGTGATCGATGCCGTGGGCGTTGCGGTGGCGGAGGTGGAGGGGGTCGGCGTGGCCGAGGACGACGGGGTCGGCGACGGCGACACGCCGACGGTGATGGCGAGCGACGCGGCGTCCCGCTCCAGAGTGGAGCCAGCGAGGGAGACGTAGCCGCCACCGCCCGACACGCTGAGGATGGCGGCCGAGACGGTGCCTGGGTAGGACCCGGGCGCGATGGACGCGTTCCGCGCGAAGGCCAGGGTAGCGCCGGCTGCGTACGTGGAGGAGTCGAGGACGACGCGAAGGCTGCCGTCCGGCTGCGGCACCGGGGCGGGGCCCGACGAGCCGGAGCCCACCAGCCGGCCCGCGGTGAGGAGGGGCGAGGTCACGGCCAGCGTGACGCTCGCCGACGGGTCGGAGCGCAGGGCCAGGGTCCAGAGGAAGGTCGAGGCGCCGAGGAGGGAGGTGCTGCGCCCGCTGCAGCCGGGGGTGGAGGGCGCGAGGCCGTCCTGGGTCCGGCGGATCAGCCGGAGCACGCCCGCGGTGGATGACGTCACGGCGGCCTCGCGCATCGACGGGAGGCGGAAGCGCACCGCGGCCTCCAGGGCGTTGGCCGTGGCGTAGGGGTCGGTGCCGGCGATGCTGGTGCTGGTGCCCGTGACCACGAGAGCGAGCGAGACGTCACGGCCCGACCACGTGGCGCCGGAGGGGGCCCGGACCGTGACGGTCTTGGCCGTGTTCCAGTCGCCCGAGGTGAAGGTGAGCGATCCGGGGTTCAGGATCTCGCCGTTGAGGTTCGTGGGCGACGCCACGTTGGCAGAGCCGTCGTACTCCCGCTCCAGGAGGCCCAGGTTCACCGTCACGGTGCCCATGGGGATGGTGCCCAGCCGGACGGTGAGCGGGGTGACGGTGTTGGGTGTGACGCCGTTGACCTCGACCATGAAGACGCGTCCCCCGGCCACGACGCCGGGTACCACGGTCAGCGCCGGGTCGCGCCACCGGAGGACGTCGACGGCGGTGCCCGCCTCGCACGTGCCCGGCCCGGAGCGGGTGTTTACGCCGTCGATGACGAGGGCCGCGGGGTTGGAGTCAATCGCCGCAATCGTCACGCGGGTGGTGGTCACGCCGTACCGCGGGAGTCCGATGCCGGCGCCGCTGAGCTCGGCCACGAAGGTGCCGCCGGCGCCGGCAATGTCGTCCGAGGTGAGAGACACCGTGCGGACGAGCGACGCGCCCGAAGCGTTGCCCGGCCCGACCACCCACGGCCCCGCGGGGCTGATGCTCGTGCGGCCGCCGTAGCCGGTGAGACCGGTGCTGGCAGCCGGGTCCACGGCCACGGCGAGGCGGAGGTGTCCGGTGACGAGGGGGGCGCTGAGGCGCACGCGGAGGTCCCTGGACGCTGCCTCCGCAACGGACGCAGCTCCCACCGTCTCGAGGGTGGCCGTCGCCGTGGTGTTGTCCTGCACCGAGGCGGCCGCCGAGCCGGCCAGGCGGGCGGCGCGGGCGGGGGCTGTCTCGCAGGCAGTCGCACCCAGGGAACAGAGCGACGCTGGGGGCACGCAAGCAGCGGGGGCCGTCGGCGCGTAGTCGCTCGACTCCGCCGCGGCGAGGGCGGCGGCGGGGCACGACAGCCCGCACGCCGGGCCGGGGACCTCCGCGGGGGCCAGCCGCAGGGAGACGGGCACGGCGTCCGGGAGCGACGCGCCGTCCACCACGGCGGCGACGGTCACACGCCTCCACTGGGTGGCGTTGGCGGAGGAAAAGGCAGCGCGAGCCGAGTCGGCGCGGAAGAGCTCCAGCCCCGCCGCGGCGGCCCACGCAGGGACCACGCGGGTGAGGTTGACCGTGACAGCACGGCCGGAGGCGGGGGGCAGGGTGGGGCGAAACTCAAAGACTGCGCCGCCCAGGGCCCCGGAGGCGTTCCAGGCGGCAAGAGGCCCCTGCCCCTGTGCCTCACGCAGCACGGGGAGCGCGCCGGGTGCCACGGCTGCGGCGCCGGGCCCGATCTCGCCCGCCAGGCGCACTTCGATGCCCGGGGACGAGGCCACGACAACGGGGGACGATGCCGAGGTCAGGTTCACGGCGGACGCCGTCAGGGTGGTGTTGGCGGCTCCTGCCAGCGCCGCGACGCCGACCCACGCCGCCGGCGCGGCGGCGGTGAGCACCACGGTCGTGTTGTTGGCGGTCGGCACGCCCGCGAACGACAGTACAGCCAGTCCGGCCGGCGACGGCGACCCAGACAAGGGGCCGACGGCAAAGTGCGGCCCGGCAGTGACGGTCACGTCCGCTGTCCAGCCAGAGGCGGGTGATGCGACGGAAGTGCAGCCCGCATCGCCGAGGAAGACCTTGGCCCAGGGCCGGCCTGCCGCGAGGCAGTCCTTCCGCAGGGTGAC
>Ga0136560_1000513_pt1 | contig 19534 bp, 29 predicted proteins | sample AntRauMeHopE1497_FD_104925 | JGI IMG/M metagenome (GOLD analysis project Ga0136560, IMG submission 104925) | Saline lake microbial communities from Rauer Islands, Antarctica - Metagenome Hop E1 #497 | ecosystem: Environmental > Aquatic > Non-marine Saline and Alkaline > Saline | place... | reverse complement strand
GCCATCCAGCCGGCCGGAATCCATCATGTCCCCATTGCGGCCCAGCACAATGCCCGTCGCCCCGCTCCGATAGGCCCAGCTGCATCCAATGCAATGCAAAATGTACTGCCCGCAAATCAGCACAACTCCATGACGCCCACCGCCGTACCCTGGGAATCGCCTCAACGCCACGTGATCCCCGGGGGCTTATTTGTGGAACCTTGCGCGGGTAGAGTAAGTGGTTTTCCCTTTCTATTTCAATAGCCAATATGTTTTTTTGTAGGGATAATCTTCCCATTTACGAAGCTTGAAGAGGTTTTAGCTTTTGGTCATACACAAGTATCAAGCTTGAGCTGTGCGATGGCATGGGGGTGGTGGGGACCGCAGGGAGCTGGGATGGTGTAGGTGCGAGCTTGAGCTGTGCGATGGCGTGGGGGTGGTCCGGATCGCAGGGAGTTGGGATGGTGTAGGTGCGAGCTTTAGCTTTTATTGAAGCATATTCAGCACTTGCTTATGGTCTGGCTTAAGAAAGAGTTACTTCGCGATATGTGCTCTTGTTGTTTCTGCTGCTGCGTACCTGCTCTTGGTACGGGATGTGAGGGGGGTGAGCACAGGTAGAAATTACGCTATGGTGGGGTGTACGAACACGGAACAGGCTCTATATAGTCGCACCATACAGGAAGAGTTGGAAAGTTTGCCGCAGTATATATTCCAGTAACCTACGTCTGTGTAGCATTCAACATCAGGCGATATGAAACTATAAAGCTAGAGTCTAACTCAGAGTTATCCCATTCTTGTTCAGTACTCACAATGCCCGCCATTCGTAAGACCACTTGTCCTGTTCTGCCTAGCATGTACTGGCTGGGTCTATGAGGGGCGATTCATATATTATGCAGACCTGCCCCGCCTCAATTACTTCGGATCTGCGTCCTTCTATTGTTCTGTAGTTCAGCGCTTCTTCCGGGAACGCAAATAGAGTCTCCGGCAGAAACCAGAAATCCATCTGAACTCGGCGATGGTATTGATTGATGACTACCCACTAGATCACAGGACCCCTGTCATCAATAGGGTCATCAACTATCTTGACGCGGAACGCAATTCTTTGATTGCTGCTGTTAGCAAAGAACTCGTCAATTATTTTCTCGCACCTTTCTAGTGAAATTGGGGCCGGGGTGATTCCATAAATAGACACTGACAACAAGTCAAGGTATCGTTGCAGCACAGCAACTTCACTTGGTTCAGCCGGCCTTGAAATGTCGTGCATTTTCAACGATAGTTGAACGCAAGTCCTCCTGGGCCAATCTAGCCACCTGTCAGGAAAGGCCGCTAGCTCCGTCGGAGGCGAAGCCTGAAGCCCACGCAATGCTACTATAGATGCCGCGGGAGAAAACTGTGTCAGTTTAAGATATGCGAACAGTAGGTCCGTTATAACTCGAGATGTACCCTTGATCTTTCGGCGGGAGAAAGCACTTCCCAATATACCAGAGATACTGCCATCTGGCACAGGAATCACGCTGAATGGAATAGTCGCGGTGTCTGCGCCTGCTTCTGGCAACGGGAGACTCCCTCTCTAGCCGCCAAGCAAGCTACAAACTAGCCACTGATGCAACGGAGTGATTTGCCGAACAGCCATCGGTTCGAATACAGTCCAAGCAGTTGTTGCATATGTGGAGCAAACGTTTGGGGGCGTGCATGAAGATGTAAGCCCATCAGCAATAGCATCAGCCTGGTCTTCCTCCCTCTACTGTGCCATCGCCATCAAGTGACCATCGACGCGGTCAACTGCCCGGAAAAGTGTGCCAACAAGGATCCAAGCTCGCACGCGAACTCGCGCATCCCCACTATTCAAACCAGCGCATACCTCAGTAACGGCAGATGGCAGTACTGTAGGGTTCTGTTGAATAATCCGCTCAAAGAACTACGAGCCAGAAACGAACGCGTGTCCACTGCGCATTGATTCTGCTACCAGTGCGATCGACCCCAGCAGAGCGGATGACGCAGAATCAGACGTTAACAAATCATCATGGCTTCCTCCATGCTCTGCCGGACAATTTGCAACGGGTGCTGCAAGCAGACATGTCGATATGGCCTTATCCGTGTTGCTCTCGTCGTTCGAGCAACTGCCATCTTTGTGCTCGGTGACCGTTCGAGAACCCACCCTGCAATCTGAAAGTGAGATTCCAGCATCACCAGCCTGACTAGCCGTTATGATCAAACTCTTGGACAAGGGAGATTCTAATCCTACAAAGGCTCTCTGGTACACTGTACTAGGATCTATACTTGCCGTGCTATGTTTGAGTAGCGACTGGACTCCAGAGTGACTCCAAGTACTTGGCACATCTGGAATGTGGGTATCGTTGGCGACTTGGAACACAGTTGCCAAGAGGCCGCTGCAGGTAGGAGCAACAGCAGAGTTGCCGATTACGTATCTGCTGACTGGACTGGAATCGCTGCTGCGCAGTGCGCCTGGCAGAGGAGACCTTGCTTGCAGGCCTATGTCTCCAAGCTGGCAGAAAGCTCCACTCCACAGAAGCGCCGCCCTAAATGATCTAGACACAGAAGCACCAGTGGCAAGCACTCTCATCATTTCGTCAAATTTGAACCATTTCTTTATTCCCAATGGAAGCACCTCCTATATCAGCTCGGTTTGCAGGCAAAGCATAGGAAGCGCAGCACTCGGCAGCCTAGATGAGGCAATTGCGATGGCAGGGACTGCCGCACTCTGAGGATATCGTAGTGGCTGATCAGCTCGGCAGGTCCACCAAGACCCACCCTTGTGCGGTGAGCTACCAGGTAAGTCTTCGCGAGATCTACGTACTTCACTCATTGCGGCGAAGAGATCCATGTCTACATCTACGATCGCAGTGCAAAATAGGCTTGCTGCGAGCGAGCCCAATGAAAGACGAATGAATCGCCGTTCGCCATTGCACAGTCCATTCCAGAGCACTTGCGCTAATGCAGTTGACTGTGGCTATGGAAGAGCTGCGGCTGCCGGCGCCGTAGGGTCAGCGTTCCAGCTAGTGAGCACGTCGACACAATTTCTAGGTGCCTTGAGAAGCCGCGACATATTCTGCAGGGACGCGCACATCAGGGGCAAGGTTTCTGCACGCTTGGCCCGAGCTAGTACTTCCACCGAGAAGTGCATGATTGTCGCCCACGCCCTTGTAACGTGGCTGTCTGTCAATGGTATTTTGTTTACCAAGTCAGCCACGAAAACCAAACTATCGTGCTGGAAAACTAATCGATCCAACATAAATCGCATGTTGTCAACTGCATTTCGCTGTCTAGCAGATATCGGACAAGCGAGTAATTTTGCTCTGGTAGACGCTTGGCGGTTGAGCGACGGAGCGGCCTGGCTACCTAGACTCAATTCCATGCTTGCTTTGCCTTCTTCGGAAGTCTTCGACTCTGCAGCTCCAGCCTCTTCCCGATCATACGCCAATTCACGATCTGCCTGGGCACATCTTCTGTACACGAGCATGTATGCATTCGCGTTGTTTTCTCCAGTTATGCCAAAATTTGCAAGGTCTGGATCAACCACATCACTTCCGCCTCCAAATGCTTCCTACTCCAGTGCACTGGGCGGTAACTACACACTTGCGACTGTGGAGTCATCTAGGCGCAGCCAGCCGCTCTCATCGCTCGAATCCTTGATGAAGGAGTAGTAGTGGCCGGACTGCGCCGTACCTCTGTGGATAACAATTCCTTGCAGTTCATATTCGTAGTACTCTTTTGGATGAAGTTCATAGGCCATCGTCGGCAAAGCAGCCAAATGTGGTGGCATATCGATGCTACGAGGAGGCGTACCGAATTTCTGATGTGCTTGGCCAGCCCCACTGGATGGTACAGCCTCGAGATCTGAGGACTGATTGACGCCATTTTCCCGTCTTTTGATCGTATTTGCAGTTTGGTGCTGCCTCCACAACTGGCCTTCCGTAGTATACCGTTCCATGTTCAGAGTTTGTGGGAAAGTTACTCTGTGATTCAATTTCACAGTTTCACCTGCTCGGAAGTCGAAAGTCATACGCTACAGCTATAGGAAAAGAAACGGAGGCAACTTACGGATGCTCTGTCTTCGTTCGATGGTCACCGTTTTCCCGTCAAGCTCAGGGGCGCGGTAGTCTTCGATCATTTCTGGGGCGAGCAATCTGTCTAAACCCTGTTCCACTGAATCCATTCCTTTGACCTATACACCTAGCAAGCACGTTTCTTCACTAGACCACTTGTTTCCGATCTCCGGATGCTCCTAGTACGTCTGTTGCTTATCGAACTCGCAAAAGCAAGTTTCATGTATTAGCGTCTTGCCCCCTGGCGAAGCCGGGCCACCGCCAAAAGAGAGGATGCCGTCGTTCAAGGCATCCAACAGGCCGGACAAGAATCCATGAGCATCTTTCTGCTACTTGACATCTACAGGCATATCAGCTTCTGTGTAGCTAAAGCACAACGACTCCGGCTCATAATCTTGACGATCGCTTGACAGTAGCGCTGTGAACGCTGATTGAACGGATGCCAAAATTCGAACAGCCCTTTTATCTGCGATGCCTTCGCTCTCTACACCGCCAACGTCGAGCCGCGCTACGATCGGAGCGGCGTCACCGCAGCCAAGAATGCAGTTTCGTAGCGGTTCGATATAAAACAGTTGCTGCAACGTACTATTCATGTAGCAAGTATTACCGAAATTCCGCAATCCGATCGCCCCATTCTCCGCGCGTGCTTTCATCGAAGGTTCATACTGCAAGTCTTTCGGTTTGCGAAGGTGCTCTAATCGCATCTTGATAGAGTTGCAAACAATTTCTGTAGCAGCAGTCGGATACCTATCAATCAAGCCCCGTAACACATTGAAAGCTGCCTATCGTGATCGCGGTCGTTTGCAAAGCGGGAGTGGATGAGATTCTGCATCATATCCTGGATCCGATTCCAGATCTCCGCCTTCGGGAACGGTTGGGACAACACACAGCTCAAAAATAGCTAGAGCTAGTCTACTGCCATATTCATGCGCATGTTTGGCAGTCTGAATTCCATCCCGACTGACCAATTCATCAGCAGGAAATCCTGGGACGTCTTCCACTGCCAGCGTGGGTGAAAGTCTTGATCTTAAAAATCCATCCACTACAGCGCTCGTGCCTTGAAGGACTAAGTCCAAACAGGATGGAAAACATCGGGATACTGTAGACAAGAGCTGCAAAAGAGAAATAACTCTCTCGTCATCAAGTTGTGATGGATCCATCAGCACGTCAACACAGGGCGAGCACGACTTCAAGCTTTGGCCACTGCTATAGAGCTGATGTAACGAGTTGATTTTAGCCACATCTTTGGCACTTGTGCTCATAGCTGCAGACTGCCGGAATCTGAGCTCAGCCTACTAGTACAGGTGCGAAGCCGACTCGTGTCGTTGACTCATTGGACCTTCAAGATACTCAGAGAGCCCAGCCAGAGCTGCTTCACCTGTCGATTGCAACAAGCAAAAACCCGGGTCCGTATAACTCGGTGGTTCTACTTCTTGCACATATAAATTAAAAATTGATTCCACAAGGACCTGGGTCCTTCTCTGCAATAATTCGGCAACAAAGTGGCTCCTAGACTAAGCGTCGAAATCGCTACTTGCCGCCAAATCTTCGAGTAAGCGACACACAATAGCGGTCTGTTCCGGGGAGACATAATCAAGCTACCCAAATGCCCGTGGAAATAGCTCCGTTAGCAGCTGCACTTGAACATGTACATCGCTTATGCTTGTTGTCTGCCGTTCGCTATTTGCATCACGCGGCATAGAGCGAGACAAGCGGGAAGCTCGCAGGAGAGCCCATGCCCAGGCACCACGAATACGGGTTGCATGGTTGCCACCAAACTTGAGGAGCGACTATACCAGCTCACTGCGTGCGGGTGCCAGAGCAACAGTAATCACCATAGCATCTGCAAGTGACATCGAGAACCACAACTGTACTGCGGTTTCAACGAAAATGGCGTCATGCAAAGTCACGCGTCCGCCAAGGACCCGAGCGGCCATTCGCAGCACCCCCTCTGATACCACTCCTAACTTGAGTACTTCGCATGCACTAACAGCATCTGCAGCAAGTTTGTGAGCAAAATCGTGTGTTGGCCTGGCGTCACTCATTCTTGATATAAGCACACCTATGTCTGCATCAGCCTGGCATTGACGAACGAGATGCATCACTTGTGAGCACTTATGTGTTTGACTCTGGACGGCCTGGTCCTACGGCGCCGCGCTGTCAGAGCTGCCCCCGGCTCCGCTTGATGGCTATGCATCTCCACGTATGACAGGCTCACCTCCATCTACAGGATACTTGCTATCATTCCTAAGGGACTGGCGGTGTTTCTGCCGCATAACTTCGTCTGTGGAGCAGAGAAAAAAATCCAGGAAATGGCATAGGATCCCGCCATGGTGGTTAACTAATGATGTATAAAATGAAGATGGACGGCTGCCCGTCTCGCTGTTCGACTACTAAAAGGTAGTCAGTTTCTAGGCAAAGCCATGCAGTAGTGAAGCGCTAGCAGTTCGACGGAACAGCATAGACCGCTCCATAGCACTCAAGCCAGCCGCCAAGTCACACGTACCATTATGTTGAATACTGGTATCATACTCAGGAAGAACAGCCACCCCTGGAAGTGGCAATACCGTATCTTCGTGGCCAAGTTTCACCTGCTCCTCATCTGATGATTGCGAGCTCTTGGACGTGGCCTCATGGCCCCACTGACTTTCGAAGTTGCCTCTAAGCAGTCCAACTAATGCGAACATGGCATAGCTAGATACAGCCTCAGGATAGGCCTTTTCAAAAATATCATGCTGTACGGGTGCACCAGTTGCAACAGCAGCGTGCCTTGGATTCAGCGAACCGGAAGCCTCTGCGGGTTGAGACTCTCCTACAGCAGCACGATCACGAGCATCTTGCTATTGCGGTATATCGAGCCATCCAGAACCTCGCAGCAGCGAAGCCAGCTCAGTCTCTGCTCCAGAAGCAGGCATATCTTGGTGACCAGGTGCATCATCGGGTTCGCCTTCAGCCCGCTGACTAAAGCGCATACCATACACGGTTTCTCTCAGCTTGCTAGAAAGCCTAGGGTGACTTGGGAGGTATCGTAGTAGGCTCCAGGCAAGAGATGCAGAGCCATATCTACCAGATGACGCAAGCTACAGCAACAGTTGCATATGCTGCTCATTGAATGTTACGATTGCAGATAAGAGCTATACGGTTGCAGCTCGCTCAGACCTTATGGCCCTTTCGGCCGCGGCAGCAGCCATTGATGTTCTATGCGCGTGCAGCGTAGTCTCGCTAGGCGGTTCGGTACCTCCTTGGATCAATTCCTTAGTTTCCCTTGGAACACCACGCGGGTCCTCGAGTAAATCTCCATCTCTAACTAGGTCCACACGCCAGCCAAGCTTTCGGAGCTACTCCCGCAGATCACGGCCATCCGATTGGAGCGCGTGCACCGCGATGAACTCATGAAAATTCACTCTTGTGAGGTAGTCTTTCCCTGATGCTGCATGGGAGCCGATCACTTTCAATACTTCACTGCTAGAGTCAGAAACTATGTTGCTACTCCACGCTGACATCATTCGCGCAATTCCTTCTTTGTCCATTTTTTCGAATGAAGGGGATGCGAAACAGTCGAATATGCAGTCGGAAATGCTCCTAAGCTTAGGCGATATCTCAGATCCGTCTTGATATTGGATTGGGATGCCACCATTAGGTGCACTAGCAGGTGGTTCGCCTGCTCGTACGATGGATGCCCGGAGCTCAACGCCTTCTCTTCTTGCCATCCCCAATTCTGTGAGCATAAGTGAGTCGGCCCACAGCGGAATACATGCAGTGCTTCCAGATCTCAACCACCCGCTCGAGTGGTCGATGGAATCTGCACTGCGGCCTCCAAATTCGAGACCATTCGAGCTATGAGCACATGATCTATCAATGGTTTTCACGTGCATGTTCAAACGGGGCACCAGTAGACGTAACGTCCATGCCAGGCAGCGCCGTACGTCGCCGATGGAGGAATTGGATCTCATCGGTAGCACTATGCTCGCCGGAATCCTGCGACCGTCAGGTCCATGCCCAGGGAGCTGTGAGGTGTCAACAGCAATTGGGACAAAAGTTCCAGGGAGCATTTGGGCATGGCTCCGAAGTAGTCCGTGTCCGCCGCTTACCTCGCCTAGTCGAGCAGCCTCTGCATTCGAGGCGTCGATTGTTCGACGCAATAGCTGCAGAGTCCGTTTTGCGACCTGGTCCGATGCTGCGCTACGGATCGTACCGTGTGGCGCACACTCTTGCAAGATGTCAAAGCATTTGGCTATACAGCCGCGGCCGATGTCGCGCCGAGGAAGCTTATCTCCTGACAGCGCACATGAATAAAATAATGCTATCAAGATTTGCGAGTCTCGAGCTACATCGTCATGTTCGGCATGTGTTGCCAGTTGCCAGAAACTAGCCAATCCAGAATAGTACTCCGGTTCAGCTTTAGGAATTATATCAATATCGGATCCTCCTTGCAGAACCTGTGCCAACGCACTTGTATCTTGTACACGAGTCGCAAGATCTCGTATCTCGCAGCTAGCGCAGAAAAATTCTTGCAGCAAACTGAAGCCAGACTGGGAAATATGAGGCAGCCAAGTTGAACGGGGTTCAGGGCTGCTTGCATCTGCTGCCACACCATCGACGGAATGCGATGCTAAATCAGCGCCTACATCTAATCCGCGATCCGGTTCGCCTAATCCTTCCTCTATTTCACCGGCACTGTTCAACTAGGCCCTCTTGCTGATTGCATGCCATCCTTTGGAATTCGAACGTACAGCTGCAAGCGTCCAGCTGTCGTTCACGAGCAGTCTCTCATCTAGGATACTATCAATGACCTCGTCTTCTACAGTTTTGTGCTAACCACTGCGGTGATCGCGCACAATACGGACTAGCCACTGGCATGCCAATTGATGCTCCTCGTCACAAATAGCCCCAGCGATGCACACGTCGAAGAGAAACAATGCGAACAACCTTGTCATCTTAACTCGTTTCAAACTCCAACGGTACGCCATACCCATGAAGTCCAGCATGTCGCTCATATGTTGATGGTAAGTGTATAGGCCCACAGTAGCCTGTGCCCGAGACTCCCAAGGTACTTCGCGGAGCAGAACCTCTTGCTACTACTTCCACCTCCGCCAGTATACAGCGATAGTTTCAAACGCCCTAGATGTTTCCAGCACCTCTGACACGATCTAGTCTCTGCGCTACCACTACGTGTCTCGCATTGCTGTAAGCCCCGGCCCGGTCTCACTAATGATTCCAGCGATTCTCCGCGAAAGTCGAAGGCCGGTGGTCAAGCCCGAACCTGCTTCTAGTGGCTGCTTAAAGCCCTTCTGGAAAAAGAGGCGAGCGAATCGGTAGAATGCCTTACTAGACAGCAAGGTCACCAAATGCTCCCCTGCCAAATCGCTCGCGTCTCTGCCGCAAGAAGTCTATTCTGAATTGTACGCAAACAAGGTGTCAAGCAGGAATAACGATGCTATATTTCTACCCTCTACACAAGTATGGGACCCTCCCTTTCGTGCCAGTCTGAAGGCACACTCTACAAGCTCAACCGTGACGCGCTGATCACGCAGTCGTATCAGCACCCGCGATATGACTGTCAGTGCAATCTCATCAATCCATGCGGCCCCAGATTGAAGCAAATCGCATACAGCGGATACATTTGTTCTCCGCTCGCCTCGAACAACTGCCCCAAGAACACTTAAAATAGTGTCCCCTCGGAACATGCTGTGCGCCGCCAGCGCTTTTAAGAACGGCTCTGAGCATTCGACCAACGCGGGCTCACAATCTCGCAGATCATCCACCACAGCATGTCCTACACCATCGATGTCCCCTGCAAGCATGGGCGCTGAACCAGCACTCGTTGCTGATACTCGCTCCGAGATAAGTTTCGCACTGTCTACCCCCCTCCATATCGGCAAACCACCCCTTCCGAAAATCAGGGACAGTATACCACGATCCACCAGCTGTTCATTCAATCGGACTGGAGTTAACCAGGGTTGACCACATATCCGAGACAAGCTAGGTCGCTGGCGGGATGCGCCATACACTGATGCATACTATGGAGGAGCCTCAGGCTCCTCGAGCCTTACACCAGATTGAATCATCTCTCCCAAGGCCCGAATCGCCAGTGGCTTAGGCGGGAAGAGCCCCCCTTCAAGTACCCCGCTTATTAAGTCAAGCTGCGCCGTATTCACAAGTTCTTCTGCATTTGCCCGCGTTTCGTGCCTCCACAACAATCGAGGCAGAAGTTTACCGAGCTCCTCCACATGATCGGAAGCGAAACTGCGTAATTTGCCGTCAGACATACACAATCTCAACCGGCGGAAAGTTACACTCAAAATAGGCCCTGCGTGCTTTATAACGTGGCGATTCAAGTGAGGCCATATGCGAGCGAGCAAGCTCAGCGAATCCAAGTACCCTGGAATCGAGTCGCGCGATTTCTGTTGGTCATCCGAGGCCAGCAAATCGTGGGCAGGCGCAGCAGTCCATGCTACGCCATGCAGTGTTGCAAATAGCACAGCATTCAAAAGGAGCGATCGAAGTCCTCCACCGTCAACAAATGCCTATATAACCTGCAGCAGCAATGGGCTTGACTCTAGTCTCTCGCGAGGGCAGGTCAGACTAGCGCTGATAATGGCCCGCCCGGCAGCCGAGGGCTCAGAAAAGCTTCCATCGCTGGGTTCAACTGCTCTCTCGGGTACATCGGAATCATCTGCACTTCGGCTAGTGCTCGCATGCACTGGTAGACGGCCGTCGAGTGCCATAAGCAACGCGTTCACACGCTTCTGCGCATCCTCATCGCCCGAGCAAGCAGCGAAGATCGTTTCATCACGCAAAGGCGGAAAAGGCGCAGCAGGACTGGCTGTTGACTAGGCATCGTCACGAGGTGGCAGCAGGCCAGGATCGTGTTGATCATTGATAGGATAAGACAACCCAGGGGGGATAAGGCAGTGTCTCTCTCCTTTCGTCTGCATACCAGCTCTTTCCAGTCGGACGACGTCCCGCTACACGAGCTGTATCACTTCGTCTCCTTCTTCGCTGATCCCATCGAATCGCTTGCCACCACGATCCTTGAAGCGCCCAGTGTTACCATACACCCGATATCCTATAGTAACGCCAAGGACATTGTATCCTGGCAACTCGCCAGCTCTTGTCACCGTTGCGGATAACCAACGCCCACCAGAGTCCTGCGCATCCACTACATCGCCAGCCTTCAGTTGCTCAGCCCATTGTAGTTTACTCTCGATACCCGCGGGTATGGATCCATTGCCACCACTAGCAGCAGGCTAGCTTCCGCCAGCAGCCGCAGTAGCTGCACCGTTTGAAGCGGGCAACATTGATTGGCCGACCATGGTATGCGCTTTCTATAGAGTATCTGCGTCTCTTTGCACGATTTGTTCTGTACCATCGCCAAAGAATACAGAGAGTAGGTCATTATTCTGCGAAGGTGGGAAAGGCACGCAAAACTTGCCAACAGTGCCGAGCATCAATCAATTTCAACTCCAGCGAGAAGTTTTGAGGGGCACGTGAATCAAGCGAACTAGATAACCAAACAACACCAGCATGGCGAATCGCTTACCACTAGCATGACTTTTCCAGTCTTCCACGAGCGCTTGTCTCCAGTTGATGTTACTACATCCACTTCTGACATGAAGTCGAGACCAGCCCGCCATTGGCTCTCATCCGCAGCTGCAGACTGCTACGAGTTGTCGCCACTCTCAGACTCAGATTTTGGCGTACTATCTTCATCAGTAGTGAAAATAGGGTTCGCCGGATCGAGGCAGGTGGTCATGCACTGCACAACGTCGAGTGGATCAGCAGACATCACTGAGGCTGAGAACAGAACGCACGCATTAAGCGCTGCCTGGAGTACAGTCGCCTGATCCGCAGTTGTGCGTGTCGATGCTATAATGATCAGTAGCATCGGTCGAACTACATTCTTCCAAAACTCCGATGCTTCGGGGGAAGTCGAGGTTGACTTGCATTGCACTTGCACGAGATGGGTGAGGGATGACAAGCTCGAAATGAACAGCTCAGGGGGGCACTCTTTTGCGATAGATTCAAGGATAGTCAGCGCCTCATCGTGCTACCGACTCATATTAAAACCTGGGCCACACTTCCACCGCGTGGAGAGAAGTCTGTTCTTGCCTGGCAAGATCCGCGCTTTAGCGCCGCACGGCGTGGTGCCGCGCAGGATCCTCTCCATGTTCAACGAAGTTCCGGAGACCAGCCACCGGAACTTGGGGATTTGCCGGGATTGCTTAACAAGTAAACAATCGTCACGGCTTGGGTTCAAATAGGGCACAAAAAAGGCTAACACGGTACGAATTGGTGGCACAACAGGGCATGCACTCTACAGGTCTTCTAATGGTATCAAAACGGGGGCAACTCAAGCACCGAAAGTCAATTTGAATTATTCCATGGAAGCCAAGCTCGATTCCCACGTGGACAAAGACCCTCTGCTACAGTGGCTCGAATCAAAAATCCACGAGCGTGGCCTTTCATTAGATGTAGCAGATAGGGATTCTACCGCTGAAGTGCTGCGAAGTGCCATAGGCTCCGTGGCTGAAGGCGTTTTGTCTAGAGCTGCGGCGGCATCTGAAACGTCAATCCAAAAGATAGACGCAAACCCTCCTCCGGGATATGAGACAGTATGTGATACCACAGGGGCAACCTCTAGCGGAGAGTCAACCAGGAGGGCGCATCCTGGGGAGAAAAGAAGGTACTCACAAATATCCAAGCGTGCCAGTGAAGGGGCGGAAAGCAGAAATAAAACATCTAGGATTGATTCCAACGCTCTTAGGTGTGCAATAGCCGAGTCAATTGGCGCAAAATTCGATGTCGAGTTCATTGGATCAACTTCATGTAGCCACTTAGCTGAACTAGCGACTAAGGGTTACCAGATTCTTGACTCGAGTGCTTCAGAATTAAAAAGCTACTTGGCAAATCCTGTTGAAATTGCTCCTCTGTGGATATCTATGATGACCGGAAAGTACAGTTGCGCTCCACGAAATTCAACCGTTTGTCTTGGCGGTGGAGTATCCAGAATGAATGTTATAGTCTCGCTAGCAGTCCGGCAAGGGTACATCGAAGAGACTGTTGCATCATTTCTAACTAGAAGTTTGACAAATGCAAGGCTTGGTCTCTCCCGAAAGCCGCATCTGATTACTAGTCTTCATAGAAACACGAGCGAAATCCATAATACTGCTTTTTTATCATGCAGAAATGTACTCGGAGAAAGTTGGGCAAACCAGGTCGATAGTATGGTAGTGTAGCAGTCCTTAACGGAACCTTGCATGCTCACAGTAATGGGTACAGTCGAAAAGGAGTTCCATTCATCATTGATTAGCCCGCATGTGCTACCAAGTAAATTCGCCAGTTGTAATCAGGCGTTGAGCGGAATTGCGCTAAATGGAGATGTAATTGGGTTGGATCTAGAGAAGGTGGCGGGAATGATTCTCGCGAATCCAGAGAAACAAATATCACTAGATGATTTAGGTTTAAGTAGACCATACCTGTGCTGGTGTACGGTGTTCTCCGATCCGAGACTGTTTGCTGTGCTTTTTTACTTACTTTGCACCACTATTGATATACTATACACTAAATAAATGAATTTAGACTAAAAACGTCCATCACGATGTTTAATCTTTCAGAACTGATTTTAAAGTTTATGGTCATCGGCTTTATGGAATCTGGACCTCACGTATCACTCGAGTATCGCAAAATGTTCATTGGCGATTCATAAAAAGAATGTAACATGATATCTTGCTGCAATAACTTTCACGACACAGGTGAAACCAGAAGATTGCAAAACTAAAGTTCAATGTACAAATCTGCATTTTTAATGGTTATGTCAAACTGATAACCACATGTTCGGCATATTTGTAATTGATTCGGGTTTTGGTGACTCAAAACATGGCCAAATGTGCCTGCATATCAAATTTAATTGAAATACTCAACATTTACTTAAGTTTTAATAGCCATTTAATTGATTTAAAAAGTGATGGTATTATAAAATATTGCATGAGTGAAGATTTAACTGCTGATTTAGTTTGAAACCAAAAGGATCTACAATTTCGTATCAAGGCCCATGTTGAATCTCGGCAAGCATTTTCCTGGTCACGTCGATGGAGTTGACTCGACCCACAAGCTCTGCAAACTTTGCGGTAGACAAGGACTCCTTGCAGTTTGTTTGCAGCGCATCTATAACTCTCAACGATGAGCGTAAAACATCGTTTCCAGGCAGTTTGCTTTTCTTTCCAGTCTAAAGTGCTAAGAATGGTTTTTCTAGACCAGCTGAGACCGCATCTATCAATGCGGTTACCCGAACCTGCCACAACTTGTTAGCAATAAGCTTGAGCATCGTATGGTGAGTAAGAAGTACAACATCGTCAGAAGGATCGCTGAGCCCACGACACAGAGCCGGCAAAAATGCTCCATCTGCTCGATCGCTCATGTACGAGAATATCCTGCGCAAATGGGGCAATACGGTGGATGAGCTACAAATGTAAAGGAGACTTCAGCGGTTGAGGTCAATATCATTCAGCGCATAACTTACGCGTCCAAAGCGCTAAATGCGGCTTTTCTTAGTGGCAGACCATCGTCGATTTCGTGACTGAATGGGCCTAACTACACCTTCCGAGTCCTCCCTTCTCGTCGTTCCGTCTCAAAGTATAGCATAGGCAGTAAACCGACTCCATCTAGATCTGCTCTAGGCTCGGCCGCATCTTCAATGGGAATCTTGCAGTCCGTAAGCTTCAAGACTGTACGCAGACTTTCAGGTGCGTGCTGAATAATAGATCCAAGGGTAAGGAGTGCAGCATGGCGGACCTGCAAGTCTGCATCATGAAGTAGTACCAGGAAAGGGTCCCAGGCGAATCCTTCAAACGGTATAGGGCCCGCTGCAGAAACACCGAAGCGAATCGAGGTGCAAGCAACCCAGCGCAGGTTTGAACTTGGGCTGCTCGCCATCGCACTGACCTAGGGAAAACATTCTTCCGCAGACGACGCGGCCAGAAGTCCAAGGCAAGCAGCAACCATGTTGCGAATACCCTCGTCGGATGACTCTGCTTTGGCCGACATGATCGGCATCACCGCGGGAGCTGCCTCTGCGAAATCGGGTCCACCAGCTGTTGCCGGCGCATGCCTCTCAAGGCACTCCCGCAGAGCTGATAGGAGATAGTAAGCCTATGAGCCATCGTCGGCCTCTATTTTCTTCAAGAACGCAGGCAGAGCCTTGGACAGAGACCCGACACACAACGCTCCCAACGAAGTGCTGGCGACTGACTTGACGTCCTCTGCCTCGCCCGCCATGCAGGCAAGCATGGCTTTGAAGGCAGCATCTTCCAATGAAGCATCCAGCTAACCGTTGGCACCACACTCCCCAAGAGCAGTCAGAGACAATAATTGCGCATGAGTTGCACCGCCACCACCTCCCGACGCAAGGGCATCGGCATCTGCCGCGAACTGCGACAGAATCGGCTTGGCTTCCTTTTTACCCGCTTTCACGACTGATGCGAGACACCTGGCGGAGTTGCTCAGCGCCTGGCTCTTCAGAGAGCCGGCCTGTTCTCCATCATCAGCCACATCGCCGCCGGCTCCAGACGCTGCTGCTCCTGCACTACCGCCACCAGCAGATCCTGCAGATACTGCTATCGCCTGTGCAACGATACCGTCAGCTAAGGCTCGTGGTGCGAACTTGCCTTCGCCTCCCATCTCCACCGCTGTCTCGAAAAATGTTCTCAGCGACCGAAGAGCCGATCCTTGTACGAGCGGTGATGCTGCTAGGACGAGGGCTCGCGGGAGGATGTGAGTCTCGACGTGGGCGACTGCGGCTTTGCCGGACCGCAACGCGTCTACTGCCACTCGGAGCGCCAGCTGGGCAAGGTATGCATCTGTGGCGTCTACCATGGTAGCAGTGCTTTCGAGGACGGAACGCAAACCCTCCGCCACAGAGGCATCTGCATACCGACTCAGCAGTGCATCAAGCGCCGCAAGTGAGGATTGGCGCACCTGCCGACTCTTCTGTCTCAGGAGGGCTGCCACCTTCTGCAACACAGCAGGGACATGCTTTTGGAGGGGAAGGGCAGCTGGAGACGTGGATGCGAATGTCAGGGCTCGCAGGGTAGCGGTTCGAGTAACTTCGTTATCTAGTCGCTCCTCCAGGATTGGTAAGATCTCATCCACAGCGCCTGCTTTCAGGTCACCCATGCATGCCAATAGGAGCCCAGATGCCGTGATGGCGCTCTCCTTTACCTCTTGGTCTATGTCCACTTCTCGCAGGCGGGGAAGTACCGCATCAAACAGACGATTCACCACGGCAGCAGCAGGGGGTGGCACATCATCGCGGAAGGCAGATCCGTCCTCTGTCATCGGACGCAGGACCAGAGCCAGTCGTCCAGCAGTACGGAGAGCCTCTGCTACCAGTCGATACCACTCCCCCGCACAGCACACTGAGACGTGTTCCACCACAGGACCAAGATGGGGCAGAACATCTGCTGAGTCCATCATCTCCATGCAGGTCGTCAAAAGTCGAAGGCCATCTAGTTGCACCTGGGAGTTGTCCGTACCAAGTGCAGATACCCCGGCTCCGATCGTGAGAGCTGCAGATGATGCAAGTCCGGCCCCGGCAGCACGCTGCAGGCTCAGTAGCACGTCAAGCATTGCACTGCGGGTCGTGGGCTACAATCCAGTGGGTTTAGCCAGCAGAGCAGCCAGTTTGTCTAGAGTGGCTGGTCCTAACTCCTCAGCAAGGAGATCCGCTGCACTCTTCTGACGTACGAGGAGTGGCGGCTACAGAAGGCCGGCAGCAGCAGCCGCAGCCATGCCCACGCCACCGGCACCCCCACTGGCCCCACCAACGCCATGTGTTCCCTCAGCCTACACAATGCCCAGTCGTGCGGCGATCGCTGCAGGCAGTGCTACCCTTGCATTTCCCTCCACCACGACGGTTGCCCTCAGCAATTCCCTCAGGCACTGCAGCACATCCTGCCTCACGCTCTCTTCCCGCTCCTTGACGCGATCCAGCAACTGCACTGAAGGTGGCATGATATCCTCTGGCCCAGACACAAAGTAATCCTTCACATCTTCAGGCCTGGCTCGCAGCAGGGCACGCAAAGTACGCAGTGCACCTCGCCTCACTTTCCATGTGCCGTCTTCATCTGCATCCATCGCATCTCCATCATCCATCTCATACCCCCCGTACTCGTCTTCGTCCCCACCGTATTCGTCACCATATCCATCCTCATCCCCGCCAGCGTCCTCCTCCGCATCATCATATGAATAGTTCGGATCATACGACATGAATCGCAAGCAGAGACTCCTCACACGTGGGGCATGTGGGGCCATATCCGCAGCACATCTCTCCGCCAATGACTCGATGGCATGCAGGCAGTTCTCACGCAGTTCGCACACATCATCCGACTCCTTCCCCTCCTCAGTAGGATCACCCATGGCCGCCTCCAGCAGAGGCAGTACCCCACCCAAATAAGCAGACAGTCTCCAACCCACCTGTCGACTCACAGCCCCGATGGCTTGCACCACTGTTGTCTTGGACGCGCCAGTCCCCGCCCCTCCAGCAGATGCACCTGCACCTTTGTTGGCCTGTTCAATGGCCTACAAGAGAGTCGTCATGAGACGCTGTAGCAACTCGTCAGAGAGATGCGCCGAGAGGGAGGCCAATGCAAGCATGGCGCGTTTGGGCGTGTCCGCCTCCTTGCCGCCTAGCTGATTGAGCAGGAGGGAGAGAAGGGCTGTGTCCGTCACAGAGCCGGCCCCCGAGCGCACAGCCTCCACCAAGAGACCACCAAAGCGCCCCAATAGCTCGTTCAGGACGTCCAGTGCCTCTACACGCACCCCTGAACGGTCTTCGTCCGAGATCCCGGCGATGCCTTGAATCCCGTCGTGCAGAGCACCGACGAGAGCCTTGAGCACGACAACTCCGTGCTGCTCGTCTACTTCGGTGATCACTTTCTTGAGGCCAATAGCGAACACATCACGAATTTCAGATTTGCCATGGGACAGCTGCGCCACAAGGGTGTTACACACTTGCGTTACCGTGTCCTCACTCGCTCGCGACACAAGCTCTTTGAGACTGAGCAGAATGGGAAGAGGCGGGATTATTGTCTTGGTGATGCTACAACGCGCTCCAATCGAAAGGCTGCATAAAGTTTGTTTACATGTGTATAGGAAGCGCAGCTGAGCTCACGATCGAACAGCAATGGTCTGCACATCAGCGGAATCGTCCTTCTCGAGGCGATCCAGAATGGCCCCAGTGATTCTGCGGTTCAAACAGGTAGCATGCGCGGCTGGCGAAGTGGACATAGCAACATATGGAAATGGCACCAGGGCTTCAATCGCGGTTGATCGTGCGCAGGCACAGAAACGAATCGAGGCAGTAGTGCGCAAGTTCAAGAACGGACGCCTAACCTGCGCTGCGTGGGTGGATCAATCTTCGCATCCTTCCCAAGCTCTGTGGCAAGATCGCTGATCGCCATGTAGCGCACATCTTTATCAGGATCCTCAACATCCTTCAGGCCCCGTGTGATCACATCCTTTGATAAGCTCATGGTAACCCACAGACCGAAGACTGGCCCCATCGCAGTGGTGGTCGACATCATATCTGATATATAAATTAAAGTAGCGTATAATACGCGCAAACATTCTTGCCATCTAGTCAAACCGTCCGAGCGCTAGCATGCGCACAGCATTGAATTGATACCACTATGGACTCCTTGTTGGGTCTCATATGTGCGGGCATCGGGTGCGGAGCAGCGTTGTATCGACACATGTCGTCAAGATGCGTACCTTTCGCGCATCACACCCGCTTAGATCGTTTTTTGTCACGAGAACCTGCCGGTACTTCCGGACAGAAGGTTGTCAAGCGCGTATGTATAATAGCTCTACCCTGTGATGAAGCTGTATCAGCTTGGGAGAAATCTGCCGAGGGGGCAGTGGTGCTTGCAGCCACCAAATCTGCTCTTGTATCGGTCAAGATCATTGTGGCCCCACCGGCAAGACAAGAATGGACAGCAGTATGCCCCATTGTAGCTCCAGTAGCTTCACACTGTGTACGTGATTTGGATCTTGAAGATGTGCTCTTTGATGCTCTTGCCCAGTCGGACAAACTCAGTCTGTAGTCATCGGTGATTGGTTTGGCGTGCATGGGATGGTAGACCTGGCAGTAGGCTGCAGCCAGGGCACTCGCAGAAAGTGATCAAGTTATTGTGGTAGGCAACTACCGGCGCGCCAGTGATTCAATGGCACAACCCCTTGAAATCGACCGCGAGCCAATCAGGGCCGAACTCCTCGCCGTAATCCACGGGCTGAGCATTGGTGGAGACCAACCTAGCATGGGACCCTTCAGGCTTCAGCGAGGAGAAAATGGGAGTGTAAGTGGCTAGGGTAACGTGTCGATAGGACTGCAGGTGCACACGTACCAGAGGGAGAGAGAAACCTAGGTGAAAGGGGAGGCGGACAAGACCGCTCGTGGGAGCAGTAGTGACGCTGCAATGCAATGGCTGGAT
>Ga0136560_1000511_pt1 | contig 19585 bp, 19 predicted proteins | sample AntRauMeHopE1497_FD_104925 | JGI IMG/M metagenome (GOLD analysis project Ga0136560, IMG submission 104925) | Saline lake microbial communities from Rauer Islands, Antarctica - Metagenome Hop E1 #497 | ecosystem: Environmental > Aquatic > Non-marine Saline and Alkaline > Saline | place... | reverse complement strand
TTTTCAACACAGAGACACGGAGTTCACTGAGAATAGCACAGAGATAATGGGGTTGACAATAGGTTGGTAAAGTAAATCCGATGTGTTTATTTGTGTTGGCTGCATCTCTGAGGTGAAAAGTTCTCGCTTTACACAATGTCCTAGGATATCCATAAAATCGCTCTGAAATTACTTTCAGCTTTGCTAATCCCAATATCGAGTGCATTCTTCATTGAGTCCGTGGTAATACCCAATCATCTAATTACTCGATACTCCCTCTTGATTCTTGGCTATAAAGTCTTCATACTAATATCCTGCTACTCGATACTCTCCTAATTTCCGCTTACATCCATAAACGTATAGCCCATTTGATCCAAAGCGACAAAAGTGGTTTTGGCAGAAATTGCGACTTTTACCTCTTTGGCAATGTTTTCTTGGGGAATCTGAAGGAAAACCATACTTTGTCCGCATAGGTAGAACTCCACACCCACTTTTTTCAGTTCTTGTAGTGCCACCAAATTCGGATTATCGATTCCATATTTTTCTTGATAGGCATCATTGCTAAGCACGGCTTTTGATAAGCCTCCATGAATCACTGCCGCAATCTTAATTTTTTCGGCAGGTACGCCATTGGCGATGTGAAGATTATAGGTTCGCGCGATTTCGGTAAATGGCTGATAGACTTTTGTAGAGTCTTTGAATGTCCCATAGATATCAATTGCAATTTTGTAGGTCAATGCTGAGTCGTACGGCATCGCTGCATCCACTATTGGAATCACTCCTACCCATGGTGCAAAATCTAAAACGGGATAGGTCATTTTTCCCTTAATATGCTCAGCCATATTCATCTGGGCAAAACTGATCGATTGAACTGTCAGCACTAAGGATAGGCAGATAAAGAGAAGCTTTTTCATAAAAACAAGTTTAGTGTCAGTGTGGAAAGGTAAGAGTTTTCAGAAACAAATTCGTCTCCGAACGTTTTGTGAAAAAGAAGTTCTACGATCCAAAAATAATTATCAATCGCTGAAGAAATCGAGGTCTATTTCGATCTACTTTTGACCCCAAATCATTAAAAACCCATGCTCCTTCAAATCATCTTATTAGTTGTTGGTTTAGTTCTTTTGGTAAAAGGTGCAGATTGGCTGGTTGACGGAGCGTCCGTCTTAGCAAAAAAGTATAAGGTCTCAGATTTAGCCATCGGCTTAACAATAGTTGCGTTTGGCACCTCTGCCCCTGAGTTAGTCGTCAATGCTGTCGCTGCTCAGGGAAATTTCCCGGATATCGTTTATGGAAACATCATTGGTTCAAACAATTTCAACCTTTTCATAATTCTTGGTATCGCAGGAATAATCACGCCTTTGGTAGTTCAATCCAGCACTGTGAAAAAAGAAATCCCCTTTTCTTTTCTGGCGGCAATTGGCTTGTTTCTCTTTGCAAACAACTATTTCTTATCCGAAACCAAGGAAATCTCACGTTTAGACGCGGCGATTTTGCTCGCATTTTTTCTTGGATTCTTATATTATGTAGCTACACAGCTCAAGTCAGATCCCAATGCTGAGATCGTAGAAAACAAAGATTATTCAAACCTAAAGATCTGGGTTTTAATAGGAATTGGTTTAGCTGGATTGGTCGGCGGTGGCAAACTAGTAGTGGACAATGCGGTGGCGATGGCCCAGTCATTGGGTGTAAGTGAAAAAATCATTGGCCTGACCATCGTAGCCGCTGGCACTTCCTTGCCTGAGTTGGCGACTTCCATTGTGGCTGCGATGCGAAAGAATGCAGATATCGCCATCGGAAATATTGTCGGATCAAATATTTTCAACCTTCTGCTTATAGTAGGCATCAGCGGTTTTATACGACCGCTCGATTACAATGATTCTTTCAATACAGATATTTACATGCTTCTTGGCGGAACTGCATTCCTATTTATGGCAATGTATATTGGCAAAAAATACCAGCTGGAAAGATGGCAGTCGCTGATCTTGCTCACTGTGTACGTAGCCTATACGGTGTACTTGGTTAGTGTGGAAATTTCTTAATCGGGCCAGCAGATGATCTTCCTATTTGAATTGACAAGTTTTGATCTCCCGATTTCCAATCCGGTGGTCAAATTCCTGTTGATTCTGGTCATTATTCTACTTGCCCCTATTTTCCTAAACCGATTAAAAATCCCTCCACTTTTAGGCTTGATCGTTGCTGGAGCGATCGTTGGTCCAAATGGTCTTGGCCTTATCGAGCGAGACAGTGGAATTATCCTTTCGGGCACAGCCGGCTTGCTCTATATCATGTTTTTGGCAGGATTGGAAATTGACTTGCAGGACTTCAAAAAGAATAGTAAAAAAAGCCTGGTGTTCGGAATGTTTACCTTCCTGATTCCGATGTTCCTTGGGATTTTGGCGGGTCTGTATTTGCTGGAAATGACTATGATTTCTTCCGTTTTGCTGGCAAGTATGTTTGCCTCGCATACGCTGATCGCCTATCCGCTGATCTCTAAGCTGGGTATTGCGAAAAATCGGGCGGTAAATATCACCGTGGGAGGCACTTTGATCACAGACACGCTTGCACTTTTGGTCCTAGCCATCATTATCGGCACCACCAAGGGAGAGGTGAATCTTACCTTTTGGATCAAGCTGATCTCCTCCTTGGCAGTTTTTACGTCAATAGTTGTGTTTATTTTCCCACGATTGGGTCGTTGGTTTTTCAAGAAATACACCGACAATTCCTCCCAATTTATCTTTGTATTGGTCTTGGTGTTCTTGGGTGCAGCCATGGCCGAGCTAGCAGGCGTAGAAGCCATAATCGGTGCATTCTTGGTAGGATTGGCGATCAATTCTCTGATCCCTCATACTTCTCCGCTGATGAATCGGGTGGAGTTTGTGGGCAATACAATCTTTATTCCCTTCTTCCTGATTGGCGTAGGAATGTTGGTAGATTTCCGGATATTCATCACTGGATGGGAAACCATCTGGGTCGCTTTCGTGATGACTACAATCGCAATTTCCGCCAAATGGCTTGCGGCTTACTTTACGCAGCAGACTTATAACTTTTCGATTGACGAGCGGAGAATCATCTTCGGATTGAGCAACGCCCAAGCTGCTGCTACCCTAGCGGCGGTATTGATTGGCTTCAATACGATTTTGGGAACAGACGAATTAGGCGAACCGATTCGATTGCTCTCGGAAACTATCTTGAACGGAACCATTGTGATGATTCTCGTGACCTGCACGATAGCTTCGCTCGAAGCTCAGCGAGGTGCTAAAAATATCGCTTTGGCTGAATCAACATTCGATCAGGGAACCAATTCGGAGATCCCAGAGCGAATCTTGATCCCTGTCCGCAATCAGGAGACCTCGGATCAATTGATCAATCTCAGCATCCTGCTCCAATCGCCCAAAAAGAAAGCGAGTATGTATGCGTTGAGCATCATCAATCCGGAATTGCAAGATTCGGGAGCGGAAATGAAAGCTCAAAAAACCCTGAACAAGGCCTCTGAAACTGCTGCTTCAACAGACCACTTTCTCTATGAACTGCTTCGATATGACACAAATATCGAGCATGGCATATCAAGTGTGATTCGAGAAAATAAAATTACTGATCTAATCCTTGGACTTCATGAAAAACAGGGGATGACCGATAGTTTTCTTGGGAATCTCACCGAAGGACTCCTCAGCAAAAGCAATACGACCACTTTTATTTATAAGCCAAATCAACCCTTTGAGACGCACAGGCGACATTTGGTCTTTATTCCTCCAGGAGCAGAGTTTGAGTTGGGCTTTCCTTTTTGGCTGGTGAAAGTCTGGAATATCGCACGAAATACCGGAGCTCGAATGATCTTCTACCTTTCCGAGAGTACCCAAACTTACATCCTTGGCATACTTAAAGATCACCCTATCCGACTGGAGTTTCGGGAGTTTCCCGACTGGGGAGAATTGGGGAATCTAAATATCATCCTAAAGCCAGACGACAATTTGATCATGGTCCTCAGCCGAAAAGGCGAGGAATCCTACCACCCCAAAATGGAACGTTTACCTGATTTGATCAATACCTTTCTGAGGTATCATAGCTTCATTTTGATCTATCCCAACCAACCTAAAGCAAGCGGATTGGATAGTTTGGAAATGATCCATGGCTCATTGCTCGGGCCAGTCGAAAAACTCGACTACATCGCAAGGATGATCAGCAGCCTTTTCAAGAAAAAATAATGTTTATTTTATTTATAGGTAATACAACCAAATGTATAACTAGTTACATTAGACTATGGATTTTGTTCACCTGCTTCGATTTTCTTTTTTATCACTTTTTTCAATAGGAATATTCTTCCCTCTGCTCGCCCAGCAGCGATCTGAGTTAGACAAAGCTTTGCTAGTCAAAATCTCCCCTTTATCATTTCTCGAACCCGAGACTATCGTGATTCAAGGGGGTATAGAATATTTTTTCAGTACCAAATTCAGCGTTCAATCTGAGATTGGAATCAACGGGGGTGTATTTGGAATCCCATCCGGTCGCGGCAAAAACGAGGATTTTTCATTGTGGAGAAGCAAAAATGAATTGAAATATCACGCTAAGAATTTTTACGTGGGTCTCGAATTATTCTTTGTTCAGAAGAATTTCATTAGATCTGATGATTCATACTCGGCATTTAATGTCGAAACTTGGTATGATACTGCTCGAATTAATTTTCAAGTATTTGGTACCGGTTTAAAGTTTGGGCATCAGGCTTACATTTCTGACAACATTTTACTTGATTCATTTGTGGGATTTGGGTTTCGCGGCAGATATCGGGAAGTTGAGGTGATTGAGCTTTCAGCCTTTCAGAGTAGCGAGTATTTCGAAGAAACTTTTTTTGTAAGCAGTCGATATAACTTTGAGGGATGGGACTCAGTACCTCAATTCACAATAGGAGTAAAAATTGGGATCTTAACAGGAAAACAGGAATGAAAAAAATACTTCAAATGAGACCAAAGCAAATCATCCGAGTTGTATTCACTCTTTTATTCTTTAATGTATCTGCTTTGGCTTTTGCACAGCAAAATTTAGAACTAGATAATCGCTTATTGATCAAATTCTCTCCCTTTTCATTGGCCGAACCAGAGACCGTGGTCTTTCAGGGTGGGCTGGAATACTTTTTCAGCCCGAAAGTTAGTATTCAATCAGAGATTGGGTTTAACGGAGGAGTCTTTGGAGTCCCATCCGGAAGGCGCAGAAACGAAGATTTTTCATTGTGGCGAAGTAAAAGTGAAATTAAATTTCACCAGAAGGAATTTTCTTGGGGGTTCGAATTTTTCCTTGTTCAGAAAGATTTGATTCGGAATGATGATTCCTTCACCCCATTCCAACAACAAATCTGGTATCAACAAGCACGCATCGACTTTGAAGTATATGGTGCTGCTGTTAAGTTTGGAAGGCAGGTTTTCATCAGTGACAATATCCTTCTGGACTTTTTTGCAGGATATGGATTACGCTCCCGCTACCGGGAAGTAACTGTTATTGAATTGTCAGATAATCAACGAGGAACGAGTTTTTCCGGACAAAACAATCCTTTGAATGAGCGATACCGCTACCTTGGCTGGGATTATATTCAGCACTTTTCACTAGGACTGAAAATGAGTTTTCTTGTCAGAAAGAAAAATACAACACCTGACTTGAAGGAGTTATGAAAAACCTTATCTGCATCCTATTCACCTTGATTTTTCTGGGGATCCCAGGCCTAGTGAGTGCTCAAAAAAATCAAGGTCTCGACAAGCGCTTACTGATCAAATATTCTCCCTTAGCTCTTGCAGAATTGGAGACGGTTGTACTCCAAGGTGGAATCGAATATTTCCTAAATGACAGCTTGAGCTGGCAGGGCGAAATCGGATTGAACTCGGGTGTATTTGGAGCAAATGCCGGCAGAGATCAAAATTCAGATTTTTCATTTATCCGGTTTCGGAGCGAAGTCAAATGGTATTTATCAAGGAGCTATGTAGCGGCTGAGGTTTTCGTTTTAGCTAAAGATTTTAACCGACAAAATGACTTCTTTTTCGATGGGGAGACTAATATATGCTACAAAACCGCAAACATTCGCTACTTCTCCACAGGAGCCATGGCCAAAATTGGCTCTCAAAAGTTTATCAGCAAACGTATTTTATTTGACAAATACATTGGATTGGGCTTTCGGGTAAATCACAACGATGTAAAAGTATCAGAGGGAGGCACTATTGGTGGAGATGGTCCTTCTCCTATTCTGGAAGATAAGTATCGAAGTCTCGGATGGGCGTTAGCACCAACCCTCACAGTAGGATTCAAATTCGGATTCTTGACTGGGAAAATCCGCGCAGAGAAATAGCTTATCCACTTTTCCAAACGGATCATTTCTTTTCCTCCACTAGATAACTCCCATCCTATTCCTTCACCACTGATCACTTTCCTGACAGATTATTATTTTGCAAAGTTTAGCTTTAGACAAATAATCTAGTTGTAAATCAACTACTTTATCCCTGCATTAAACCTATTTACTACGGCATGAAAAATTTTGCCAAATTTTCGATTTTCCGATTCCTTATTCTTTCAGGGCTTTTTCTCCTAATCCAACCATTTGGCTTTGCACAGCAAAATCAAAAACCCGGCAAAATCAGCGGTAAACTCCTCGACAAAGTCAGTAAAGAACCCATTCCTTTTGGCAGTATTGCGATCTACTCCCTGCAAGACTCCCTTATTGATGGAGTAATCTCCGGCGAAAAAGGAGAATTCGAATTGCGAATGCCCTTCGGTACCTATTATGGATTGATCGAGTTTATGGGCTTCGAATCAAAGAAAACAGAAAATTTCTCACTTTCTGCTCAGCAGCCAAACGTCAACCTAGGCGAAGTTCCAATCGAATCAGTAGCCTCTGAACTTGACGAGGTGACCGTACAGGGCGAAAAAACCTTCATGGAGCTTTCGCTGGACAAGCGAATCTTCAACGTAGGTAAAGATCTGGCAAATGCTGGCGGAACAGCCTCGGATATCCTGATGAATCTGCCGTCTGTGGCAGTTGATCCTGATGGGAATATTCGGCTTCGCGGCTCCAGCAATGTCCGAATTCTGATTGATGGCAAGCCTTCCGGCTTGGTCAGCTTCAAAGGGGGCGCGGGACTTCGACAGCTTCAAGCTAACCTGGTGGATCGGGTAGAAATCATCACCAATCCCTCGGCTCGCTATGAGGCAGAAGGCATGGCAGGGGTCATCAATATTATTCTCAAAAAAGATGACAATCAAGGCTTTAACGGCTCGTTGGAAGTCATCACCGGTACACCACTGAACCTTGGCTTCTCCACCAACCTCAATTACCGCAAGAATCGGATCAACTGGTTTATTAATTACAGTCTGGCACGAAGACATCTACCCAACGTGGCCGAACTCTATCAGGAAGTATATAATGACGATGGGTCGACTTCAATTCTGAGTCAAACTAATTCGGGAATAGTCAAAAGCTTCAATAATAATATCCGAGGCGGTCTAGATTATTATTTCAATGAAAAAAGCATCCTGACTGCCTCCTATCTATGGCGAAGAAGCGATGCACGGCGGATCACTGACATTCGCTATGAAGATTACTTAAACAGCTTTGACAACTACCTTGGTTATTCTCTTCGTCAGCAGGATGAGACAGAGGCAGAACCCAACTCGGAGGTAATTGTGAGCTACAAGCGCAGCTTTGAGCAGAAAGGCCACGAACTCACCACCGCTTTCACTTACCTGAATTACTGGGAGCGATCGGATCAGAAGTTTACCGAATCTGCCTTCTCGCCCACCGGGCTATCGCTTCCAAATTCAGATTTGCTGCAAACCTCCCTAAATGACGAGTACGAAAATCAGTATTTGATTCAACTGGATTATGTGAAGCCTTTTTCTACCGATGGAAAATTTGAAACGGGCTTAAGAACCAGTTTTCGGAATATGGAAAATGATTTCGTTGTGTCAGAAGCAAATGAAAGTGGTGAACTTATTCCCCTGCCGGGTTTGGATAATATATTTCTATACAATGAAAATATCCTCGCAGCCTACGGGATCTGGGGTAATAAATCTGGCGATTGGAGCTATCAAGCCGGAGTCCGTGTGGAGCATACTGATGTAGAAACCATCTTGGTAGAGACCAACGAACGCAATCCCAGAAACTACACCAATTTGTTTCCCAGTGCACATTTGACTTACAATATCTCAAGCGAAAATGCATTCCAACTCAGCTACAGCAGACGAGTCAGAAGACCGGTTTACAACGATCTGAGTCCCTACGTGACCTTCTCTGATCAGCGAAATTTCTTCAGTGGAAGTCCAGATCTCGATCCGGAATTCACCGATGCTTTTGAACTGGGACATATCAAATACTTCGGAAAAGGGACGCTATTCTCCACCGTCTATTTCCGAAATACCACCGATAAAATCGAGCGTATCCGAACTGTCAACGACAATGGATTCTCGGTGACGGCACCTTTTAATCTGACAGGTGAAAAGTCTTTCGGGGTGGAATTCAGCTCTGATTACAAAATCAATGAGTGGTGGAAACTGGATTTAAATCTAAATTTCTTCCATGCGAATATTGACGGTAGTAATATAGAGTCGGATTTTCGCGCAAAAACTTACAGTTGGCTTTTGAGACAGACTTCTCGATTTACACTGGGAAACGGCATGGATATCCAAGTTCGGACAAACTATGATGCGCGCCAAAAAACTGCTCAAGGCGTACGAAAGGGGATTTTCTTTTTGGATCTTTCGGCTAGTAAGCGAATTCTCGAAGAGCGAGGCAATCTGATCTTGACTGCCAATGACATTTTCAATTCTCGCAGAAACCGCTACATCATCGAAGGCGAAAACTTCTTTACCGAAGGTGATTCGCAATTTATCCGACGGCAGATCAACCTGACGATGAGCTATCGATTGAGGCAGTAGGGATGTTGGATGAGGGATGTGGGGTGACCGATGTTGGGTGGCCGGTGTGGGGTGACCGATGTTGGATGGCCGGTGTGGGGTGGCCGGTGTGGGATGGCCGATGTTGGATGACGGATGTGGGGTGACGGATGCTGGGTGACCGATGTTGGATGGCCGGTGTGGGGTGGCCGGTGTGGGATGGCCGATGTTGGATGACGGATGTGGGGTGACCGATGTTGGGTGACCGGTGTGGGATGAGGGATGTTGGGTGGCCGATGTTGGGTGTCGGATGTGGGATGACCGATGTTGGGTGACCGGTGTGGGATGACGGATGTGGGGTGTCAGATGTGGGGTGACCGATGTCGAGTGACCGATGCTGGATGAGGGATGTGGGGTGTCGGATGTGGGATGACCGGTGTGGGATGAGGGATGTGGGATGACGGATGTGGGGTGACCGGTGTGGGATGACCGGTGTTGGGTGGTCGATGCTGGGTGGCCGATGCTGGGTGGCCGATGCTGGATGAGGGATGTTGGATGACGGATGTGGGGTGACCGGTGTTGAGTGGCCGATGCTGGATGAGGGATGTTGGGTGGCCGGTGTGGGATGATCGGTGTGGGATGATCGATGCTGGGTGGCCGGTGTTGGGTGTCGGATGCTTTGTTAACTTAGGAATCTTCTGGAAGGTCTTACTATCTTTCCTCGACCTTCGAGGTTCTGCCCCAAAGCCATCGAAAATCTCTAAGAATTACCAAATATCAAGACCTTCAAGATTAGTCCCGATAGTTATCGGGCCACCTCAAAGGTCAATCAAATAACAAATGACAAAAACCCATACTACCCTTTTTCTACTTACTTTTTTGATCTCCTGGAATACCTTTTCTCAGAAGATCAATGCGGATTACCGACTGAATATCAAGAAGGCAAGTTCTGAGATTATCATCGATGGGGCTTTGGACGAGAAGGCTTGGTTGGATGCTGCTGTGGCTACGGATTTTTATATGATTACACCGATGGATACGAGCTTTGCAGAAGTCCGCACGGATGTACGAATGAGCTATGATGATGAAAATCTCTACCTAATTGTGGTCAATTATCATGGCATGGAAGGTCCTTACATGGTGGAGTCTCTTCGACGTGATTTCTCCTTTGGGAAAAATGACAACTTCCTACTCTTCATGGATCCCTTTGATGATCAAACCAATGGATTTTCTTTTGGAGCAAATGCTGCTGGTGCGCAATGGGACGGAATCATGTCTAATGGTGGTAGCGTGGATCTGAGTTGGGATAATAAATGGACTTCGAAAGTCATCAACTACGAAGACAAATGGATCTTTGAAGCAGCTATTCCTTTCAAATCGATTCGCTACAAAAAGGGGATCACCGAGTGGGGAATCAACTTCTCCCGGCTGGATCTGAAGACCACCGAAAAATCAGGTTGGGCGCCTGTTCCCCGCCAATTCCCATCGGCGTCACTCGCCTATACGGGAATTCTAGCTTGGGACAATCCTCCGCCTCCTGCTGGCGCCAATGTTTCTTTGATTCCCTATGTCCTGGGAGGGGTTTCCAAAGATTTTGAAAAGGCCGGTGAGAATGTCTATCGCCGTGAGGTGGGTATGGATGCAAAAATCGCTTTGACCTCATCGCTGAATCTGGATCTGACCGTCAATCCGGATTTTTCTCAAGTGGAAGTGGATCGACAAATAACCAATCTGGATCGCTTCGAACTATTCTTCCCCGAGCGTAGGCAGTTTTTTCTGGAAAATGGCGACCTCTTTGCCAATTTCGGCTACTCGACGATTCGGCCTTTTTTCTCGAGAAGAATCGGTCTCAATGCACCGATTCAATTTGGGGCAAGAGTCAGCGGAAAGATCAACAAGGACTGGCGAATCGGTGCTATGACGATGCAAACGGGTGACGTCGAGGAAAATTCATTGCCATCCCAAAATTTTACAGTGATGTCGGTGCAGCGGCAGGTTGGGGCAAGATCCAATATCGGGGCGATCTTCGTCAACAAGCAATCCCTCCACTATGATCCTGAAGCTACCGAAGAAAACAAACCTGTCTATACCGAATTCAACCGAAATGCAGGATTGGAGTACAACCTCGCCTCCAGTAATAATCTCTGGACGGGAAAGGCGATGGTATTGCAAAGTTTTGGGCCCGATAATGTCGGCAATGGCTTTGTCCATGCTGCAAATTTAAGGTATGCGAGTGGCAACCTGACTTGGTCTTGGCAGCATGAATACGTCTCCGAAAGCTACACCGCTGAGGTGGGATTTGTACCCAGAAGAGGTTATTACAAGATCAATCCCAGCGGAGGCTATCTCTTTTTCCCAAAAAGCGAGAAAATCCTAAGCCATGGGCCGGAGTTTGGCAGCACCTTCTTTTGGAATACGGAAGGAGTCAAAACTGATAATACCACTTTTGTAGCTTACAATATCCGATGGCGAAGTCAAAGCCGCTTTATGCTGTGGACAGCTTATGACTTTGTAAAATTACAGCGTCCTTTTGATCCAACGAATCTTGGTGGCGAGCAGCTTCTAACAGGTTCCGAGCATGAGTGGTTTGCCTGGGGAACTGAATACACCTCCAAGCCACAAAGCGTCTTAACCTATGCTTTCAGCACTCGAATGGGAGGTTACTATGAAAATGGGATGCGCTACAATGTGACTGCAGATTTGGGCTATCGCTTTCAGCCTTACGTGGCAATTGCGATGGCGGCAAATTACAATCAGATCGAGTTACGGGAACCTTGGGGAACGACCAGGTTTTGGCTAGTTGGGCCGAGAATCGATGTGACGATGACGAATACCCTTTTCCTGACCACCTTTATCCAATACAATGAGCAGATTAAAAACATCAATGTTAATGCTCGATTCCAATGGCGTTTTGCTCCGGCCTCTGACTTATTTTTGGTTTACACGGACAACTATCTCCCCGAACCGTTCAATGTAAAGAATAGGTCGCTGGTGCTGAAGTTTACCTATTGGTGGAATGTTTAGAAAATGTGGGGGATGTCCGATGTTGGGTGTCCGATGTTGCGCTTTCCTGCTTCTCTGGAAGTTGCATTTTGAAGTTCCTGCTGTCCTGCTTCTCCAGAAGCTGGACTATTTTATATTTCCTGAAGCTAAATGACTTTTACTTACTTAAAAAGAACTTGGGAAGGCTAGATAGATTGATTTCTTCTTTTAAATGGACTTTATATTTTTAATAATTAAGTTTAATAGATCCTCCGTCGAGATTACTTTGTTCCAGTTTTTCTGTTTCAATCCCTGAATAAGCTTTTTGTCTCCTGACCAAAGTTTGGCTTTTGCATGTTCGGCAAGAGCAACGAATTCTGTATCGTCAATATCAATATCCCGGGTAAGATTCTCGGCTTTTTTATAAATTTCACTTGGAACCAGCCTGATGTTGATAAACCGGATTCGTTTAGTAATAAGTTTGATGATTTTTTCAAGTTCATACTCTGAGAAACCAGAAAGCGACTTTATTTTATCTTTATGATTTTCAATTTCTTCAAAGAGCTGATCTGTGGTATAAAAATTTAATCTAGATTTTGGATGAAGTATAATTCTCCCAATTTTACTGTCGCTATTCAAAATCGCACTAAATACGATATTTGAATCAACAACAATTCTCATAAATCGAGTTTAGACTTAGTTTTCTCCCAGCGCCCTCTTTTAACGTTGCTTACAAACTCTTCAACATCTTGTTGAGTAGCTTTCGATCTATAGGCTATCTCCTTGTATTCGATCAAATCAGTCAAGTCTTGCAAATCATCAACATTAACAGTAGCAGGAATTCTGATAATTACTTCTTTTTTTGTTCGTTCGATTTTCATGGCTTTGATTTTTATTAAAGATACAGAATCTAGCGAAAAAAAGTTTTTCGCTATCCTGCTTCTCTGGAAACTGGAATAAAAGATAATTTTTTAACCGCAATGGACGCAAAGATTTCAAAACTTCGAGAATACCAGCTATTTCGGTTCGTGAATTGATTTCTAAATTAGAAAAATTGAGCTAATATTACCTTTTTACAATGAGCAGATCAAAAACATCAATATCAATGCGCGGTTTCAATGGCGCTTTGCTCCGGCTTCTGATTTGTTTTTGGTCTATACTGACAATTACCTGCCTGAGCCATTTAATGTGAAGAATAGGTCGCTGGTACTGAAGTTTACGTATTGGTGGAATGTGTAGGGAATGCGCGGGATGCCGGATGTTGGGTGTCCGATGTTGCGTTGTATTGCTTTTCCAATATGTGATACTTGGATTATTTTTTTAACCGCAATGTACGCAAAGGTTGCGCAAAGGAATACAGAGGGACTTGTTGAAATAATTGCTTTTGGGTTTTGGAATATTCTGCATTTCCAGATTTTGGAATCTATTTTTCGGAGGCTTTTTTTACCGCTATGGACGCGAAGGCTATCCTAAATAGTGGATATTATTACTTCTCAACTTTAGAGAAATGAAAAAATCAAATCTTGGGGATTGGAAATCCGATGATAGCGATTCAATATTACATCCACGATAGTGATCAGGACCTGAATAACGGGTTGCAAATCCTGAATAGCGGGGGCACAAGAAAAGACTTTTGCAACAAAAAGTTTCTATTCCTCTATTCTCATTTTTAAATCCATACTCTAGCGCAAAATTCTTGTAATTTCGATAAGGCTTCCGTTTAAAATCCGATAGAAAATAATATGTCGATTCGTTCTCATTCCGAACAAACCTTCAGAAATCCCCTCGTATATCTTTCCTCGAGTCGGATTAGCTGCAATTTCACCACAAGCAGAAATTAGCATTTCATAGTATTTGTCAGCTTGATTCTCTGACCAAGTATCAAAGGTGTAATTCCAAATTTGAGCTAAATCGGCAATAGCCTTATTTGTTAGTTTAAATTCAGCCATTGGTCTTCTTGGTAGCCTTCAGAGATTGAAGGTGATTTTTTGGGTCAAAATCCTGCGCAATACCGCTACCGATTCCTTCCTGAATAGCATTTTTTAAAGCTAAGACCTTACTTTCTTCTTCTTCCAATAATCTTAAACCAGCTCGAATAACTTCACTGGCATTATTAAATCGACCTTCCTTAATTCGATTTTGGACGAATTGGTCAAAATAATTTCCTAGATATATTGACGTGTTTTTGTTCATGTTGTTATCCTTTGGCTCGAATATACCAAATATTGGTATATGTTTTCAAAAAAAATCGATCGGAATGAAAATTAAAGTAAGCTAGCCGACATTTTTGACCATCCGGAGTATAGTTCGTTTCTCATTGTTTGTGATTCAGGTAGGAATATGAATTTGGTATTAAATAGAAAAAGCCTCGAGTCTATCAGAATCGAATCTTTTTGCTTTATCTAAAATTCAGCTTCCTAATCCCTGATCGGTGTAGTCTGAAATTAGAGGTGACTTGATGGGATAGGTAAAGTAGTCGGATTAAGCCTTGTCAAGGTTCCTGCTACCTCCATCAAGAGCTTTTTTCTTGTCCTTGCGTTTATCAACAAAATAAACGATAAGGTTAGACAGAATCAGAAAAATAAATGCTATAGTGGGATTGAAAAAAAGAATAACAAAACTTATCGAGAACAATAAGATTTTCAAAGTAATGCTGTTCATAATTATTAATTTAATGTTTTTAAGAAATACTCATTAATATATCTTAAATGATCCCTCTAAATATTCAAGAAATGCTAATCCTTCCTGTAAAATATCTATTCAGCTTACGAAAAATGATGATTTGAAAGTTATTGCCCCACTTAAAATTCCCATTTGTTCATTACTTAATTCATTCATGTTTTTGTTGTTACAATCTAGTAATTTATTTCGTAGTGCCTGAACATAATTTCAAGTCACTGGAATTTCCTTGTAGTCAGTCTGGTTTTTTTGAAAAAATATAACATTTTTTTCCCCAGTACAATACCTCATATCTCTGTGAGAAGTGATCCGAATCTCAACGATGATGTTTTACAAGATTCGTTTTGTCACACCCAGTCTTCTTGCTAATTCAGTAGGACTCCCTGTCCCTTCCTTTTCGATCAGCTCAATAAGCAACTTCGTCCGTTCGTAGTATTTTAGTCCTCCCATGGTTTTATTGGTTTGGTTGTAGGATTTGATTGATTGCTCTAGAATAGTCGTTCTCACTTTGCATTAGGAGTTGGTGCATGCCAAATTGCGGAATTTGGTATTCTTTCAGCTTTAAATAAAATAATAGTTTGTGACGGATTGAAAATCCTATGATAAAGGTTCAGGATTTCATCCACGATAGTGATCGGGACCTGAACAGCAGGAAATCGATCCTTACGGATTGAGAAATTCCACGTTATTTGCTACCGTTTCAAGATTAATAATCCTGAACTTCACGATTCATAGATCATTTTTGAGACTTAAGCTGTTTATTGAAAAATAATACCCCTAATAATACATAAGTCAATAGTACTGTTAAAACTAATAGATAGAAATAACTTTCATATTCAAACTCTATAATATCAAGCCACATAATCATTAGAATCATGAACAAGATAGATCCGACCATCCTTAAGGGCTTTGCTATTTTGACAGTTTCTTCATATAGATTAAGTCTTTTCATACTATTTCCGCTTTTTTGTTGATTATTTCCATCTTCTTCTTGCTGAGTACCTTTAAGATATTTTAGTAATGCATAATTAAAACCCGCTGCCATAAATAAAACTGCAATCATCGGGAGAACCTTCATGTCATCTAATCCGAGATAGACAAAGGCTACAATTCCAATAGAGCAAATCGGAATAAGAAATCTGAGATATTTAATATTCATATTTAATATTTTATGGACAAGCGATAATAAATCGCTTGGCATGGATGAATCTATTAGCAACCTTCATGTATACTAATGGCAGCAGCAGCAGAAACACTAGCTATGAGCTGTAAACCAGCGCCTGTCATTAAAAGTCCCATAAAGGCAGCTGGAGCAAAAAAAGCAGTGGCACCTAAAGCTGCTGTAGCAACTATTCCTCCAATGCATTTCGTAGCATCGGTCATTTTACCCCCACTCACCATCTCCATTTGTTCATTACTTAACTCTCTCATAATTTTGTTGTTTAAATTTAGAAATTTATTTTGTAATACCTAAATATAATGGCAGGTCAGTGACATTTCTTGTCAGTGAGTTATTTATTTTTCATAAAAATGTAGCTCTTCCGTTCTTTGCAATAAATAGTCTCACATGGTTGTATAAGCCTAACCTCCTCAATGATTCGATACATAGTTCGCTCATGGACCTGTAGTTTTCTCGCCAATTCCCTGGGACTACCCGTCTTCTCCTTTTCAATCAGCTCAATAAGCAGCTTCGTCCGTTCGTAGTATTTTAGTCCTCCCATGGGCTTATTGATTTGGTTGTAGGATTTGATTGATTGCTCGAGAATAGTCGTTCTCACTTTTCATCAGGGCCTCGTGCGTGCCGGATTGAGCGATTTGGAAGTCTTTAAGCAGTAAAATCCGATCCGCGCGGGAAGCGAGTGTAGGCTGATGCGTAATCATCAGCAGGCCTGCTTGTTGCTTTTGCAGGTATCTTCGGATCAAGCTGATCAGCTGCTCCTCCAGCTCCCAATCCATAGCGGCAGTAGCCTCATCCAAAATCAGTAGCTGTGGCTCTCTCACCAGGGCACGTACAATCCCAACCAGCTGACGCTGTCCACCCGAAAGATTGCGCCCATCTTCTCCACAAAGTGTCATTGCGCCCTGAGGCAAGCCCTGAAAAAGATTCCAAAGTCCTAGGGACTCTCCGACTTTTGCGATTCGCTCTTGTTCTTTGGTATCGCTACTAAGGACTATATTATCGAAGACAGTAGAATTGAAGATTTTTTCCTTTTGATTGACTACTCCCAATGCTTTTCGCCAAGTCTTGACCGAAGTCTGCTTGGCATCTTGTCCTTTCCATAGGATCGCTCCTGACTCAGGATCATAAAACCGCTGAATCAAATCCACCAACGTACTCTTGCCTTTGCCCACCGGGGCAAAAAGTGCCAAATGCGCTCCAGGTTCCAGTTGAAAACTTAGCCCCTTCAAAATCTGAGTTCGCCCCGGATAGCGAAAGCTCACCTGATCCAATTCCAATAGTGGGCTGTCTACTTTGAAGTCATTGTTTTCTTCTGACTCCTGATCTGACTCTACCTCCAAGCCTGCAATCTCAAAAAGTCGATCAAAGGCTACTTTGGCTTCCTGAAATTGAATGTTTGCCACCACCAAGCCAGCTACCGCCGGGACAATCGTACTTCCTACAGACACCAAAGCCATCAACTCGCCAAGCAATAATTCCCCCTGAAAAATTAAATAAACCCCCGCCCCAAAAAGTAAACTCAGAAATACGGCTACGATCAACTGTGTCCAAAAAGAGAAATTATTCCCTATGATCGCTAAGTCATAGCCCTTGCCCTGATACATGCCATAGACTTGCTCTATACGCTGCTGATATTCTTGCTCCTTTCCATAGGATCTCAGCACATGCATCCCGGTTAGGCTATCCACATATTGTGTTTCATTCTGCGCATGTGCAGCCATTACTTCCTTTTGCTTCGCCAAGATTGGTGCATGATATTTCACACCGGCAATCAAGAAGAAAAATACACCCAGCAAACATATAAAACCGATCAACGAAGACTGATAGAACACAAATGCAAGGGAAACAACCACCACGAGAATATTGATAATGACCGTCCCGGTAATCAGGGAGACGGTATTTCGGATTCTCAACGAATCATTCATCCGAGCGATAAGGTCTCCGGTGCTGTAGCCTCGAAAGTAACTCATCGGCAATCTCAGAATACGCTCGACAAAGGAAGAAACAATCCGAACATTCAAATCTCTGCCCTGCCGAGCCATAAATACGCCTTGGATATAGCCCAAGATCGCTCGGAAACTCAGCAAGAAACCTAATGCAATGACTCCCATAATTGCTTTTTCATAGGCTTGATTCGGCAAGAAGTCATCAATCAAGCGCTGAGAAAATATCGCCGTGGAAAGTCCCGTTCCAGCCATCAAACTACCAATCACCGTGGCCACGATGAGAATCGGGATGTCTTCTGCAATTAGGGAGCCGAACCAGCGCTTTTTGGACCGAGACACTACTTCCTTATTTTGAAGTGCTTCTGTAGGTTGAAGCCGAAGGAGAATGCCGGATTTCCACTGTGCGGTCAATTCGGATTCCTCCAAACCCAAAATGCCTACTCCCGGATCACTCACCCAATGCTTTCCATCCGCCAAGCCAAAATAAACCAGGTAATGCTCTCTATTTTGATCCTGAACCACATGGAGAATCGCAGGGCCATCGAGCTCAGCCAAATGCTTCAACTCCGCCTCAAAGCCTTTGGCTTCATAGCCTATCTTTTGGGCAGCTTGAATCAGCCCGAGAAGGGTGGTTCCACTTTGAGAAGTACCACTGATGTCCCGAAGCTTTTCCTGAGAAAATTCTGCTCCATAGTATTTGGAGATCGTACAGAGACAAGCCAAACCACAGGCATACTCCCCCAGCTGATCTACGTGATGTCTCTTTATTTTTTTTGGAGAAAATTTCATGGTTTTTCTTCATTTTGAAGCTGCTCCAGAATCAAATCCACCTTGACTGGCCCGGTGTAATTTGCAAGCAAACTACCCTTAGGATCATAGATAAATAAGGCTGGAACGCTCTTGATCCCAAAGTGTCCGGCTACTTTCATCTCCGAGTCAATCAAAAAGTGAACAGATTCACGATTGGAAATCCCGAGTTCTTGGATAAAGTCTGCAACCTCTTCAGGAGGCTGTACCGTCACAAAAATCAAGCGATACGGATCAAATTCGGCTATCCGCTTTGAAATGGAGTTTAATTCCAATTGGCAGATCTCGCAAGTGGAGTTGAAATAGACTAAAAGGCTCGGCCCGCTGGCAACGATTTCTTTCAAATTCACTAGAGTTCCATCTAAATCTGGAATAGCAAAGTCTGGAACCGTCTGGATGTGAGATTGAACAAGGATTTTTTGTTGTTCTTTCTTTTGGAAAGAAAAGCCCAAATAAATTACCGATGAGATCAGCAATAGGGAAAGACCGAGTAGGATTATTTTTTTCATAGATTAAAAAAATTTAGGTGAAATTGAGAGTCAAGAAGAGAATTAAAACCAGCCAAAAGATCAAGGCGAAGGAATAGGATGCAATCACCACTTTGGCACTTTGACTCATATCCACCTCAAACTCTTGATGAAAAAAGAACACCAGAAGAAAGCAGTAGGCAAACTCAAACAGATTGACCAGTTGCAGCGGATAGATAAATAGATTGTTCAGTTCATTGAGGTTGAATAAACTCAAGATCGACAAAGGATAAAAGACAGAAAATTCTTCATAAGAAAAGTCCCCAGCTGCGACTACTACTATTTTCACCAATCCTGCTATGACCAAGATGCTCTCGGCAAATACCGCTACTTTGAACATTCTCATCAGCTTGATGCCTTGATGAAGATTTGCAAAAAACAATCCTGCGTAAAGCACCAAAGCAATCACCCAGCACTTGATGACCAGAATAAGAAAAGTAAATAGGATGCTAAACTTATTCCAATAGCGCATATCCTCCAGCGTATCGAGCAAGACGTTTTCTGGAATTTCGATTTCAGTTTGCTTCGCAATCGCATTGACGAACATTCCCTCCACGTCCAACAAAAAGTAGGAGACGAGAAATAATCCAAGGGAATACAGGGCTATTAGTAAAAATGAT
>Ga0136560_1000509_pt1 | contig 19599 bp, 8 predicted proteins | sample AntRauMeHopE1497_FD_104925 | JGI IMG/M metagenome (GOLD analysis project Ga0136560, IMG submission 104925) | Saline lake microbial communities from Rauer Islands, Antarctica - Metagenome Hop E1 #497 | ecosystem: Environmental > Aquatic > Non-marine Saline and Alkaline > Saline | place... | reverse complement strand
TGGCAAGGGCAAGGCAGGACGCGGCAAGAAGTCCGCCAAGGGCACCACCCGGTCTTCCAAGGCCGGCCTTCAGTTCCCCGTCGGCCGTGTGGGCCGGTACATGCGCCAGCAGCGCATCGCCGCTCGCATCGGCGCCGGCGCCCCCGTCTACATGGCGGCGGTGATGGAGTACCTCGCGGCCGAGATCCTCGAGCTCGCTGGCAACGCGACCAAGGATGCCAAGAAGACGCGCATCGTGCCCCGCCACGTGCAGCTCGCGGTCCGCAACGACGAGGAGCTGAACAAGCTGCTCGCTAACGTGACCATCGCCGCTGGCGGTGTGGTCCCGGACATCAACCCGGCCCTCGAGAAGAAGGCCAAGGCTTCCAAGTCTGCCTCCGCCTCCGCCAGCCAGACCTACTGAGCTCAACCAGAGCCTCAGAGCCGTCGGTACGGGCTGGACTGCGCCCACCACAACCCCCGGTGTTCAATCAACACCACTTTCATGAGCTTGTGGGGTCCGGCTTTAATTGCCCCTTGTTTGTCACACTCAAGAAACGTCGCCTTGCACATGCTGCTTCTCGTCGTGGCAGCATTAGCCATGCTGACAGGCGCTGTGCGTGGTGGGTCTTGCATGCTGCTGGCCGGCGTCAGACGAACCCGGCCCACGTGTCCGCGAGCGTCGCCCCCCGCAGAACCAAACCCCTGAGGGTCCGGAGCTCGCACGCGCTCTGGAGAGCCTCAAGATGACAACAGCTGACCCGCTCACACGCGTGCTCATTGTCAACGACGATGCGGACAGGAACGTGCAGCAGGGAGAGGTTGTCACGAATTTTCGAGGCGAGCGGTTCCTGTGCGCCCCTCGGCCATCCTCGCGGATGGGCAAGCTGCATAACTCCCGTTTGGGCCGAGAGGATGCATCCCGTGCGGTGTCGGTGCTTCTTGCCGGGGGCTGCGTGACGAGCGTGAGCCCCGACGCTGCGCCTGTGCTGCGGCTTGGCTGCACCCCTTGCCGGGCGGTGTCTATCAATGACACAAGGGCGACCGCCCCTCAATGATACCTTGCAGCAGATCCAGGAGGGCACAACGGTCCGGCTATGCGAGGACGCAGTGAGGATAGTGCCGCCCAGCGGCATCGCCCGCATCGCAGGATGGCACAGCCACGAGGAGGACGAGCTTCAGCTCGAGCCAAACGGCGACGTCGTGCTGGTGCGCTCATACCGCACCGCCCTCGGAAGGCTCGCAGCCGTAGTGTCTGCGTCGGTCAACCCTGCGGGGCTGGCCTCCATGCCGGGGGCCCGGCCGGCGCAGCTGGTGAAGCCTTTTGGGGCCTTGGAGGGGAAACACTCGCCCGGCTGGCCAGATGGAAACGAGCGGGCGGCGGAGGCGCTCGTGGGCGGCCGAGGAGCGGCGGTGCTTCCGCTCGGGATCCGGGGCGCCCCGGCGCGGAGGCGGCTCGCCGGCATGCGGCAGCAGCTGCGGGCGCAGTCGGAGGCCGCCACGAGCATCGTTCGCGCGACTACGGCGGTCTTGCGTGGGGTGCGTGGGCCCGGCATCGTCGACGCCTCTCGCGTCAAGGGCACCTGCCCGTGGCCGGACGACTGGGTTCGGCTGGCGTGGCTTGGGCCCGCGCTCGCCGGGGAGCAGGAAGAGGCACGGCACGGGGGCGGGGACAGGTGGGGCGTCCTGCTGTCGGAGAAGGCGGGGTTGCCGCTCAGAGGCCTCGCTTTTCTGCGATGCCACGTGCTGGAGCCGGGGTTCGCGGCCGTTGAGGCCGCGAAGAGGGGCCTCCGGTCGGCCGTGAGCGCGCACGAGATGCTGCTACCTCTGCGGGGCACGTGCATGGAGGCGCGGACGGCCAACTGGACGGCGGAGCTGTGCGTGGGGGGCAGGGCCACGTACACTCGCACCGCCGCAGGGGCGGGCGAGGGCAAGGGCAAGGGCAAGGGCAAAGCGAAGGGGAGGGGGTTAGTGGGCGAGGCGGTCACGGTGGGGGAGCACCGGGCGGCCGGGGGAGGGACGCGGCTGGGCGGCGTGCGGAGGGCCACGGATCGGAGGGGGCCGGTGCTCAGCGCGCAGCGCCCGTACATCGCACAGGTGTTCGGCCGGGGCGCGCCGTGCGACCCGTCCCGTCCGGAGGCCCGCGGGAGGGCCGAGATCCGGCTGCACTGCGCTCCCGGGGAGAGGCTGGCGTCGGACCAGTTCGACGAGAACGAGAGCTGCGGCCTCCTCGTCACGGCTGGATCCGCCCTCGTGTGCGCGCACCCCCTGCTCCGGGCGGACAACGCCCTGCGCCCGCCCTCGACGCCGATCGCCTCGGACCCCAGCCTGGACATGCGATGTGTGCCTCTGCCCCGATAGCCAACCCCAGCGCCTAAACTCTCGCTTCACACTCGGTCTGCAGCGCGGCAGCGGCAGTGACGGGATGTTCAGCCCGTACACGAGGCAGCGGCTCGTCGCGTTCGTGGGCGGAATCGGGGGCGCCGGGCTCGTGTACTTTACGCAGCAGCACATGACCCGGGAGGTGGCCGAGGTGGCCGCCTACGAGAGAAAGCGCGTGCATGAGGTGCTTCCAGACCTTTCGCCGCTGACCGAGGAGCCGCAAGTGAGCCCGGGCCCGCGCGTGAAGCCGATCGTTCCACCTTCGAAGCAGTCTGAGCGCTCGGCTCGCCGACTACGCGCAGATGGAGTCCACATGACTTTGCTGGCTGTGCGGATGGGGTACCTCGCAGATTCCTCTCCCGGACAGGGCAGCCCGAGCAGCAGGCGGGCTGGCGAGCGCCGCGATGGGCGTGTCCAAGCAGGCTGCCGAAGTTGTCGCCTCGCTGAGGCGATGAGCACTGGGTGTGTGGCCTCAACTGCATTTCTGTTCGCGGTTTGGTTGCGATGGGGCGGTGGGTGGTCGGGAGGCTGGGCCGCGCGTTTGCGTGGAGGCCTTCGGCGCGATCACCAACGCTCGGGGAATCCGCCGCCGCGTCTCGAGCATCACTCACGCCCGACTGTGAAGCTGAAGTGTCCCGTCTCCTCGAGCCGCTCCTGGAGCACCCTGCGGAAGGCGAATGCGGGCGTGAGGACGCCACCGGCGTGGCCGGGGAGCTCCGCGGGCTTGTGGGCGAGCAGCATGGCCGCCTGGGCGACGAAGACCGCCGTGGCCACGTACGGGTCCATGGCCCCGCGCATCATGGTGATGACGGGCTCCGACCCGGTGCCGGACGGCTCGGCCACGAACGTGTACTCGAAGGTGCCGCGGGCCATGGCCTCGTCGGTGGGGCCCGAGCCGGGGGCGGGGAGCATCCCCGAGAGGAGGGAGACAGCCCCGGGGATGCCCATGATGGTGCGGAGGACGACGCCGCCGAGAGAGGCGCTCAGGGCAGTCTGGAAGCGCCCCGTGGCGAGCCACTCGGTGTACGCGAAAGCCTCGCCGGGGCCCGACAGCGGGGACCCCGAGGCGGCGGCAAGGGCGGCCGAGCGCCTCACGCACCGGGTGTTGACCGCCTCCATGGGCCAGGGGGCGGCGTAGGCACCCACCTCGTCGCGCCAGTCGAACCACCATCGGTCCGCCATGGCGGCCACGGCCCCGGACCCCGGGCGGGCGGTGACAGGGGCCTTGACGGCCGAGTCGGCGTCGGCGCCGAGGCTCTCGTCGATCATGCAGAGCGGGTCGGCGCCGAGGCGCGAGGCGGCGGGGTCCGATGCCATGTTGAGGCCCGACGCGATCGTGCCGCCGCTCATGCCCGCGCCGCGGGTCTTGGCGTACGCCCGGACGGCGCGCGTAGACTTGCCCGTCTTCTCGCGGACCGTGCGGACGGCAAAGGCCACGCCGAGGTCGGCTGGCACAGAGTCGAACCCCGACATGGGCACCACGATGGTCCCGGTGCGCTTGGCCTCCTCGTGGACCTCGTCGATCACGGAGCGGACCCATGCGGCCTCGCCCGTGATGTCCGCGTAGTGCGTGCCGGAGCGTGCGGCGGCGAGCGCGAGAGGGCTTCCGAACTTTGCGAACGGCCCGGCCGCGCCGATGACCACGCGCGTCGAGCGAACCAGCGCGCCGATCTTGGTCTCGTCGAGGGCATCAGCCACGACAATGCCGATATCGCGGGCCACTGCGCTTCCGCTGTCCGTGATGCTGTGACGGAGCTCCGCAAGCTTGGGCTCGCTCCTCCCGGCGAGGGCGATGCGGGTGCCGGCGGGGACGTGCTCGGCAAGATACTTTGACACAAGCCGTCCCGTGAAGCCGGTGGCTGCGGGCGCGGGCGGGAAGGAGTTGGGGTCGTGGGGAACACACAAAGGGTTGCGAGCAGAACACGTCGCCGCATTGCAAAAGTGTCGGGGCCATGCTCGCCGGGCCGAGAGCTGGGCCAGGCTCACCCCCGTACACCACGATGTCCCAAGTCCTCGCGGAGGCCATCTGCGTCGTCTGAGTGCGGTCTGTCGTTCGCCGAGTCCCGGTGGAGCTGACGAGGCTTCCGTGTTCTGGCGACAGCACCCCCGAGCCATCGCACGAAGCGGGTGCGCGCTGGCGACGGGGTATCCATGGACGTGTCCAAGATTGGGGCCATCTTTGACGCCATTGACGATGACACAGGTGAGCACACCGCCCGCGGGCCGCTGCTGTTCGCGCTCGTTGCCTGCCTTCTCTGTCTTCCTCGCGGCGGCCTCAGGCCTGCCGCGAACTTCCTGGCCAGTGCTCTGACCGAATGACGCGCATGGCTGGCTGGCACCTGCAGACGGGTTCATCTCCAAGACGGAGCTCCGTGCCGGGCTGAAGGCGCTCCGAGTGCCGTACTCGAACGCCGCGCTCGAGCGCTTCATCAAGGGCTGCGACCGCGACGCGAACGGGAAAATCTCCCGCCCAGAGTTCATTGGGTTCGTCTTGATCCGCCGGGAAGCCCTGGAGAAGGCGTTTGTGAGGCTGGACGCGACGAAGGACGGACACATCACGTCGACCGACATTCGCATCGCCGCGCAGTCGATGTCGATCCAGCTGAGCAGGGATGAGGTGGACCGGCTCATCCGCGTCGCGGACCGGGACGGTGATGGGCTGGTGACCGTGGACGACTTCGTGGACATGCTGTTGCTGGTCGGCGACACGCACATCGAGGGCCTCTTCGACCATTGGCTCCGGCACGAGACGGCATCGGTCGACATGGACGCCGGGGTGGACCCGCCCAAGGAGGCGGGGCCGGACGAGTCGCCATGGCTCGTGCTGGTGGCGGGCGGCGCTGCCGGCGTCTGCTCCCGCACCCTCACGGCTCCCATGGACCGCGTTCGCACGGTTCTGCAGGCCTCGGACCCGAGGGGCGGACGGACCAAGCGCCCGGGGAAGCGCGCCCGGGCCGAGGGGGCGTCGTCGTCGTCGTCCGGCGGCGCCGGCAGGCGGCCTGCCGGGCAGGAAGGCGGCCGGCCGGGTGCCCCCGCCCCCGCGTCAGCCCAGGCCAGGGGTCCCGCCGTCCCCGCCGTTGACTCCACTCGCATCATCCACCACGTCAGGGGCGGGCGCCAGCTCGCCGAGCACAGCTCCGCCTCGGCAGTGTTCCGCCGTCACTCGAACCACCGCGGCGCCCCGCAGAGGGCCGGGGCGGAATCCCTCCGCTTGAACTCTGACGGCGCGAGCTGGAGGGCCGGGGCGCGGCGCGCCGCCCGCGGGGCCGCCGCTGGCAGCGGGGCCGAGAGCGGCAGCCTCCTGGCCGCAATGGGTAGGTCGGGGCTCACGCAAGCGAGGCCTGACGGCGCGCCGCCCGAAATTGTCCGCGGGACCGGCGCGGAGGATGCGGCGGCGGCGGCGCGCCAGGCGCGCGGCGCACAGCTGGACGCCAAGATCGCCGCCAGCTCGGGAACCGGCAGGGCGAGCCTGCCCGTGCCCGAGGCTCTGAGGCTGCGGGTCCAGCACGCCGTCGGGGAGGCCGCGCGGCCCGTTCGCACCGCCGGCCGCGCCGTGGCCGCTACGGTGTCGGCGGGCGTCTCTGCCACAGCGAGCCTGGCCTCCGACGCCGCGGTCCTGGCGGCGGTGAAGGCGGGCGCGAGCGCCGCGCAGGGCGAGAAGCCCGCGAGCAAGCCCCCCGGGCTGGTGAGCGCCCGGGGGGTCGTCCCCGCAGCGAGGGCGATTCTGGCGGAGGGAGGGCCCCTGGCCTTCTGGCGGGGGAACGGCACCAACGTCCTCAAGATCGCGCCCGAGACGGCGATCCGCTTCGTGGCCTTCGACTGGGCGAAGCGGCAGATCGCGGCGGACCCGGGTAGCGTGTCGCCGCTCGAGCGCTTCGTGGCCGGCGCCTTCGGGGGCGTCGTGGCTACCTGCCTCGTCTACCCCCTGGAAATCGCCAAGACACGGCTTGCCCTGTCGGCGGCCGGCGAGCTCGACGGCATCGGGCACTGCCTCTCGAGCCTGGTGCGCACGGAGGGCCTGTCGGCCGTGTACCGCGGCCTGGGCGCCAGCCTCCTCGGTATCATCCCGTACTCCGGGACAGAGCTGATGACGTTCACTCTACTCAGGGACGCGTACGTGGCGCGCTTTCCTGACAAGGAGCCCGGTGTCGGCACCCTCCTGACCTGCGGCGCGGTGGCCAGCCTCTCCGGGCAGGTCGTCGCCTTCCCTCTCCAGCTCGCGAGGACGCGGTTGCAGGCGCAGGGCCTTCCGGGGCGAGAGGGCACCGTCTACAAGGGCGTCCTCGACTGCCTGAGCTCAGTCGTGCGCCGGGACGGCCTCATCGGCCTGTACCGCGGCATGCTGCCGGGTTTCATGAAGTCCATCCCGTCTTGCATGATCTCATTCGCGGTTTTCGAGCGGTCGAAGTCATGGCTGAGGCCGTACGCTCGCAGGGTGGACTCCCAGCTTGCATGAGTGTGCAACATATTGAATGCGTGATTGCATGCCGGCGCCCGAGGCAGCATGAACCAACAACAATGAAAATTCGACGGACACGCGCGCAAGCTCCCTGAAACCAGGCACGGGTAACCGGCCTCTCATGCTCGGTTTACCACTCATCACCCGGCGCCCCCCCCCGCGTGCGCCTGCCCGGCAACCCTGCTCTTGCGCCCGCGCAGTTGGCTCAGACGGCTTCATGTGCAAGCGTCGTTCAGAGCGCTGGGTGCGGTTGCGGCGTCCTCGGGTAGTGGAGGGGATGCGCACCGCCATCGATGACCGGGATGCTGCCGGCAGTGGCTCGGAGAGCGGCCGGGAGTCTATGCAGGGTGTAGCTGTGCCGTGTGGTTCGTATGAGAGGTGTGCGCATGCCAGGGAAGGCATCAAAAGCTTTCAGTGACCACTCTTGGCTGGAGGGCGGCGAGGTACATGAGCAACGATTCGGCGGCTAGGATGTCGTCTCGCGTGTGGGGCTCTGAGAGGGCACGCAACGTCGGAGGGGGCGTGGTAAGTTGACCGCGCGGCCGGGCCATGGGGCACCGGACGGGTGTCTCGCTGGTCGGAACAATGACATGACACGCATGCATACACAGGGACTTTGCAGTTGGGCAATTCGCTGCCGGCACCGCACACTTACGCGATTCCCATGCCGTCGGGGTCGGGCGCGTCGTCTTCCGGCTCGTCCGTGGCAGGGATGGAAGGGTTGTGAAGGTGCCAGATGATCACGGCAGAAGAGTGCTTGGCCCGCCGGAGGTTGTCGAACTGGTAGTTGTTCGCCTGGCACATGCGCAGGAATCCATGGCGGGTGTCGAAGAAGGCGCAGCTCATGCGCTCGCACGCCTGGTCGCTCGTCTCGCTGCGAGCAGGCACAGCGGCAGCAGGCGTGGCGTCAGCGACGGCTCCGACCCGCGGGCGCTTCGCGGCAGGGCCTGCGTCGTCGGCACTGGCTGCGGCCGTCCGTCCCGCTGGCGGGGCCTCGTGGTCCGATGCCGCGCCCTCCATGCTGGCAGCGTCGTCGTCCGCCGTTTTAGCATCCGTGGCCGCTGCCGCAGACGACGATGACGAGCTGGAGGAGGCAGCGCCGCCGCCGGCGGCATCTTCGTCCTTGTCGGCCGCCTCCCCGTCCTCCTCGTCAGCATCGTCATCCTCGTCTGCCGGCTGGCCGCGCCGAAAGGCTAGGGGCTCCTTCGCCGCCGCCGCCTCTGCCCGGCTGCGCTCGATCGCCTCTGCGACGGCGGCCTCCTCTTCCTCCTTGTCGGCGGCGAACTCGCCTTCCGCCCAGGCTGCCTTGTCTCTCCGGCGCAGCGAGTCCCCGCTCCTGGCGATGCGCTGGCCAGCGAGGGCCGCGGCACGACGCTTGGGGCGGCGCGCCGAGGCCTCCGCGTCGCTGCCCAGGCTACCGTCATCATCGCTTTCGTCGTCTTCGTCGTCGCTGTCGCTGTCGTCGTCCTCCCCGGCATCGCTCACGGGCACGGCGTCAGCGTCCGTGCCGTTGTCCCGCGCGTCCGTCCCCGCGCCTACTCCTGCGCCGTCTTCGTCACGCGGCCGCTTCCGCGACTCCGCAGAGCTACCGGCCGCTACCGACGAAGACGACACTGGCAGCACGACGGGCATGGGCGCGCGGGCGGGCGGCGCTGGCGGGACGGGCAGGGGCGCAACGGGGAGGGCGCGGGGCTGCGGGGGCGGCTCCTCGCGCATGGCCACCCTGTCATCGAAGGGGGGGTAGACTGGGTCGAGGTGCGCGACGAAGAACTCCCTCTTCATCTCCCGGAGGCGCTTCGCCATCAGGGTCCACACGTCCGGGTCGGGGAGGTCGTCGGGGCTGATGGCGTCGTCGTCGTCTGCGGCGGCGTCGACGTCACCCGCCCCAAGAGCCGACGAGGAGGACGCGGCGGAGGCGGCGCGCGCAAGACCAAGAGGACGGGCCAGCGGCTCGGCGTCGGCGGCCTCGGACCGCATGCTGCCCGAGCGTTCGAGCTTGACCGGCTGGGGCACCGGGTGGAGCGTCACGGCCATGGCGTCATCGCACACGGACACGCTGGTGGCGACGGGCAGGCCCGGCTTGGATTCCCCGTCGGTCAGCGAGCGGCTCCGGAGGTGCTTGCCTCCCGACGACGACGACGAGGATGCCGACGCCGCGGCCGCGCCCTTGGCAGGGCCCTTGGCGGGGCCCTTGGCTGCCGGGGGCTTGGCGGGCGTGCGGGGGCGGCTCTTGGCCCGGTAGGTCTTGGTCTTGGAGGAGGACGACCGCTTGTCCTTGGCGGCCTTGGCCTTGGCCTTGGCTGCGAGCTGCTTGTGGATGCGGACCTCGCGGGGCAGGTCGCGGACCACGCGCTCCGCCTCCGTGGCCCAGAAGTCTCCCTTGAAGAACGGGGGCAGGCCGGCGTCGGGCTTGAGCTCGCAGTCCTCGGTGAAGTATTCGTCGAACAGGCTCGTCACGTGCGTCACGGCCCCCTCGTCCTGGCTCTCGCGGAGCATCTGCTCGTACCAGCGGCGGAGCCGGTCCTTGGTCGGGGTGCGCTGCTGCGGCGGGTGGCGGTGGAAGATGTACGCGTCGCCCCGCTGCGGCGGGCACGCCCAGATGAAGGCGCGCTGGAAGCCGTTGCGCCTGGCGTGCTCGAGGTAGGCCTTGAGAACCTCCCGGTAGGCCGGCGTGCGGGCGTGGAGGGGCCGCATGAAGCGCACCGAGTCGAGGTAGGCGACGTAGAGGCTCCTGGCGTTGGGGGCGGGGCAGTCGGGCCCGTACTCCTGGGTGTAGAGCGCGAAGATGCAGACGTCGACGCCGTCGATGCGCTGGAACATGAGCACGACGCGCTGCCGGAAGGGCATGTCGGACGGGTACACCGCCGACTCGGTGGCAGCCGCGGTGGTGGAGCCCGACATGGCCGAGCGCGTGGACGTCGGCGACGGGGCCGCGTCGCTCCCGCCCTCGAGGCCGTCGACGCTCAGGCCGGCGAGGGGGGGCGGCGCGCCGCCCGGGGCGCCCGGCGAGGCGGCAGCCCCGGCGGCCTTAGGTCGCCTGCCGAGGCTCGCGGAGCGGCTTGCCCGCATGGTGTGCCACCACGGCCTGCTGATGTCCACGTTGCCGCCCCCGGGCGCGCCGTGGACCAGGACGGGGGCGACGTCCGCCGCCGCGGAGAAGCCGGACCGGGGCGTGGCCGCGCCGGCGGCCGAGGAGCGGTGCGGGCCGTCTGGCCGCTTGGGCCCCGTCTGCTCCGCGGCGATGGCGGCGAGCTCGGCGAAGCTGAACGCCCACTGCCACTCCGCGGCGGCCTCGAGGTTGTACGGGTTGGCGTCGAGGGCGTCCACCTCGGCCTGCCCGAGGACGTGGACGGCGTGGCGGCGGCTGGACGCGATTGCGGCGCGGACGAAGCCGGAGGACGCCGTCGCCGAGGCGTTCTTGACCGTGCGCTCCACGACCTCCCGGGCCGGCGGCGGGTTCCTGAACAGGAGGCGGACCTCGTCGGGGACCTGGAGGTTCTGAGGGAGGGAGCTGACGCAGCGGACGGTGACGGAGAGGGCGACGTCGACCGAGGCCTCGATGGCGAGGCGGGCCCGGACGCTGGTCTCGAGGAGGCGGCTGAGGGAGGTGTGGGGGAGGGCGGCGGCGGACAGGGCCATGTCGTCGGCCGAGGCGAGGGACGCCACGGGGCTGGGGACGGCGGCGAGGGCCGCGAGCGGCGACGGGGCGGGCTGCTGCGGCGGTGCCGCCGCCGCGGATGATGCGGCGGCGGGCGGCGCCGGGGCGGGGGCCCGCTGCACGTTGACGGCGCGGATGACCGGCTCTCCCCCGGCGGAGACGATGGCCAGCCTCGCGGCGCTGTCCGCCCCGCGGGACTCGCCGGCCGCGAGCGCCTGCGCGACCTCGACGGGCAGCGCCGGCTCGTTGCGGCAGATGATGCGCATGGCGAAGGATGGGGGCGGCCAGGGCCCGACCTGGCCGGCCTCGGGCGGCGGCATCGGGACGGGCGGGGCGGCCAGGATGGCGAGTTGCGGGAAGGGCACCCCGTTCCAGGATCCGTCTCGGGCGGACACGCTGACGGCGTTGGCGGCGATGATTCGTGCCGCCACGGCCCTGGCCCTGCGCGCGCCGCGGACGGCCGCTGCCTGCACGACGGTGAGGGCGAGCTTGCCGGCCTCGGGGGTGTCGGGCCAGTTGTGAGGCGCGAAGCCGATGGGGAGGTCCGCGGCCGAGATGCCGAGCGCCTCGCGGGTGGTCCGCGTGCGCTGCGCGAGGTCGGGGGTGATGATGGGGAGCGCCGCCATGGCCGAGACCCGGGTGCCCCGGTCCACCTGCCGCTGCCCCTCCTCGCCCGCCGACGCGATGGACGCGAGCTTGGAGGCCGTGGTGACCCGGGGCGGGGCGTCGGCGGCGGCCTCGGCGGCGGCGGCGGCCTCCGTGCTGCGGGTGCGTGCCGGCTCGGCGTCGGCCGCCGCGGCCCCGGCGGCGGCGGCGGAGGAGGAGGAGGAGGAGGAGAAGGCGAGGGCCGACGGCGCCGCCAGCGCGCCGGGGGTGCCGCGCGCCGACGCCGTGGCCGCCGCGGCGAGGGCCGAGGCTCCCGGGCGCGTGGACCGGTGCCGGGGCGGGACGGCCGCGTCCACGAGGCAGAGGGGGCACGCGAAGGGCGCCTCCTCGGGGAGGACCCTGTTCTTGCGCTCGTTGAAGAGGGCGCAGACCTGGTGGAACCAGCCCGCGCAGGTGTCGCACTGCACCCACGCCTCGGCCTGGACCTCGTCGTTCTTGCGCTTGGAGAGGCGGGAGCGGATGGCGGCGGCGAAGACCGCGGCGTACGAGCGGCGCTTGGGCGCGGCGAAGCCGGCGGACTCGGCCGCGATGGCTGCCGCGTCGATGTGCCGCGCTGCGGCCTGGCCGCCGGCGCGGCCCCTCGAGGCCCGGTCCGTCACCGCGACGCCGGGCCTGCCGTACGTGCGCCCGGCGGAAGACGGGGGCGGCCACATGCCGCCCGAGCCCGAGCCGGGGAGGAGGTGCGCCCAGGGGTCCTCGAAGCCGTAGCCCGCGGGCACGGCGGAGAGGGCGGCCGCTGCGCGGGGCGAGGCCCCGGCGACGGCGGCGCCGACGACCTTGGTCGCGATGGCGGCCGCGACGGCCGAGGACTCGCGCTTGAGGGCCGAGGCCACCGAGGAGCTGGAGGAGCCGCCGGCGGAGGAGGGCGACGGGAGGGCGGGCGGCGAGGCCGAGCCGCCGGCCTGGGCGACGGCCGCCGCGGCCGCGGCCCACGACACGTTGGTCGCGGACGACGGAGCGGCGCGCGGGGAGGGCCTGGGGCGCGGGGACGAGCTCCCGGCCGTGTCAGGGGCGCTCACGGCCAATGCGGCGCGGGCCAGCGCGATGGAGCGGACGGCGGCGTCGGCGGAGCGGGTGCCGAGGGGGATCGCCTCGGCGGGGCCGAGTCCGGTGAGCGCCTCCTGCCTGAGCAGGTTCGTCAGGATGGCGTTGGACGAGGGCGTGCTCGGCCCGTCGGACGAGGCCGCGCCGGCCGAGGAGGAGGACCCCACGGCGAAGGAGGAGGAGGAGGCGGCAGCGGCGGCGGCGGCGTCCTTCTTGGCCGCCTTTCCGGGCTTCCCCGAGTGCAGCTGCAGCGCCGAGGCGGCGCGACGGGCGACCCGGATGCGGGTCAGCTGCGCCGTGCGGGCCTCCTCCTGCATGGCGAGGCGGGCGGCGAGGATGATCGTGGAGGAGACGTCCTTGGGGAGGCGGCGGCGCACGGCGAGGGCGGCCTCGGCGATGGACCTGCAGCCCGCGGTGGCCTCCTTGATCTCCGACAGGTACGTGTAGATGACGGCCGTCGGGGCCGGGACGGTGCCCGGGCCGGCGTGGGCCATGCCGCCGGTGTTGACGCACTTGACGCACCACCGGTGGCCGGCTGAGTCGCCGTAGAGCGTGTCGCCCCGGCGGATGCGGGCGCCGCAGCAGTCGCACGAGATGTGGGGGGGGTCGAACTTGAGGCACTTCTCGCCGCAGAGGCCGCACACGGAGCCGTGGCAGAAGCCGCACGAGTGGGTGGCCTTGCGGGCCGCGTCCTGCTCCTCCTTGGTCTCGTACCGGGCCAGGGAGCGGTCGAACTCGTCGAGGAGCTTCGAGGCCGTGCTGTGCACGTGGTGAGCCGCCGGGTTGTACCTCACGGCGTTCTGGAACACGAGGCGGACGTCCCCGGCAAACGTGGCCGGCGCCGTGTACCGGAGCGCCTCCAGGCGCTGCCGCACGGTGCCCAGGTCCATGGGCGTCTTGACGATGGAGGGGTAGTCGGGGATGCCGAGCCGCACCGGGTCGACGGGCGCGTTGAAGACGCCGCCGTTGGCCGCGTGCTCCATGAGAGAGGCGAGGAGCGGCCGGAAGCGCCGCGCGAAGACCTCGGCACGAAGCGAGTGGACGTGCCTCGCGATGGCGGGGGGTCCGAGGCGCGCGATCGGCGTCAGGGCAACGCTCATCCGCTCGGCGGCGGCGACGGCGGCGGCCGACGTCGCGAAGACGGCACCGCCGCCCGAGGAGATCGTCGTGGACACCAGCGCAGGGTTCCGTCCCGACCTGGGGAGCACCGCGGTGGTGGTGGTGGCCCCGGCGCCGTCGGACACTGTCTCGAGCGCCGTTGCTCCAGGCGGCACGGCCGGGCTCGAGGCGGGCGGGGACGACGAGGCGTCCGACCCCGACGCGGCGCTGGCCGACCCCGCAGAAATCGGCGGCGGGGTGCCGACCGCTGCAGAGCCAGGAGCCCCGGGGCCGGTCAGCATCGAGGAGGAAGACGATGACGATCCCGCCTTGGAGCGCGACCTGGGCTTGCCCCCCGCCGGCTTGGCGCTGTCCCTCGGCTTGGCCTTGGGCGTACCCTTGGCCTTGGGCTTTGCCCTGCTGCGGCCTGCCGACGCCGCGGCCTTGGCGGACGCCGTCGATGCCCGGGGTGTGGTCCTTGCGCCCCTTCCTCTGCCCTTTCTTGACGGCGGTGTTGCTGAGACCGGCGGCGACGTCGCGGGAGCCGCCGGTGGCGCAAGCGCCGTGACGGGCCGATCGGCCACGTGTTCGGCTGCAGACGCGTCAGACTCGTCGCCGACGGCCTCGCTTCCCGGCTCGGACGCCGTTTCTTCGGCAGCTTCGGCTTGTGGCATCGGCAAACCTGGAAGGAGCCTCGATTTCCCGCCCTTTGGAAGCACCAGCTGCTTGGTGCGCTTGAGGCGATAAAAGTGCGCCCGCAAGCTCTGGGGGGTCCTTGTCGAGTGGAAGAAGCCCAAGAACTGCTTGTGTATCCTCACAAAGTCCGGCGTTCGCACGTTCACGGTCAGTTGGATGAGGGCGAGCTCCTCCTGGGACGTCCACGGCTCCCTCGAGACCGCCCGGCTGCGCTTGGAGCGCGCCATTGCGGGCCTGCGACATGACATCGAGCCGGGCAGCGACAAACAAGCTGATGATGGCGGGCGGGGGCCGACGGGGGGCAGGCAAGCCGGGGGCGCTGGACGCTGGAAGAGGAGGGGAACAGTTGAGCCGCCATCTGGACGATCGCGATTCTTTGCTTCGCGAAGGCTCGTCTTCGGTCCGGTGAGATTTCTCCCGCCTCTGGCCCCGCCCCGAAGCCCTTTCAGGGACTGTTTCTCGATGGACATGCCACCCTGGATGGTTTGCAAGCTACCGAAGGGCGGGGATGGAGGTTCCGAGCCGCCTGAGGCGAGCCGGGCCTGGAGGCGCCCGCCTCGATTCAAGCGGCGTACCACCCTCTGGCCGCCTCCATCCGGTATCCCTGCCCCGCCTGGGCGCCCCACCACATGCCGAGCCAGTTTTGCAAGCCACTGATGGGGGATGAGGCCCCCGGGGCGGCCCGCAAGGCCTCGCAAACGGCACCCAAAGGCCTCGGTCACCACCAACTGGCGAGGCACATGTCGTCATCCCGGGACAAATGCGAACGCACGACAAGCCGCGATTGCACGGCCCCCGCGCAAACAAGCCGGGATCTTCCCCGGCCAATCCCCACATTCTAGCCCACTGCACGCCTTGGGCGAGGCAAGACTCACCGAGACACCGCGAAAGCAGGTGATTAGCTCACGCTCGCCACGCCGCCCGGAGCAGCAGAGCCGCTCGGAAGCCCTTCTCCCGCTCCCCCGTGCGGTATCGTGGCAAGCCAGCACGCAAAGGCTTATGAGCCAGTCATCCACGACACAGCCACGCGAACGCGGCCGGCCTGGACGACCTTGAGGGCCCGGACGAGGGGGGGCGCAGCTGAAGCAGAGCCAGGCATCAGAGCGGCCTCCGGGTCTGAGGGCGCGCAGGGCTGCCAGAGCAGCTCGCTCGCCGGTGCTGCGGACGAAGGCACCCCCGATGAAGACGCAGCGGCGGGTGCGCGGCCCTCCGACAGCGCCTCGCGAGAAACTCGGCTTGAGCCAGCCCCGAGCTCCCCGTCAGCGGGCCGAGAGCAGGCCACGCCGAGCGTGAAGCAGTCCGGCATGGCGGCCTCATCGAGGGGCGGCACTAGAGTTGCCAGCAGTGCCATCTTCGTCAGGGCCCCGCCGAACAGCGACGTTGCCTCGTCAAGGGTCACCGGCACTGCCGGCTCCAGGGCAGCATCGACCGCGAAACCGTACTGTTCCACGACGCCACCCCTGGCATCAAGAATGACGAGATGCAGCTCCTTCGCCACGCCTGATGCGATGGCTTCTCTTGCTGCGCTCAGCGTGTCGCTCAGCATCGCCGTGATGCCCGGGTGCCGGCTGACGTGAACAGGCACTCCGAACTGCTTCCGGCGCTCGAAGGTCGAAGGGGGGTAGACCCCGCGCGCGTGCCTGCGCGGCGGCGCCGGGGGGTTCGGCAGCAGCTGTCGCTAGCCCGTCCTGCGGCCGCGCGCCGGACAGGCAGCGCCACAGCAGCGGCTCACAAGATCACGTGGCATGCGGCCTCAATAAACGCAAGAGCCACGCCGGACGCGTCAACCGAGCCTGCGTGACCAGAGGGGCAGGGGGAAAATGTCGCTGCCGGCGCACCGTGTTGCCCCAGGGCATTGTGGCTGAGCCAGCTGCGCTGCCTCTCCGTGCAAAGAAAGGTCGCACTATGAGGCGCTTATTGGCCAAACTGTCCGAGGGCGCGAACCTCCGGGGTGCCCCGGGCGGCGAATTGACAACAGTTGCCCGAGCGCCCAAACGCTTGCTCCGCTGCTGGAAGACCGAGCACCGTACCGCCGCACCGCGAACAACGCTGATTGACGCGCTTCCTTCCGTCTCACCGGAAGCTGACATGCTCTGGGCGCTGTTCTCCGCGCTGGCAAGACCCAGAACCGGCCGTGGGTGCCTTCGGGCGCTCGCCTCGGGTGCAGGCCAGGGGAAACAGCCGCAGCACCGCGTCAGCTCGCCAAACCACGGAGATTTCTCCGCTTTTCGGCCAGCCCACAGCGGGTGGTAGGCCTGTGTCCGCATGGCGGGCGGGTTCAGTGTGCTCTACGACGGCGTTTGGTCGATCGTACGGTCAATCGGATGACGTGTCAGCGCAGAGTGGCGGAATGGCCGAGGGCACGATGCCCGCGCCGGCGCCCCCGCTCGTCAGCAGCCAGCCGGGGCGCTATGCGCGTGTATGCATACCAACGGCTGAGCCGGTGCTCCACGAAGAGCAGCGGCCTTTGCTACGCATAAATCATGTCTCAAACGACGTTTCTGCGGCCAGGGCACGAGCAAGCGCAGGGCAGGGACGCTCGAGCATGGCAACCACGACAAACGGCGACAACTATGTCCAGGGCCCGGGCTGCAACTTGGCTGCTCCATTCGGAATCAGAAGCGTCCGGTTGAGCTCGAAGCCGGCACTGCCTGCCGGGCACTTGCCACAGCTTGGTCGCACACCCCGCCAGGCCTTGCGACCCCTGAACGGCCCGCTGCCTGGCTTCAGCGGGCTGCCTGGTCCAGGCCCACCGCTCTCGGTGCCGTGTCGGCAGGGCTCGCGCGCGGCCGAAGGTCGAGGAGGCGGCCAAGCACTGCGGGGACGGCCGGACGGCTTGCTCGCCGCCGCTGGTCCCGCCCGTCGTAGGCCCTGACCGCCCAGGTCTGCGCTTATGGCAGATGAAGACCGCAGCCGCAGCCGGCCTAGCCTTGCCTCGATGATGGAGCCGAGCGTCGATGATTTGCTCGGGTCGCCAGGCCTTGCGGAATCGTCGCCTGGCCCGTTCTCGAGCGCACCAGGCGTTTCGATGGTTCCAGCGCGTGTGGGTGGTGGGCTCCAGTCCCTCCACCACACCCGCAGCACCAGGTCCTCCGTGTCTGCCCGGGACCTTCGGACCAGGGCCGTGAGCGCTTGCCTTCGCGCGGATCCCCGAGGCCGGAAGCTTGGCACGCGCTGGCAGTGGTCCTCAGCGGGTGCCAGTGCAATGCAAAGGGGCCAGGCAGGCGGCAGGTCCTCGGCCAGCCGCTGGGCGTGCGAGAACTCGAGCTTCCCTGGCGTTTTGGCTCGTCGTTGCCGGCAGCAGCAGCGCCGGCGACGGAGCGGCTGCTGACACGGCACACCATTGTCGTGAATCTCACCATTTGTGCGCTGGGTCGCTGTGTTTTGCGCCTGCCGCTCGCAGGATACGATGCTCGGGAGGCTCGGCGACTGGGCTCCGCTCGGCCACAGGCTTTCGGTGGGTTTTCGCCCCGAGCCCGGTTCAGATCTTGGCATGCTCGAGCGCGGGAAGCGCCTGGGCTTTTGTGGGTGGCTGTTCTGGGCGAGCATCGAGGCCAAGTACTTTGCGTCGACGGGGAACGACGACGAGGACAGGCTCCGAGCGATGGTCGAGAGGGGTGTGGGAGCCGTCAGCTCGGCGATTCAGCCTGGTTGCGACGACTCGGAGAGCTCAGGGTCCGAGGCCGAAGCCCCGGCGCTGCCCGAGCTGCCCCTGACTCCGGGCGCGGTGCCAGGGTTCTCCCAGGAGAGCGGCAGCCCGGCCCTCCATGGCCCGCAGGCACGGGCGGCCGATGCCGTGCCCGAATCGCCCGTCCCCAAGAGCGCGAGCATGGACACGGAGGACGACGACGGCGACTCGCTGCTGCTGTTCCTTGGGTCGTCCGGCAGGGCCAAGCGCTCGCGTGCGGCAGCTGCCGCCGCTTCCACCGACCTCGACCGCCACCTCAGCGCGCTGGAAGAGCAGGGTCGGGACTCTGCCGAGCGGTCGGCGCAACGGCTGCGGCGTGTGCTGCGGGCGTCACGGGCGGAGCGGCTCGTCGCGTCGAGCGGGCTCAAGCAGGCGTGGCAGGAGTCCGCCACCCTCACGGAGCGCGCGTACCTGGCCCTCGTCGCGCCTCACGTCAGAGAGGCGAGACAGGCGCGCAAGCGCCGTCGTCAGGGCTCCCCGGGGCTCGCCGTTGCATGGTCGCCCGGCCTCGCGTCGTCCCCCGGGCCGGACGGCGCACAGCCGTGGCCGAGCCCCGCCGCACAGTCTACGCTACAACAGGGGCCGCAGGAGGCGCCGGATGACGGGTGGTCGGGGCCGCAGTCCTGGAGTGCCGGCGCGGAGGCGGAGGCCGGCACCATCGCTGCTCACGACGGTGCGCTTGTCGCGGTCGCGACTCACGACGCACCCCAGTTCCGCGCCAATCTCGGAGACGGCATGCGGCGGTCCGAATCCCTGCCCTTGCCGCCGCCGCCGCCGCCGCCGCCGTCGTCGTCGTCGTCGTCGTCGTCGTCGTCGTCGTCGTCGGCAGCGGCGGCTGGCCCCGCGTCGCAAGAGCACGCCGTCGGCCCACGGCGCGGCTCCTCGGGGAGCGCACGCCCGCCGCCGGTCCGGGCGCCGGCGACAGTCCACCGCGGCGCCTCCGATGCCTCCTCGCTCCGCTCCGCTGTCGCCTCGTCGTCGTGGTCGGGCGCCGTCGCGCACGCCGCGCTCCAGGGGGTGCGTCCCTCCCCCGCGCTCCTGCCGCTGCCCGTCGCCATGGCGCCGCTCGGGCAGCGCTTCCGCCTCCGCGAGGTGCTCCGCGCGGCCACGGGGCTCGAGGGGCAGCACCCCGCCTCGCCGTCGCAGCCGCCCGCCGACCTCGCCCAGCGGCTGTGGCAGTGCCTGCCACTGGCCCGGCCGCTCGAGGCAGCGGAGGACAACGGCGCTGTGAGCACTGCGGCCATAGCAGAGCAGCGGCTGGTCGACGCCCCGCCCGCCCCGAGTGCCTTCCTCAGGGCCGCCGGGGGAGACCCGGCCGCGAGCGCCGAGGGCCCACCCACGGCCGGACCTGCGAGGGCACCCACCCCCCCGCTGGTCCGGAACGCCGAGCTCGGGGCCATCGCATGGGACGCCAATGCGCGCACGGGCATCGCGTCTCCGGTGCGCTCGTCGGACGAGCAGGCCGGGGCCGGCAGCCGGGACGCCCAGCCCAGGCCGCACCCCGACGTCATCGCCTTCGGCTTCCCCGTGGCGGCGCTTCCCAACCTGGCCGCGTCCGGGCGCGGGTCCCCGCACGCCGTCGGGGCTGCGAGGAACGCCGTGGTGTCGGCCCGGGGCTCGCTCTCCCTTCCGCCCACCGCGGCGCGGGCCGCCGGGCCGCCTTGCGAGGCACACTCTGTCGCCGCCGCGGCCCACTGCGCGCACGCGCCCATCCCTGCTGCCGGGGCCGCGGTCCTGGGCCCGCACTTTGCCACGGACTGGCTGCCCGCGAGGCAGCGGGTCCTCGCGCCCGACGAGGCCGCCGCCGCTGCCTTGAGCAGCGTCAGCATGGCGGTCGCGATGCAGCCCCGGCGCCGCGGCAGGACCGCGACCAGATCTGCGCGGCGGCAGCGCATGCTTGAGTCGTGCCTGCCCGCCGCCCCCGCCCCC
>Ga0136560_1000508_pt1 | contig 19619 bp, 9 predicted proteins | sample AntRauMeHopE1497_FD_104925 | JGI IMG/M metagenome (GOLD analysis project Ga0136560, IMG submission 104925) | Saline lake microbial communities from Rauer Islands, Antarctica - Metagenome Hop E1 #497 | ecosystem: Environmental > Aquatic > Non-marine Saline and Alkaline > Saline | place... | reverse complement strand
GGAGCTGCTGGACGGCCCGGGAGTGCTCCGAGGTGGCGGCGCGGGGGGCGGGGAGGGCGGGGAGGCCGGTGTAGGGGCCGCGGGAGGCCGCGAGGAGGGCGGGGCCGCGCGCCACGCCGACGGGGCGGCCGAATGCGTCGAAGACAAAGTCCGGCTCAAAGAGGGGGAGGCCGGCGGCGGGGGCGGCGGAGCCGGCAGTCTCGCGGAACGAGGCGGCGGCCTCGGCGGCGGCCTCTGGCCCGGCCTCGGCGTTGGCGGTGGTGTGGTCGACGGCCTCCGCCGTCACGTCTGCCGCGCCCTGAAGAGCGTCGGGCGCAGCCGAGGGCGCGGACTCCTCATCAGATTCCGCCGGCTGCGCCTGCCCGAAACCCGCCTCCGGCTCCATGGCCTGCTGCTGGGCGGCGGCGGCCTTGCTGCGGCGGGGGCGATGGACCACCTCGATGACGGCCTCGGCGCCGTGGAGGGCGCGCTCGACGGCGGCGGCCGAGCGTGGGGAGTTCCCCTCCTCCTCCTGCGCCGCCTCGGCCTCGGCCTCCTGCTCGCCCAGCTCGCGCTCGGCGGCCTCGCCGGCAACGGCCTCGGCGTCGTCCTCGGGCATGGCGAGTGCGTCGCCCTCCGCGGCGGCCTCGGGCTCCGCGGCGGGCTCCTCCGTGGCAGCGGCACTCGCCTCGTCGGCAGTGGCGCAAGGGCACGCGGCGGCCTGTGCCTCGGGCTCCCCGATCTCCTGCGCCTCGATGGCGGCGATCTCCGCCTCTGCCTGCGCTGCGGCGGACTGGGCCTCGGCGGCCTGGGCCGACGCGCGGCAGGGGCACATCTTGGGCTGGGCGGCGACGTCGGCGGTGACGTGGGCGTAGTCGGCACAAACGGCCGAGGCGGTGACGGGGCGGCCGGTGCGGGCGTCGGTACGGCCCCAGTGGCCGAGGACTGCGCAGGACCCGACGGCCCCGGCGGCCGAGGCGCCAGAGGCGACGCACGAGCCTCCGCACCACTCGCAGGCGGAGACGAGGAGGCAGGTGGTGCAGGAGCGGACGCCGGAGCAGACCTCGCCCATGGCGGCGGCCATGGCGGGCTCGGCGGGCGAGGCGGCGCGATCGCCAAAGTCAGAGGCGTCCTCGCCGCCGAAGCCGGCGACGGCCTCGATGCCGCCCGACCCGCGGGCGAAGCCCTCCGCCACGATGCGGGTAGTGGGGCCCTCGGGGGCGGCGGCGACGGGAGCGGCGGCGACGGGAGCGGCGGCGACGGGCGCAGCAGCGACGGGAGCGGCGGCGACGGGAGCGGCGGCGACGGGCGCAGCAGCGACGGGGGCGGCGACGGGGGCGGCGACGGGGGCGGCGACGGGGGCGGCGGCAACGGCGGCGGCCTCCTCCTTCGCGACAGCCTGTGCTGCCTCCGCCTCCTCCTGGATGGCTTCCTGCTCGGCCTCCTCCACCTTGGTGGGCTTGGGGCGCAGGCGGGAGAAGATGGTCTTGAGGGAGGACCCGAACTCGTCGTCAGTGTCCTCGTCCGTCACGGCCATGAAGCGAGGGGCGGCGGCGGGCTCAACGGGAGCCGGAGCGGCGGCGGGCTGGGCGGCGGGAGCGGCGGCGGGCTGGGCGGCGGGAGCGGCAGCGTCAGCGGCGGCGGGAGCGGGAGCGGCAGCGGGAGCGGGAGCTGCAGCGGCAGCGGGAGCGGCAGAGAGAGCGGCGGGCTGGGCGGCGGCCTGGGCAGAGGCGGCGACCTTCTCGGCGGCGACCTCCTCGGCCTGGGCCTCAGCCTCCTCCTCTTCGGCCTCGGCCTTCTCCTCAGCCTCCTCCTGCTTCTCCTCGGCCTCCTCCTGCTCCTCCTCCTGCTTCTCCTCGGCCTCCTCCGCTGCCTTCTTCTCCTCAGACGCGGCCTCCTGCTCCTCGGCCTTGGCCTTGGACTCGGCCTCGATCTTGGCAGCCTCCTCCTTAGCCTCGGTCTTGGCGGCATCCGCCTCGGCCTCCTCCTTCTTGGTGGCGGCCTCTGCCTCGGCCTCGACCTTCTTGGCCTCGGCCTTGGCCTCGTCCTTGGCCTCCTCGGCCTCCTCCTCGGCCTTCTCCTTCTTTTCCTCGGCCTCGGCCTCCTTCTTGTCGGCGGCCTTCTCGGCGGCCTTCTCCTTCTCTTCGGCCTCGTCCTCCTTCTCCTCGGCCTCCTCCTTGATTGCATCGGCCTCCTCCTTGGCCTCGGCCTCCTCGTCCTCGGCCTTGGCATCGGCCTCGGCGGCCTCGGTAGCGGCCTTGGCGTCCGCCTTGGCAGCCTCCATCTTGGCATCGGCGGCCTCCTTCTTGGCGGCGGATGCCTCGGCCTCGGCGGCCTCCTTCTTGGCGGCAGACGCGGCGGCCTCGGCCTTCTCGACCTCCTTTTCGGCCTTCTCCGCCTCCTTCTCCGCCTCCTTCTCGGCCTTTGCGGCCTCCTTCTCGGCCTCCTTCTCCTCCTTCTCGACCTCGGCCTCGGACTCCTTGGCCTCCTTCTCGGCGTCGTGCTTGATCTTCTCAGCCTCCTCCTCCGCCTTGGCCTTGAGCGCCTCGGCCTCCTCCTTGGCCTTGTCAGCCTCCGCCTGCACCTCCTCGGCCTCCGCCTTGGCCTCCACCTCGTGCTCGGCGGTCTCAGCGGCAGCCTTTGCCTCGATCTCCTCGATGGCGGCGTCCGCCTTTGCCTCGGCGGCCTCGGCCTCCTTCTCGGCCTCCGCCTCCTCCTCGACGGCGGCGGCGCTCTTGGCGGAGGGGTGCACGTTGACGACGATGGCGTGGGGATCGGCGGCGTCGGGGTTGTGCTCCGCCTCGAGAGACCCATCCTCCGTCTCGCTGACGGTGGTCACGCGCTCGCCGTCCACCACGGCGATCTTGCCCTCCGAGTCGTCCTCCTCCGACTCTTCGTGCTCCAGGGCGGCGGAGGTCTTCTCGATGGCGTCCGCGACCTTCTTCATGGCGTCCGGGGTGCCGGCGGAGGGTGTGGCGTCGGCCGTCTCTGCCTCGGGCTCGGCTTCGGCGGCGGGCTCGGCACCCTTGGCGAAGCCCTCGGAGACAACGGCACCGTCCGCGGCAGGAGAGGCCTCCTCAGCCACGGGGGTGGCGACAGCCGCGGCGTCGGCGGCGGGCGCGGGGGCGCAGTCCGCGGAGGTGGAGTCGGTGCATGGCGGGGGGCCGGTCTCGGCGGTGGCTGTGCCCGGGGCCGAGTCCTCGCTCTGCGCGGTCAGCTGCTCGCTGTCCTTGCCAGAGAAGTCAGGGCCAGAGACCACAGTCGTGGTCGTGTGCACGTGAACGGTGGGAGGCTCCTCGGCAACCCTGGTCACGTTGGCACCGGCGGGAGCGGGGGCGGCCTCGGCAGCTGCAGGGTCCTGCCTCTTCCCGCGAATACCGACAGCCTGCGCAGGGGACACAAAGCACACGGGCGATGACGGGGTGTGGCGGTAGGAGCAAGGCTGATGCGCCAGCCTCGCTTGCCATGAGCCAGTCCCCGACGGCGCGCGCGATCCTTGCCGGGGGCACACCCATGGCAGGCAGCACCAGAACTGCAGCGAGCAGGACTGCAGGTATGGCTGCTGCGCTGCCCGAGGGCTGGCGAAAGAGAGGCCAAAGCGTTCTCACCTGAGCACCAGTGGCAAGCGCGACCACAGCGGCTGCGGGGGCAAGGTTGGGACGGCCAGGGCATGATGAGGCACGCTGTGAGCACCCAGATTTGCTCCCTGCTGCCATTGGCTCATGCTGGACGACGGCCGCGCGGCGGCGGTCCGACAACGCCTCGACGGCGGCCCCGATGGTGGCCCAAACGGCAGCCCTCGGAGTAGTTCCGTGGGCAGGTTCAAGGCAAGCCCTCACCTAGCGCCGCCAGGGTCGGCAGAAGCCGCATTGGGCCGTACGTATCGGCTGGACGTGCCGTCACAAGGGCTGCGGCCTTGCGGCTGGTGTGGATTTCCGGGCTCTGTCCAAGCAGAGCTCGTGCCGAGAGCTCGCCATCCGGCACCGCGAACACGGCTGTGGAAGGGGAATGGCATGGCACGCGCTAGCGCGGGGGCACGGGTAGTCATCACCGCGGACGACTGCGGCTACAGCATACCCCGGGATGAGGGAATCGTGAGACCCCTCCCTCTCCACATTCACTGCCCTGGAGCCCTCCCGCGCGCAGCCCTTTTGTAGCACAACCGCGTGCTACACGAACAATGCGTCATACTCACTCGCAGATTGAGGTGTTCGAGGCTGGAGGGATCACGCACGGCTCGCTGATGGCGAACGGCAGGTCAGCGTTCCGGATGAGCCAGCGGTCCGCGGCGGTGGGCCTACCACTGGGACTGCACCTGAACCTCAGCGAAGGCTCACCGATCTCCGACGCCCGAGATGTGCCGACCCTCGTCGGAAGCGACGGGATGTTCCTGGGCAAGGAGGCGTTCCACCGGGCGGCGGCCTCCGGGGCCCTCAGGGAGTCCGAGGTGGCGGCGGAGGTGGGCGCGCAGCTCTCGCGCGTGCGGGCGATGCTCCGCCGGCACGGCAGCCGGCCCAGCCACGCTGACGGCCACCAGCACTGCCACGTCCACCCCGTGGTCGCGCGGCCGCTGGCCGCCGCCCTCGCCCTGGCCCGTGTGCCCAGGGTCCGCATCCCCGCCCTCTGCTCCGCCGAGGAGCGCGGCGAGGCCTTCCGCCGCGGCCTCCCCCCAGCCCGCCGCGCCTTTTACGAGCTCATCGCCTCCCGCGCCGCCCGGTCCCGCGCCCTCTACTCCCGGGCCGGCCTGGTCGCGCCGGCCTGTTTCGTGGGGTACTCGACCATGGGGGCTGGCATGGCGGATGCGCCCCGCGTGGTCGGCCTGGTCCGGGAAGCGGCAGGAGCCGCTGCGTTGCTGCCGGCGGGACGCGCCGGCCCCTTCGCCGTCGAGCTCATGTGCCATCCGGGCATGGCCACCACCGCAGACACCGTCGAAGCGGCGGAGCAGGCACTGGCGACCGCCCCCGGCCCTGGCCTAGCGCTTGCGGAGCTTGCTGGGTGCGGGAGCGGGCCGGACGAGTTTTCGGCCAGCGCCGACCGCGAGGTCGAGGCCGCCTCGCTCCCCGGCATTGCCGTGAGCCTCAGAAAGCTCGGATTCCGTCTCTGATGCCGGTCGTCACGGCCTGTACGGCTGGGTGCGTGTCTGCGGAGCAGAGCCCAGGAACAGTCTCGGCGCGTGCCCGCCTCCCCCCAAGCCGAGCGCGGTCGTCTCGCGCCGCCCGGCCAGCCCCTCTGGCGTAGAAGAACGTACGATATCGCAAGAAGCGCGTGACCGAGCGGCGCACGCATCCGCTCGCTGGCGGCCACACGACATCAAGCACGGATGCTCCGCCAGAGCAACGCGCAGATCGGGAAGCCGGAGACTTTGCTCCTCCCTCCGTCGCACAGCGTGCCCCACCAGACCGGTGGCCGAGGTGAGACTGACGAACGGGAGGCACGCTCGAGCGCCGCATGGCCCTGCACGAGCCCAGGGCTGTGGCTCGGGCGCAGCGGCTCGCCCCGCCCGGCTCACCTGCTGGTGATGGCGCGGCGGCTGATCGGTCTCCGTGGGCGATCTGCCGGCCGCGCCCGCCGCCGTACCCCTTCCGGCACCGGGAAATGGCTGTCAGGAGAGGTTGGTGGGGAAAGCGGGGGGCGCAGGTCCCGTCCTCGCGGCGAGCAGCGGGCCATCCTCCCGAGCGGACGCCGCAGACCGTTTTCCTCGCGCCTCGTCTCCGCTGCCCGGCCGCGCGCCAGGCGCCGCCCCCGCACCACCTTTCCGCCTGATCGCGCCTGCCCTTGCAGATGCGCTCCCTCCTTGCCGCCCTCGTGGCCATGACGGCATCGGCGTACGCGCTCCAGGTCACGGACTGCACAACGGCGACGGGCACCACCCTCACCTACGACCTCTCAGCCAAGTGCTACACCGGAACCGTGAGGCACCATGATGCCGATGTCGCCGAGCGGGCGGGAGCCCTTGCGCACGCGCCAGCCCGTCCTCCGCAAGCCTCGGCCCGGGCCGTTGCCCTCCGTTCCCGCGCAGTTCGACGGCACCGGCGCGCTCGACATCACCATCAACGTGCCCAGCTCGATTGACGGCAAGGATGTGCGCCTCGTTCTGTGGAACGTCGCCCAGTCCAACACCTTCGCCGCCACGGTGAACTACCGCGACACCGCCAACACCCTGGCCGCGGTGCCCGTCACCAACGGCCGCGAGTCCGCGGCGTCGGCCAACCCCATCCCCTTCATCTACCTCCGCACCGTCTCCGGGGCCCGTATGGGCGAGCACCACGTCGTGGTGACCGGCGGCGCCGGCGCCTGGGCCTTTGTCGTCGACGCCGCCGGCAACACCGCCGGCATGACCACCATCGCCGGGACCTCCAACACCATGTACAGCGTCCTCGCCGGCGGCGCGTCCCCCTCGGCCACCGTCAACGTCCGCGGCGGTTTCGTCGAGGAGCAGGTCATCGTCAAGACCCTCGGCGTGGCCGTCACCCCCGCCTCGAGCGAGGCCGTTGCCCGCCCCTCCGCCGGCTCCTTCTCCCCCTCCGCCGCCGGCACCGCCGTCGCCTCGACCACGGTGACCACCGTCGGCGCCATCTCCACCCTCGTCTTCAACCGCATCGGCCGCCCCGCCAAGATGGAGGCAGCCCTAACCCTCACCCTCGGCAACGTCGCCACCACCTACTACAACTGGGCCGCAAACGGACCCTTCTTCACCGGCACCGCCGCCGTGGCCGCATCCGCCGTCACCGGCTACCCCAAGATCGCCGCCGGCGCCGCCAACACCATGACCGTGACGGCGTCGGGCCGCGTCCTCGGCGACGTCGACGTCGCCGAGCTCACCCTGGACTCCCTCTGGTGGAACGTCACCATTGACGCCCCCACCACCTTTGCCCCCACCACCACCACCACCTACAAGACCTCCCCCCCCGACGTCTTCCTCTCCCTCAACCCCTCCACCGACTCCTTCACCAGCGTCGCCTCGTGGTCCCTCCGCCCCGGAGCCAGCATCTACGTCGGCGCCGGCCTCACCTACGTCAACGGAATGCTCAGACTCTCCGGCTCCTCCGGCCTCACCCCCGCCAATGCCCAGGAGCTCGCCCCCGTCTCCCGCGACTCGGCGCCCCGCGTCTTCATCCGCATCGCCCGCCGCGCCGGCCAGCCCACCACCGGCCTCCTCACCTCGGCCCTGACCTACACCACCACCACCATCGCCGGCTCCTGCCGCTCCTACGCCGACTGCTACAAGTCCGAGAGCGACCACCCCGCCCTCCGCTACCTCCTCTCCGCCGACAGCCAGGCCGCCCGCCTCCGCCGCTGCCTCCTCGTCCCCTCGGAGGACGACGTGACCCGCCCCTCGGCACAGTGCTCCGAGTGCGTCGCCGACTGCGACTGCGGCTCCGGACAGTACTGCCACTCGGACGCCGGCATCTGCACCGGCAGTGGCGGCGAGTACGTCTGCGACTCGAAGTCCAACTCCCGCTTCGGCCTCTGCGTCGCCAAGGACCCGACCGGACAGATCGTCGGCGGCGCCTGCCGCTCCAACTCCGGAAGCACCTTCTCCACCACCACCAACATCAAGGCCACCACCGGAAGCTCCGCCATCGTGGCCAACCAGCTCGCCTCCTCCGGCGAGGCCAGTAGCCTCGTAACCGGCCACGGCTACTGCGGCGGCGTAGCCTACTACAACTCCACCAACGAGGACGGCGCCAACGCCAACGGCTTCTCCCGCGCCAACGTGGCCCGCACCGTCCTCTGGACCGGCCAGTGCCTCGACGGCATCTGCCACGAGTGCACCACGTCGGACAGCCTGTGCTTGGGCGCCAAGACGTGCATCCAGGGCCGCGTCCTCGAGACCATCGTGGTGGACAACACGGAGCGCACCTTCACCTCCAACACCCTCGCCGGCACCATGCTCGCCGCCACCCTCATGATCGTCCTCGCCCTCATCGTCGTCCTCGCCGACTGCATCTGCCGCCACCAGTGGCGCTCCCAGGACACCAAGCAGCGCAAGCTCAACCACGAGCGCCGCCACCGCAAGAAGGAGGTCGCGAAGGCCGAGCCCGACGCCGAGGCCGCCGAGTGATGCCACAGCCACCGGCCAGACCCACCTAAGCACGAAATCACAGCGTATCCCACCCCCAGGCCCTGTCCCGTGCGCCCCTCACACAGGCACCGGCACACGACACGCAGCGCCCGAGCGCCGCCCGGAGTGCGCTGATCGTGTGCGAGGGCGCGCCATGACGCTTGACCGTGCGCTGCGCCGGCGGTTTCCGCGCAGCCATGGTGCGAATCGCGGGGCGCGGCATCACGCGTGGCTGACGCACACCCACCGCTCCCGCGCCCCAGTCACCAGGCTCCCCGTCTCCTCCACCGTCACCGTCACCCGAACCCACGGCGACCCCCGCCACGACGGCACGTCCCCGTCCTCCTCCACGTCCTCCTCCCCCGACGCGTCTGTCTCGGCCCGGCTCCTCCCCTGCCCCACCTGCTCCGGGGCGAAGACGTCAAACGCGTTGCACGCGCGGATCCGAACCGTGCCTGTCGACGCGTCGGCGGCGATCTGCACCGCGCCGCTGCCGCCCCCCGCGCCGCCGTCCTCTCCCCTCTCCGCCGCCCACACCCCGCCCCCCGACGACGGGCTCACCACCGCCCCGTGACCGAAGAGAGCGCGGCACAGGAACAGCGCGTCGGCCCCCGTCGCCGTGCGGCACGAAGCCTTAAGCACGCCCAGCGCGGCGGCATCCACCGCGCCGCCGCTCCCCGCCCCCTCCTCCTCCCCGCCCGCCCCGCCATCGGCCCCCACGCCTCCCTCGGCTGTCTGCAGCGCCTCTGCCACCGTCAGCCGCAGCTTCCGAAGCACCGCCTCGGCAGAGCCCTCCCCGCGGAACTCGTCCCCGTCGATCACGGTGACGTCACGCTCCGTGTCGAGCAAAGCCTGCGCCGAGGACACCCCCACCGCCCCGCACGTCGCAAGCGGCACTGCCATGCGGCAAAGGCAGCCGCGAGCCGCGAGGGCGGGCCCCGAGCCCAGCGCCCGAGCGACGCGCGGTGGCAGAGCCGCCGCAGCCCTTGCTGCCGCCCCGTCCTTGGATTCCGGACCCGGCGACGTCAGAAGCTCGAGGAGGGCTCTGCCGGCCACGACGGCCGGTTTCGACGAGGCGCTGGCCCCCGGGGACGACGCCGCCGAGAGCATGCCGCGGAGCGACGCGGCGAAACCGCCCGCCCTGGGGGACGGCGCCGACCCGGCCGGTGCCGGCGTCGCGCCCGCCGGCGTCGGGGCGGCGACCCCGCCGCCGGCCGCGGCCTCCCCGACGGCAGGGCCGCCCCAGCCGTGACCCCTGAGCAGAGCCATGTCGACGAGCGACCCCGTCGCCCTGTCCGCATTCAGCGCCTCCGCCACGGCCCGGCACACCGCCACGGCCGTAACGTCGCCCAGCGACGCGAGGCCGGTGCTGGCACGCAGCGCCGCCTCGGCCTCTGCCAGCGCGGCCACGGCGGGGGCGTCCCCCGACCACGCCGCCGCGGCGCCGCGCCCCGCCACTCTCGTCGCTCCGCCCCGCACCGCCCGTCGCAGGGCCAGCGACGCCGCGCCCAGCGACTGCCTTGCCGCCTCCGCGCCCTTGTTCCCCGACCGCCGCAGCAGCCCGGCCACGCTCGCCTCCCCCCTCCTCGCCGCGTCGGATGACGTCAGCGCCCTCCTTCCGCCCCGCACCGCCCGCGCCACGCGCTCCGACGCCGCCGCAACCCGGGCCTCCCCCCCCAGGGCGTCGCGCGCCCCCGCCGGCCCCAGCGACTCCGACACGCCCTCCGCGTCAAGCGGGAGGCGCCGGGCCACGTCGGCGAGCGAGGCCGCGTCGCCCGCCCGGCCCTCCAGCATCGCGCCGAGCGACACCACGTCGCTCCTCCGCGCGGCGCCAGCGGCCGCCACCAGCTCTAGGGGCACCGACCCGCCCCCGCCGCCCAGTGACGCCATCTCCGGGACCACCGCTGTGACCAGGAGGAGTGAGGCCCGAGATGCGCGCGGCAGGGGCGGGGCCGGGACCTCGCCCGCCGAGCCTGCGCCCGCCGTCGCGCCGCAGGGCGGCTCTGCCTGCCGGTCGGCGTCGAGGAGTGACGCCCGGCGCAGGATGGAGGTTCGGTCGGACCGGAGGCGGGGCTCTGCCGCACCCCTGCTCGACCGCCACCGCCTGAGCGCCGCGAGGCTTTCCCTCCCCGGGGCGTGCCCCAGTCCGGCGGGCGGCGTGGGCGCGGGCGGCGCCGTGTCGAGGATGAGGACCGCCGCGGCGGCGGCGGGGCCACGGCCGGACGCCCAGCTGGCGACGCCACCGGACACCACGGCCGCAGACTCGTACGGCAATGGCTCCCCCACCGCCGACACGTCGAGCACAGACCAGCCACGTGGCGCGATGCCGCCCCCGGCCGCCGCCGCATCGCTCGACGCCGTTCCCATCGGCACAAGGACCGTCACTCCGGCGGCGGCGTGCCGGCCCCCGGGGCCGCACCACGCAGCCGCCTCTGCCAGCCGCTCTGCCCTGGCCCTGTCCGAGCATGAGGCCACGAGTCGCCGCCGCGCGGACTCCAGAAGGCCCGGCCCCGCTGACCCGCCGGGCTGCGGCACCACTGACCCGCCGGGCTGCGGCACCCCGGGGCCTGCGTCCGTGCCGCCTCGGACGTCAGCCGACGCCGCTTCGGATGCTTCTGCCGCCTCCCCGACCGCTCCGGCCTCCACAGCCGCCGCTCCGGCCTCGACGGCCGCCCCTGCCGCCGCTTCCACGGCATCCGCCACCGTCGGTCCGCCCGCCCGCCCCCCCCCGATCCGCACCCTCACGCACGCGACGTCAGACCCCACCGCCCGACCACCAGTGTCAGCCCCCGCCGTACCCACGGCCCGCGCCGACGTCACACGGCCCCCCACTCCTCTCCTCACCACCCACACGGGGCCGGACGACCCCGCCACGCCGGCGCCCGCGCGCACCGCCCCCTCCGCCTCGGCCCGACCCACCAGGGACACACCGTCGGTCGCTCCGCCCGCCGCCGCCCCCGCTGCCCTAGCCTCCCCCGGCGGACCCTCGGACCCCGCCGCTCCGCGGACCGCCGCCTCCCTCGCCCCCTCCGGCGCCGCACCCACGACATCTCCCGCCGGTGCCGCCGCGGCCCCGGGCTCCGAGCCAGCGTCGCCCACGTCGGCCGTGACGGCGGCGCCCTCCCCAGGCCCGGGCCCATCGCTCCCGTCGTCGTCCCCTCTCGACGACGACGGGGACGGCGACGCGGCGTCCTTGCGCCACAGCCGCAGCAGCGCCCCGTCCTCCGTCACCGCGCGGCCCCACACGGCGGGCGGCACGCCGGAGCGGTCAAAGGCAGCGGCGCGGCCGGAGGGCAACGGCCTCGACGGCAGGAGCGGCGGCGACGCGGACAGCGACAGCGGCACGGTGCCGACGTGCACGTCCGTGTCACCGTCAGCCGCATCGGCCGCCGCGGCCGTCGTCGGGGCCGGAGCGCCGGTCAGGAGCACCGCGGTGACTCGCGACCCCGCCCGGGCGAGAACCCTGGCCTGAGGCGGGGCGCCCACGACGCGGCCGGCGGCCGAGATCCGGCCGCAGACGAGCAGGGCGACCGTGCCGGCGTCGTCGGCAGACACGAGGGCGACGGGGTGGAGGCGGGCCGCCTCTTGCGCGGCGCGCAGCGCGCCAGGCGACTCGGACCCGAGCGTCGGCGGGTCCCAACAGAGGCACGAGACCTCTTGCGCCAGCGAGTGGAGAGAGTGGTGCGCGAGCACGGCGCTGGAAGCCACAACAGGACCGGAAGGCCCGGGCGCCCAGTCGAGGTGCCAGAGGCAGCACCACCGCTTGCAAGCCGCGGCAAGCAGCGTTCCACCGCTCCCGAGAAGCACCTTGTCCACCCTCATGCGCCTGCTCCCGGCGGGGGGCGCCAGCACCGCTCGGATCGCCCGCCCGCTGCCGCCCAGGACGTAGACGCTTCCTCGCGTGGTCCCGCAGGCGACCGCACCAGCACTCATGGCAATGCATGACGGCTGCGGCGCGGGCGTCGCGAGGCATGGGCCGTGGCGGCGGGGCGGAAGGCGGACGCGACGAGGCGCCGAGGCAGTTCAACACGCTCACCTCGACGCCGTCGGGGAGCTCCAGCGGCAGCTCATCCACCACGAGCCACGGATGCGACATCCGACTCTGCCGGGGGCGGGGTCGAGTGTGCGCGGCGCGCCTGAGTAGGCGGGGCGGACGAGCCCTGGAATGCTCGCCATGCCCGCACGCGCGATGGAAGACCGATCTGTGCCTGTCCGCGGGACAGCCAACACGCATCATAACGGCACCAGTCACGCATGGCGGGGCGGGTCACTTGTCATCCACGTTGTACTTTGCGAACAGGTTCGCGGGGTTCGTCATGGCCTTGAACTCGAGGTTGTTGCCGCTCGGGTCCTTGAAGAACATGGTGTACTGCTCCCCCGCCTGACCCTTGAAGCGAAGGTGCGGCGTGATGATGAAGGTGACCCCGGCGGCCTTGAGCTTGTCGGCGAGCTCGTGGAACTCCTTGACCCCCAGTGCGGCCCCGAAGTGGGGGACAGGCACCTCATCACCGTCCACGGGGTTGTAGTAGTCGTTCCCCTGCGGCGGCGGGGCGGGGAAGCGGCGCGACCGGCTGTCAAGAGCGCAGCAAAGCCAGCACGAACCTGCGTCCTTCTGCCTCCCTGGCGATCTAGGAACGTGCCCGCCGGCACTGCGGGGGGCATTCGTCCGGAAAAGGCCTCACCATGTAGTCCTCGCCCACCCAGTGGACCACGAGCTGGTGGCCGAACAGCGAGTAGTCCTGCCACTTGGCCGAGCTCCGGCCCTCCGAAAGGCCCATGACGCCGCCGTAGAAGGCCTTGGCATCGTCGAGGTTGTTCACGGGGATGGCCAGGTGAAAAGGGGGCATGGCCGAGCTGGCGCGGGACGGCGCACACGACGCGCCGGCGGCCGCAATCGCACCAACAGCCGCCGGGAAGGCGACGCGGCGCGCGGCTGCGGTCAGAGAGCGGGCCAGCATGCGGTCCGGCGGCCTGTGCGGGAGTGCGCGCGCCCGTGAAGCGCGCGGGCCATCGGTTCGGCAACTCTGCCGGATCGTGCTTGTCACCAAAACCCAGCAGTCGCCGTGGCCCCGGCGGTCACGATGCCGCGAGCACATCACTCGTACCCGAGGCTGGGATGGCCCGCGCACCAATTGCTGCTTCGAGGCTTCTAAAGAACGCGTCCAAGACGGTGTTCTTCTGCTGCGACATCCAGGAGCGGTTCCAGCCGCTGATCTTCGAGATGTCGAGCGTTGTGTCCAGCGCAGTGGCACTTGTGAGCGTCCTGCGCGCTGTCGTCGCGCTGTGGAGCCCCGCCGTCGCCTCGCCTCCCGGCGCGCCTTGCCACTGGGCGCTTTCCGGCCGCGCAACGCAGTGCGACACCGCCAAGATCCTGAGCCACCCGGTTGTGGTGACGGAGCAGTACCCCAAGGCGTTTGGGCACACGGTCCCGGAGCTGGACGGCCATGAGGACGGCAAGCGCGTCGCCAAGAAGACGTTCTCCATGCTCACCCCCGAGGTGCACGACCGGCTGACCGGCCTGAGCTTCTTCAGCGAGGAGGAATCCGCGCATGCGGTGCTCTTTGGCATTGAGGCGCACGTGTGCGTCCAGCAGACGGCGCTCGAGCTCCTTGAGGCGGGAGTGGTCGTTCACGTTGTCGCCGACGCCGTCAGCTCCCAGAGGCCGTCCGACCGGGCCACAGCGCTGCGCATGCTTGCGGACGCCGGAGCGATGGTGACCTCCACCGAGGCGGCCATGCTGGGGCTGGTCGGGGGCGCGGACCACCCCAAGTTCAAGGACGTGAGCAAGCGGCTCATCGACCACAACAAGGCCTGGGGCGAGGGCTCGCACTGGGCGGGCCTGCACAGCGACGGCCTCACGGCAAGAAGCACCTGAGAGCCGTGCAGATGCCCCGTGTGCGCGGGACTCCGTCGCCCGAAGCTGCCCCCCTTGGTGAAGAACCCGCGGCGCCGTCGCCGGCCAGTGGGCAGGATGCGATCCTATGACCTCATAAAGCCACACGAGATCCCACTTGCGCTGCCGGCACTTGAGTTGATGTCCGTTCACGGAACAATCACGGGTGCAGTGCGGTCAGCCTCCATCCGAGTCGGCTAGCTGAGCTTGCTGTTCGAAGGTTTCGCCGCGGAGACGTCATGAGCAGCATGTACTGCTGCAACTGAACAGGCGCAGAGCGTGCCCGGCGGGGGCAAGCTCATCAAGCATGCACCACTGCTCCCGTCGGAACGGCCACCGTCAGCATTCAAACTTCCTACACCTCGATTGCCACAGCTGGCCTACACGCTCGATTAAGGTTGATGCCGTGCGCGGCGTGTCGGTGGGAGAAGCGCACGGACGAGACACCGGTGACTGAAGTCTTCCACTCCATGCGAATGGGCCTCCGCAGGTAGCCATCGTGTGTGCTCCGGCTTGCAGGAGCAGCGAGGGGGCGCGGCGGCGCCGGCGGTGCACACAGGCATACCAGCGCGTGATCGCTGTTCGTCGCGCACGCATGGCGCACACACCTACGTGTACAGGGACGCGGCGAAGACGATGTCGCGGCGCATCGAGGCCGAGCTGGCCTTGAATTTTTCCTCGAGCGCCTCGTCCCCGACCGCGCGCGCGGCGTCGCCGAGCTGCCGCAGGAGCTCCTCCAGCCGCCGGATGACGCGGATGATGGACCCCTCGAACTCCTTGGTCATGGTGGCGATCTCGGAGAACCGCGCGCCGTTGGCCCACGCGTAGACGACCTGCATGAGGGAGGGCGACATGCTCCGCACGTACTCGTCGGCCTCGATCTCGATCCCGGCCTCCTCGCTGACCCGGGCCACGCGGCGTGCGGCCTCCTGCAGCACTCGGAGCGGCCCCGTGAGGTCGGGAGGGAGGCCCTCGGCGGGGTCGTCCTCCTCCTTCCCCCTGTCCGACGCCACGAGGCAGGACATGAGGGCGGCCGTCTGTGCGGGGGTGAGGTCGTTGAAGGCCCCCTCGAACATGAGCTCCGTGCAGAGCAGCTCGTCCGAGGTGTTCACCTCGCACGCCACGCGGCCCTTGAGCTGCACCACCGCGTCGGCGTCCGTGTGCCCCAGCCGCCGGAGGACCCGCTTCATGCGCTTCAGGGTGCCGCGCATGACCAGGGCCTTGGCGCGGTCCGCCTCCCGCTCCGCCCACGCCGCGCGCCGCTCCAGGGCCATCTTGCGCCGGACGAGGGAGAGGGTGGCCCTCGCGCCGTCGGCTTCGTCGTCGCCGTCCGCGGCGTCGCCGGCGGGGAGCGCCGCGGCGGCCATGGCGTGGGAGCCGATGGCCTCGTCGGCCGCGGCGAGGGCGGCCGCCGCCTCGTCGAGCCCGTCGTCGTCGATGCCCATGTCGTCCTTGGGGTCGAGGACGGGGAGGCCGGTCTTGGCGCCGACGCGGCGGCGCACCTCAGTGAGGCGGCGGAGGACGTCGTTGCGGGCGTGGGGCGGGCGGAGGTCGGCGGGGACGGCGAGGCGTACCTGCGTGAGGGTGTCGACGGCGGAGAGGACGACGGGGAGGACACGGGCCTCGCGGGAGGCGGGGGGGGCGCCGGGGCACAGGGAGACGGGGCGGGGGGCGCCGGGGGCAAAGGTGGGGGCGTCCTCGGCGGCGCTGGGGCCGGCGGCGGAGGCCGACGACGAGGCGGCGGCGGCGCCGTCGGCGTCGGCGGCGGCGTCGTCGTCCACGCCGACGGCACACTGGAGAAGAATTTCAACCACCACGTCCGACGCCGGGCCGGCGGCGACGGCGCGGGAGGCCTCCTCCTCGGCCGTCTTGGCCGCCTTGCGTCGATCCCCCTTGCTGACGTGGCGCCTCGCGTCCCGCGACGCCACCGAGGCCGCCTTTGCCGCCGACCTTGCGGCGTCGCTCCCGGCCCTGGCCCGGAACGAGACCACCACTCCCCACCCCCAGTCGACGGACCCGTCGACGACCCTGACGACGCGGCCGGGCTGGAGGAACCGGACGGCGTGCGCTGGGCGTGTCACGATGGCACGCACCGCCTGCCGCGCCCTGTCCCGCTCCCCAAGGAGGGAGAGCAGGGACCGCGCGTCGGCCTCCCCCGCCACCTCCAGCGCCGCGGCGCTGGCGCGGAGGGCCCTGGCCTCCGCGCGCATGGCCGGCACGGCCCGCTGCGCCTGGAACTGGTGGAAGGACTTGGCCATGATGGCCTCGGGGTCCACCGCCCCGTCCTCGATGCGCATCACGTTGAGGAGCATGTTGTACCCGAGATGGAAGGCCGAGTCCAGCGGGTCGGCCTGCCCGCAGACCACGCCGCGGACCGTCTCGCGCTCCAGCCGCTGCGGGACCATCCAGATGACGATGCCGCGGTCGTCGAGGCCGCGGCGGCCCGCGCGGCCGGACATCTGGGTGTACTCGCCGGCGGACACGAGGCGGGTCTTCTCGCCGTCGAACTTCTCGGCCGATGTGAAGATGACCGTCTTGGCGGGCATGTTGACGCCCATGGCAAAGGTCTCGGTTGCGAAGAGGACCTTGATGTACGACTCGGAGAAGAGGATCTCGATAACCTCCTTGAGGATGGGGAGGAGCCCGCCGTGGTGGATGCCGATGCCGCGCTTGAGGAGGGGGAGGAGGGCGGCGATCTGGGGCAGCTTGCGGTCGTCCTCGGCGAGGGAGGCGAGCGCCGCGGTGAAGATCTGCTCAATCATGGCCTTCTCCTCGGATGACGTCAGGTCCAGCTTGGCGATCTGCATCGCGTTGCGCTCCGTCTCGCGCTTGGAGAAGGAGAAAACGATGACGGGGTCGTACCCCCGCTCCATGACCATCTTCACCACGCGGTACAGGTCCGAGGGGCCCTTGCCGCGGGGCGGGCCGCGGCGGCGCTTCTTGCCGCCGGCCGCCGCGCCGCCCGACGCGCCGACGATGGCGCCGTCCGCGGCGTCGGCGTCGACCTCGTCCTCGAGGCACGCCATGGCCTTGGTGAAGTTGTCCTCCCGGAAGCGGCCGCGCTCGTCGACGATGAGGAAGACGCCGTCGGCGCCGGCAGGGAACATGAAGTGCTGCAGCGGGGTGGGGCGGTACTGGGTGTAGACCACGTGGCAGGTGTGCCGGTGGAGGCCCCCGATCCAGCCGGCGAACTCCCTGGCGTTGGGGATGGTGGCGGACAGGAAGACGTAGCGGACCGAGTCGGGGAGGAGGATGATGCTCTCCTCCCACACCACGCCCCGCTCCTTGTCGCGCATGTAGTGCACCTCGTCGTAGATCACCCACTTCACCTCCCGGGTCACCTCCGACCCGCGGTAGAGCATCGAGCGGAGGATCTCCGTGGTCATGACCAGGCACGTGGCGCTGGGCGCGATGGTCGTGTCCCCCGTCATCAGGCCGACGTCCCCGAACTCCTCGTACAGCTCGCGGTACTTCTGGTTGGACAGGGCCTTGATGGGCGACGTGTAGATGACGCGCTGCCCCGCCTTGAGCGCCATCGCGATGGCGTACTCGGCCACCACCGTCTTCCCCGCCGAGGTGTGCGCCGAGACCAGCACGGACTCGTCCCGCTCCAGGCACGCGATGGCGCGCCGCTGGAACGGGTCGAGCTCGAACGGGTACTGCTTCGCCATCCTCTCCTTGGGCGGCAGCGTGTCGTCCAGTGCCGTCGACTGCCCCTCGTCGACCGCGCCCTTCCCCGCCTCGTCCTCCTCGTCCCCCTCCCCGTCCGAGGCGCCGGCGACTGCGTCCAGCCCGCCGACCTCGGTGCCGGCGGCGCGCCGGGCCGAGTCGCCGTCCGGGTCGGAGTCGGCCGACGGCCGTCCGCGCTTCCTGCCGGGCCGCGCGCCCTTGCCGCCCTCTCCCGCCAACGCGCTCGGTGGCGATTCCCCTGCGATTTCTACCGCGCCATCCTCGTGCGCCGCCGCGGAAGACGAGGAAGACGAGGACGACGACGACGACGACGACGAGGCCGCCGCGCCGGCGCCTCCCGCCACGGTTCCGGCCACCGCCGCCTCCTCGAACACTCCGAACAGGTCGTCTTCCATGCCGGTCCGGTGCCCCTTGGCCGCGGAGCGCCGTGCCGCGAGCACTCGGCCCGGGCGCCTCGCCGTCGGCTCTACCAGCACAGAGCCGAAGCCGTGCAGCCTTGCTGTGACGCCCGGGCCGTCGCAGGCCCGTGCAGGCGGCACACCCTGGCGGCGAGACCACACCGGTCGAGCTCGGCATGGCGGCCTCGGCGTCCAGCGCCGTTGAGGACGAGCTGCCGCCAATGGAGCCGACCCTGACGGAGCTGTTCGACTCGGACGGGCTCCGCTGGGTGTTTGTGGGCGGCAAGGGCGGCGTCGGGAAGACTACGACGTCGTGCAGCGTGGGGCTGCGCCTGGCGGCGCGCGGCAAGCGCGTGCTCCTGGTCTCGACGGACCCGGCCCACAACCTGTCCGACGCCTTCGGGCAGAAGTTCGGGAGCGTCCCCACGCCAGTGTCGGGTGCGGACGGCCTGTCTTGCCTGGAGGCCGACCACACGGACGCGATCATGCAGGCCAAGCGAGCGGCCGCCGCCAGCGGCGCCGCCGACCCCTCGGGCCCCGCGTCGGGCATCTCGTCGTTCATCGCGTCCGAGGGCCTCGGCGACATCATCGCGGACATCATGGCGAGCGTCCCGGGCCTGGACGAGGCCATGTCGTTCGTGCAGATGCTCGGGCTGGTGTCGTCGATGGACTATGACGTCGTGGTGTTCGACACCGCTCCCACGGGCCACACGCTGCGCCTCCTGGCCCTCCCGGACACCATGACCAAGGGGATGGAGGCCGCGTTCCGCCTCAAGGACCGCATGGGCCCGCTCCTGGGCATGGCGGCAGGCCTCATGGGCGGCGGGGACGACCCTGTGGCCAAGCTGACCAAGCAGCTCGAGGGCATCCAGGCTAGCGTGGCCGACGTCAGGGCTCTGCTCACGGACCCGGTGCGCTGTACGTTCGTCTGCGTGTGCATCCCCGAGTTCCTGTCGCTGTACGAGACGGAGCGGCTGGTGCAGGAGCTGGGGAAGCACCAGGTCGACGTCGCGAACGTGGTGGTCAACCAGGTGCTCTGGCGCGGCAGGGACGCCGCGGCGGTGGACCCCTGCGAGGCGTGCGGCGCCCGGCGGCGCGTGCAGGGGCGCTACCTGGAGCAGATGACCGACCTGTACGAGGACTTCCACCTGGTGCGCATGCCCGCCATGCGCGACGAGGTGCGCGGCGTCGAGGCCCTGCAGGGCTTCGCGAGGTGGCTCGACACGCCGTACGAGCCAGAAGCGTGATGCCCGCTGTGCGAGTGCGGGTGCGGGTGCGGGGCGCCACTAATCGACACGCCGCCGTGTCGCCGCTGGGCACGCAACGACAGGTTTCGGCCGCCACGCTGGCGGTGCGACGCGGCGCTGTGCACGGCATCCTCGATAGCGCTCACACGCCCCGCTCACCCCGAGCTCGGCCAACGGCTCCTCAACGGCGGCAGCAAAGTGCGACGCGACCGCGAGGTGAGCGCCGAGCGGGTCCCTCAGGCCCGCGAGGCCGGATGGCGTCCTCAGCGGGCGGGCGACGCCGACGCGCTTGTAGCCGACGTGCTCGGGCGGCTAACTGTGCACAGGGTCCCTCGGCAGCAGCAGCT
>Ga0136560_1000506_pt1 | contig 19633 bp, 26 predicted proteins | sample AntRauMeHopE1497_FD_104925 | JGI IMG/M metagenome (GOLD analysis project Ga0136560, IMG submission 104925) | Saline lake microbial communities from Rauer Islands, Antarctica - Metagenome Hop E1 #497 | ecosystem: Environmental > Aquatic > Non-marine Saline and Alkaline > Saline | place... | reverse complement strand
TGGTCAGACGTAGCTCTTGGTCGGTGCTTCGATTCACCGGCGTCTGGTGCAGGTCGCAGGCGACTAGGCTTTGATAGCATGCAAATGGTCAGGCCTCTGTTTGGATCGACTTCTACCGCGCAAGCATCTACTGCTGTACCATTTTCAGTTGGCACAGTCGATAGCAAGTGGTTACTGACAGCATCGCACTTTGAAGCACAGTGTTTAATGTCATTCCTTAGTGCTGCGATGATGTGTCCCTCTTCGGACGAGCGCAAATCTGCCAATGCTGTAGGTGCCACCATGGTGGGTATGATTGGTGTCCACGCTAGGTCCATCTCGCAGCACGAGTGTCTTTTAAGGTCGCTGGTGCTGATGAATCGAGTGATGATAGATGGACCTGTAGATAAGTATGGACAGTATGGAGCCACTTGCGAGTTCATCGCTGAGCAAAAGCCGCACGCTCTCGCTTCTGCTAGGGTTCGACAACTCGTTGTTGACCATCACATGAACACAACCGTTGAGCTGCAGCCGCCCCCAGGTGTTGCTGAGCTAGAGGGTCATCTAGAAAGGTTACGAGGCGTTGTTGTTCTTGATGATTCGATGGATATCGGCCCTCGCTAGACAGAAGCGCTGTCACGCGGGGTGTCAAGACTCGCTGTCCCCGATGCTAGTCTCCACGATTCATGGTTAGGGTCTGGGACGAGCTGGCGCAATCCTGCTAGACAGTACGGCTCCCCGATCCGACCCTATGGCTTGGCCAAAGCCGTACAAGAAGCCGCGCATAGTGCATACAATGAGCTCTTTGGGTTTGTCAAGTTCTCAGATGGCCACAAAAAGCTGACGCATTCAGAATTCTGTGTATGTGTACCTTTGTCGCCGAGGTAGAGGTGTGAATCGATTGTGCTGGTTAATATTCTTGAGGCCGCACAAAGAACCCCTGAGGGTGTCGAGTACATGCAACCTCTGTTTTCGTTGCGCCAAATTGAAGACGATGATGGCCCGGCCGCCAGTGATAGCGCGGCTATGTCCAGTGCTGAGAGTTCAGGAGCCGTTGGTAGGTCGGCATCGAACCCTGGAGTCAGCTCTCCCATGGATGGAGAGCACGAGGGCGGTGGAAGCAGCTCGAGGGGACCAGACTCACCTCGTCGAGATTCTAAATTGCTGGTTGGTATTTCTCCCGCAGCCGTCGGCTCTCTCTACGGAAGCTTAGGCACGGGGGCGCTCGTCTCTCCCAGGGATTCCGACCTACTTGCATTCATCAAGTTCATCCTAGCGTTCCCACGCATGGCCGGCAGGATCCTGTACCAGCACACTCTTGAGATTGTAGCTCACGCGGTTCATGAAGACCCAGGTCGCGCAGCTGTGTTCCACGAGTGCGGTGTGTCTTAGATTTTTGCCTAGGCTGTATTGAACAGGCAGCTGCCGCCTGGGCCAATTGTGGTAGCAATTGCTGCCCGTCTTTTAGCGGACATGATGATTCCCAGCACGGGATGCCGAGCTTTACTGCTTGAGTGTGATCCTGTCCGGCCTCCAGATACCAATGTGAGAGACAGGATCGACGGATCCTAGTCCTAGCTTAGAGACGATCATGAGTATCAAGAATTGCTCCGAAATGCCAGCAGCATCCGGGTTCAGCCAGACCACGGAGGAGAGCAAGATGGCGTGAAGCTAGGGACCGCCCTGGCCCTACAGGATGGTTCACTGCTCCAGTAGTCATTACGGGACTGCAGGGACGGCCAACTTGACACTGCAATCCTGCTGGAACACATGCGAACACACGCCGTTGGGGTACATACATTCTCTGGTGATATCGACTTGGACGGTAAGTTTGATTCGCCGTCGAAAACGGAGGAACTAACGCACGCTGACAAAGCGATCGGAGCTGCTCGAACGCGAGGACTTGCTGCCTTAGTGAACGGAATCATTGGTTGCGCATGGAATCCCACCTACCGATTCGGAACTGGTCACTTTGACTCGCATTACACTCGGTCAGACGAGGTGGGCTGGGTGTACGATAAGGATAGGGCGGCCCAGTGCGGGATTGGATCCCTTACCTCGACTGTTGGATGGGGACCCCCCCCTAATGGGCAGATGGATGGGAATGGACTTAACGCAGAATGCAGCGTCCCGACGTTGCTTGGAACTGCATTCGAAAGGCAGGTATTGTTTGATGATTCGCCAATGCTCGCTTCTCGTACGGAGGCGTAGCAGTCCACCGGAGGTTGCTTGCTTCATGTTCCTGTGGCGCGGAATTACTCGTTCGACCACGACTATGAGGATGACTACTGCTGCGTCTCGATGGTCGCAACGAACGAAAGGAAAATGCAGGGTCATCTTATGCGAGGCAGCGTGGTGTCAAAATCCGTTTACCGTGACGCGATGACTTCAAGTTCCGAGCAACTAGGTATGGCTATCTCAGATCTAGCAGGTATATCGCTAGACTGCATAGAATTCCGACGAGCGTGCGCAGTAGCAGTCCTAGCAAACTTCTCGAGCATGCGGGCATCCATGTTTCTCTCTCGAGCATGTGGCACGAACTGTACGACCAAAGCATATGCAGACTACTGTCATGTGGATGGACCTTCTCAGGTATCAGGGCTGGGACTAGATTTGGCCGTTTTAGAGACGCTCACCAAGTCTAGGCAGCGACAGGGCGTATACCTCGTTATCAGTGCGGTGAAACACCTGAGTCCTGCGCTTCTTGGCGAAGTATGCAAAGCCGAAGTCTTGCCGGGCCCTTGGATGGCGCACCGAGGCGGATTGGTTAACATGCGTGGACTGATGCAACCATTTGGCCCAGAGCTGCACTTCAAGGAAGGACCAGGGGAAGGCGCCAGAAGCACGCACCGAACGACATCTGGCGGGTCGTCCTTTTCAGAAGTGTCCGGCCATGCTTCTCCAGCCTCGAGGCAGCTTCAAGACAGCTATGGATACGATATGGTGTGGCCGGCTCATTCGACTCTATCGTTCGGAGCTGCGTGCCTGCACCTTCTGCTTGACTCTTATCAGCTATCGATGCCAGCTTCCATGATTGCCTATGGTCCGCAGGCTTGGCGCATCGGACTGGATGCAACTGAAGGTATCCACAAATCAGTGCATGACATGCAATTTCACAACAGAAAGAATTACTCCCTGCAAGACCCTGGTGAGTTGCCAGATATCGCCCAGCAGGTGCTCTCTCAAGACGACAAAGTGATGCAGTCTGGCTTGCGCCTAGCCACGGTTGAGGATATGTGCGTGGATGTCATCTCGCTCGATGACTTTGGCTTGTAGAGCCATCACACAAGATCAGGCTCGCCTGATGCAAAGTACATTGACTATAGAACGTGCATGTCAGATTTGCTATCAATCTGTCTGTTGCACTGCCCTGAACAGTTCATGGCTGCAAATACGGCTGCTCTGCTTCATGATCTTGGGGTGTGCGAGAAATACGCATTGAAAGAGCCAGGGACAGACGGGTTTCAGATGTGCAGCACGGGAGTATGCAGTGGCTCTCCTTCAGATGGGATAGATATGACACGGCTGGTGTCATCGCCACTTGATGCAGCACTTGCTAGTGCAAGCGATCCCAGTGCGTTCTTGCGAGGAGTTGCATGTCACGGTCAGCCATATGCAGGCGCCCGAATCACATCGCCTTCTGTCGGCGAGCCGACTCCATTAGAAGTGTTAAGTGCCTCTATCTAGGTGGCATCAAGTCCTTCTGTTGCAATGGAGTCGCAGACGTAGATCTCAGCAGCCCTTGCACAGTCAGATTTGCCAGTGCACTTCGGTGACATGCGCAGGTGGATTCGGTCGTATGTTGGACTGTCTGCCTTGTTGAGGCTGAACCTATCGTCGCACCTACTGAGCAAACTGCTGCAAGCTGCTCGCAATACTATTGAAGTGCCATCATTGCAGCCTAGCACTCAGGAAGTGATGATCGCGCAGCTCGAGATGGACAGGTACCGTATGGATCTACACGGCAAGCCGATTCGAAGGTCAGACATAAGCACCGCCGGATTCGAGCTGGCATTAGCTCGTAAGGCATCTGCGTGGATGCTCCGACTCCTATAGCCGCTAGCTGATGTCGTGCTGCAGGAAGGTGTTCTGGTACGACTAGCTCGAGTCCTAAGTGCATGCAGAGTGGACAACGCTACCGTGCAAATCTGCAACACTACTTCATTTAAGTGTAAGGTGGAACCTAGCAGTCAAGACTTGGCCCGCGATCTGCGCGCTCTCAGACCTCGATCCACTGGCCACGTGTCCAGCATCGTGACATATCCAGTAACGCTCTCATTCTTGTCCAGGTCGAGGGAGCGCTTGGAATCGCTGTAGTTCACGCCGCTGCTGTATGCCAGCGGCATCCTTGCAAAGTGTGGATACACTCTCCGAACTGCAATTCAGAGGTTGGGTAATCAGCTCATATACATGCCGAAGTCAATCCGGCTGCAACATCCAGTCCATGGGAGCCGCCACGACTCATTCGGCTTAAAGGTGGCTGTGTGGGCAGGCCCCCTTTTGCGTCAGGTATCAGCAGCATGCACGTTCTTGTTGATGCAGCCATTTGCAGACTAGCCTCTTGCTAGCCCTTTCGATTTTTCGGAGGCGGTAGAGGAAGTTCAAGTCGCACTAGCTGAGACTTGCGGTCGAGCCGATGCATCAGACATTATCAGAGGCGAAGACGGCGTGCCAGCTCCACTGGATAGAAGTAGTGCAACCATCATCGGTGAGCTGCCATCACCTGCTTTTTCCGCAGGGGACGAGTTCTACTCGAAAGTATTCCCAGGTATTTCCAGCCCAATCTCAATACCTTTGCCGGCCGGCAGCTTAGAGGCAGATTCGGGTGCTATGGCGGTTTCTGCAGGTACGTAGGAAAATTCCCATCCGACTCCGGTCGAGTCGGGGTATGTGGAACCGGAAGAGATAGCCTAGCGACTTGCTCCTTCGGTCCAGGCTCGCATGAGAATCGTACGCAAGCTCCGAAGTGCTGCTGCTGAAGCAGACCAGGCAGCCAATTCGGTAAGGAGTTCGACCAGCGATGGTAGATCAGAGGCTAATCAGGACCTGAGTTCAGGTGTTGACTCGGTAATACGAGAAGTTATCTGCGATAACTTGCTTTCAGTTACAACCGTGGGCTTGCAATCTACGGGGGCTCCCTTTGATACGAGCAGGGACCCAGTCTCCGCAGCTTTTACCTCCGGTTCTGCATTACGTACAGCTGGTTGCCTAGATGCAGTGCGCGTACAAGTGACAGGGTTTTCCGTGACGGATGTACTTCATGTATTGAGCGATGAGAAGACCAGTGCCAGGCTTCTAGTAGATATGGAGTAGCGATCGGGGCTGTCGGCATCCGGTTATATCGCGATGAATAGGTATGGAATTGCAGCCAAACTGTTTTCGAGCTCACGATACGTTGTGCACAGCATGTTCGACGAAGGAGCCATCCTTGCAGACTCAGGTAAGCCACTTCATACAAGCTGGATGTACAGGGCGGCTCTAGAGGCATCTGCGACTGCGGCAGTCTCTGCAAGATCTGATGACGATGTTGTATAGGTAGTAGAAGCAACACAGGCATCAGTAGAGCGAGGAGCATTGCTTGGATCAGCCTCTGCGGCTACGGTTCTAGCAGATAGCACCCGTGCAGAGCAATCGCGCATCCACTTGCGCTTGCCAGGTCTAAACTCGCCAGGCAGTGTCACTAGTGGGGCACTAAGCGCTTTGAAGAATGCCCTTTCAGGTGCTGGGGCTGAGCACAGGTCCATTAGTCCCGCTATACCAAGTGATCATGAAGCAGACGCTTTTGATGCTCCGATCCCACGAAGGGGTGACTATCAGCCGCCCATGTCCGCATCTAGTAGCCACGCCAATTCCAGCGAGCGCATGCGAGCTGCAGCAGGTGCCCCCGGTGGCGACAGGCGGTTGGCCCGATTGATCTCCGTCCGAACATGGTCGAAGCACGTCTGCCCAGCTTTGGTGACAATTCTCAACGATACCACCGCCAAGGCGTCCCTTCATGGTACAATAGATGAAGCCGCGTTGTCAAGAACTTCGCTAGCCCGCGTCGATGCTAAAATGGGCAGACAAGCAGCAATGGCGGCACATAGAGAACATTCTACGGCGAGTAGTGACGTGCGGCCCCCCTTCACTGTGGGCCCTCGAGGCAAGGTGTCAGTTGGGGTGTGTGTGGAGCCGCAGCCCGTTGGACACCAACCTTTGTACGGTTTGCCTGGAAACGCCCTCGTGGATGAGATGCTCGGAAAGAATGGCCGCTTGAGTGCTTAGCGGTCATGTGCTGCAGGTTTGTCGCTCGCTTGGTCTGGTCGGTCACTTCAAGAAGAGAAACCCGAAAGCGAAGACATTCTTACTCATTTTTATGCTGTTTAGCATCAATTCATGTTAGACCTCATCGGTACAACCCTGCACGAGTGCTTTGTGACGCTGCCATCGCACGCATCGGCTACACTAGTCGATCTGCTGTCTAAGGTGCAGGTTCCAACTGAGCTATCGGATAAAGCCAAGGCGAAGAGTTGCGACGGTCTCCAGGCCTCCTATGAAGAATTAAGTGGCTATGGTGCCAAAGAGCACGGCAACTCTGCTTCGGGACAATACACGCCTGATCGATAGTCTCTTGGTCTTCGGGAGGCATAGCAATCCATCAGAAGCGATTTGCAGGCTGTTCGTGGAATAGGCGGATGTAATGTGCCGTACCACAAGCTCCAGTGTTTCACTGTCGGTGTCCAGCACGTTCACACAGACGCTTTTGGATTGATAGATTCTGGCTTGCAGTGGAAACGAGAGTCAAGTTTTGTCGGTTTGGGTCCCCATGGAGGGCGTGAGAGCTTCGAGGCGGTGCCCAAGACGGTTTTGCTGAGCAGTGCGTTGGATGCGGAAGCCAACCTAGCTGACGAGTTCGAAAGGGGAGGAGACCTGCCCAAGGCACTGCCAATACGAGACCACTACTTTTCTCACGTTCCCTCTGGTATTGGATCGTTTGGACATTTACCACATAGCATCCTTGATTCAGCACCGATGCACTGCACGCTACCATTTGTACCAGAAGGATTCGCTACATCGTGCCCTACCATATTCGACGACCCGTGGGAGGTAACAACTCGTGAAATGCTGTCTTTGACCCCGACTGAACCTGGATCTACGTCATTATTAATGACTCGGCAGCCTGCTAGCCGACTGCCTCCGCAATTCTGGTCAGCTGGGCAATGTCACGGTGATAGCACGGTTGAGTAGATTGAGTCAAGATTCGGAGGGTATGTATCTAGAGCAACGAACACGTCTGTGCACTACCGCCATTCGTAGACGCCAGACCAGCTGGCCAAAGTTTGGCAGGCATGTGGCTCAGGATCAGTAGAGTACCGAGTCTTAGGAGATCGGCTCAGGCTAGCAGACGCTGGCGGCCCTGGGTCTGGTCTCGATTTGTTCGCCGCAACCAAGGATGCGCAGGCATCAATGCGAATCGAATCGAGTACCAGGGGTATAACGGTGGAAGATTTCATTCGGGATGTGACGAAAGCAAGCGAAATCACTGGCCGTGCCTTGGTCAGGTGCACGCAGGTATACGCGGAAAAGACGGCCGCAATTGCTCGCTGTGAAGCGATAGTAGCAAAGTAGCAGCAGTATGCTTTCGAGAGGCGAGCAGGGCTACCTACAGACTCAGGCTTACACTGTGGTTCCCTCGGTGGGCTCGTGTCGAAACTCGAAAGGCTGGCAGGGTTCAAGTACTCTGCAAGTGCAAGCTCTAGCAAGATAGTTGCAACCGACAGCATGCAACCTGAGCAGATCCCACTGGGAATGGAGGGCTCGGCGTGGAATAGGCAAGGTGCTGTTGGCAAGCTGGCTTAGCATGAGATAGGAGCATCGCTACGATTGGCTCTACGATGGTCAAGCGGGTGGGCTTCCGTGAGTAGACTGGCGGATGGTGAAGCCGCAGCCCAATCAGCAGCAAGGCAGGCGCCTGGCCAGTCCATCTCGCCTGCTCTTCCTGGACATGGTTGCGCGTTGTATGGGCGCGGTATAAAGCGACAAATGTTTGCTCCAACTAAGCAATTAACAGCAGCTCTAGATATCGCTGCAGTAACTGCAGCGCATCGACGCGCTCGAGCGGTGCGATCTGCCTCGGCGATTTGGTAGGCAAGTGCCCCATTTGTGGCTCTGCAACTCGCGACGAAGTGCGTTCCTGGGCGTGCTCCTGATAGATGTGGCGACGTTGCTGATGTCCGCAAGGTGTCCACTGATCTGCTTAGAGCACCTCGCTCGCTGAGAATATGCCTTCGCGTCTTGTCTCTGTCGCATCCCCGTACATTGATGCTACTTAGGCCTGCTGGGGACCCGGAACGAGGTTTGCATCAGGTTGATAGGCAAGCAACATTCCGAGGACTATGCAGGTGCGTTATGGAGTCTTGCACTAGTCTGATAAAGTTGCTGTAGACTCAGGGCTCCGAACAGGATGCACATCAAGACGTCTTGGTTGCCGCGGAAGCGTAGCTGGCGAACTACTGCCGTGTCTTTTTGGCTGTCCTTGATGCCATTGAGGACGAGGCTGCGCGAGCACTGATGGAATATCAGTTCACCTAGTTAGAAGTGGTGCCGCGTCGACTGAGTGCAGTCCTCGCTGATACCTTGTAGGCAATAGGAAGCTCAATTGGCGTGCGAGACGCTGTTAACATTCGATCATCCCCAGCATATGCCCGCGCTGTCGGCGTTACAGCTAGCGATGTGCCGGACGAACCGGCTGGGTCGAGGTATGCACTACCCTCCATAGGTGCAGTAGAGCATATTTGTGACCTGCTGGTGGCCGCCCTGCGACTTGGAGCTTTACATAGCGCGGAAGAGCAAGCCGTGCCGGCATTTACTGCGGCCTCCAGCCGATCTGTGTCTTCGATCCTTGCCATTGCCACTGCAGCAGACGAAAGCATGGATTCAGCAGCCGCGGTTCCTGTCGAAAGAGGTATGGCCCTTACTCAGAGCATTCGGCGTATTTTACGCACGAAGCTAACGGATTCGCGCGCAGTTGCCGGATCGATGCGACTGCTGAAAGAGCTGGTTCTTGACTACAGGCTAGCCAGGCATTTTGCTATGTCTGGAGGAATCGAGTGCATGATGACTATGCAAGCATCGAACTGGAACGAATGTCTTGTGGGCTATAGCGTGGCAGTCCTGAAGAGGGTATGCCTGGAGCCATCTGAGGCGTCCAGGTAGCTTCGCCAACTGATCACCTCGTAGATTCGGCAGCTGCAAGACACTGCGGCAGCTGAAGCTAAGGGCGCTTCTGCGCTAGTCATCGGTGAGTTTGGGTCAACAAATCCAGACGTCAATAAGAGTGTGCAGTCCGCGCTCAAGTAGCATGAAAAGCATGGGTCAGCGAACGCAAGCGAACCCATGTACGCTGATCTAGGTAGTACCGATCAAAGTGCGGCTAGGCAAGATTTGACACCGAAAGAGCATCAAGGTGGCTCGAGCGAGAGCAAAACTGAGGACCTAAGCGAGAGTAAAATTGAGGAGGTGAGCGAGAGCAAGCAAGGCGAGGAAAATGCAACACTGCAGGTTGCAATGAATGACGAGGCTTTGGCTGGTGACGGGAAGCTCCCCGACAAGGATCGAAGCCGTGCGCCTCCGAATGGTGCGATAAAGAGCATATCAGCGGACCCAGCCGCAAAATTAGGAGAACGCACTGGCGACCAAAATAGCGTGGAACACTCCTGGGACACAACACGGCTTGTGGTCCCGCTTTCATCGGTTGTCAACGCGCTTTCAGCATAGGCTAGGTCGGACCCCGCGCTGTTTACCCTTGCATTGCTGTCAGTGTGTGACTTTGTGGATGGCAGCCACAACGAGATCTAGGACCTGATTGAGGCCAGCCGATTGATCACCGGAGCTCTTAGATCGCGGCCGTACACAGCTGAAGAGATAATCGACAAAGCCCTGGATCGCGTCTGCGTTCGGCCAATGGAAGCGGATGGATCTCATCACATGCAGAGGATGGTCGCAACGGTACTAGCTGAAATCACTGTGAGACGAGCCGGGCTTGCCACGCACGTCGCAGCTGGGGCCCCTGTCGAACGTACCAGGCAGAGCAAGGCTCTATCCCTGCCCCCTGTTGTCGCCGGGTTTTCCGCCAGGATCCCACAAGTCCAAGCCACCGTTGTGGCTTTGGTGTGGATGCTCTGCGAAATGACCTCTAGCATAATTGGTACAGCAAGTGACGAGCGTTCGCTTCGAACACCATCTGAGATGGTGCAAGACCGTGCCAGATCTGGCTGGACTGGTCGTGCCCGTGATCAGCACCGTATACGAGATGCTTGGAGTGTTCCATATGCCTTTGCAGGGCATCGGGTTCTCGAGCTACTGGAAGAGATGCCATCGTCCTTCCGACTTGCTGTTGTGTCGTGTCCTGTGGATGCGCACACCCTCATGATGCATGCTAAACATTCGATCGATGCATGTCTGGGCAAGCCGATTGTGACGAGCAGACGAGAACCTCCACCGCAGACCCAAGCAGCAGCAGCAGCAGCAGCAGTAGCCGGTTTGAAAGAGGTTTCGCTTCGGCGGACTAGCAGTTAGGTTTCCACTGAGATTCATCGTGCCAGAAAGAGAAAACGCGGAGCTCCTAGCTTGGGTCGATAGATGCCACCGCTGCATGGAGGCAAGATCGTTGCTAATGATAGTAATGCGGCTATGAATACGCTTCAGGGGCAAAAGTCGTTTGGACGAGCAGCCGATGGACAAATTCTCATGACGCCTGGAGCCGCGGGTGTTCTTGGAACCCAGACGCCCGAAGACGCATTTCTGCTTCCGAGCCCGTTCATTCAGACGCTACTCGTTCGAGTTTTGCCAGCTATGAGCACAATGGATAACCCCGGGCTGGCGTTAGGGAGGGGACCAGCTCCTTCGGATTTGCCTCGGTTGATTGCGGAGTCACCAAGCGGCATGGCCCGCACCTGCCAGACCGGGACCACTGCTGCACATGATCCCATTGCACAGATGACGGATGGTTTCGCAGGCTACGCCAACTCTAGGTTTAGATCTGGTAGTGCGAGCGAGGACTTGCTACGTGCGCATAGTCTTCTTGTTGGAGCCCGCACTCGAGTGAACGAGCAATCGAGACAGATGCCACCAGCAACGTTGCATGCAATGCCACAATCCGCTGATTACGAGTCGCACAACAGGCAAACGACGCGCACAATTAGCCTGGGCGGTGGTCGTCCGTTTAGCAGCTTCGGCGTTGATCTCGCAGACACTCCAGGCCCGAACCGGGTGCACAACCCTCTCGTACTTCCAGCTATAGCAGCCAGGCTGCTGTCACGACGCGCAGTCTTGCTACTCGCGCGATTGGCAATAGACAGCAGCGAAGGGAAAGCTGCTGTTGCACAACGCATTGTTCAAATGATGCGAATCGTTGCCAGCAATCGCTCTATGCGAGGCATGAAGGTAAGGGGGGCTGGATCGTCATCCAAACATATTCTTTCTGCAGTGTTTGGAACACTTGAAGAGAAGGCCGCTTGTCTTATGATGTGCTGCACAACCATCTCAATCTTACTTGCTGGCGGAAGTCACCCAGAGTTCGCGTCTGAGCTTAGAGGGCGGGGCTTGCTTGCTTTGCTCCCGAGAGCCTTGTCTTCTGCTCTAGGTGGAACGAGCACGGGGAGTGGATCCAGGGATTCGCATGTCCTGAGACAACACGGCCTGCCCGTGGGCCGGCCCACACTGTGCTTAACGCACGCTGTTGCCCTGAGGCACTGTGTGCTGTAGACAGTCGGTGAGCTTATTCGACCAGAATACATAGGCTTACAGTCAGACCGCCTCGGAATGCGATTGAGGCAACTGCACCAAAACACAATTCGAGCCGTTCACGCTGCTAGAAATGGCAAAGGCGGTCAAGCTGGCGACTAGAATGACAGGCAGTCATCTCGTCGCCGGATGACCAAGATACGCGCCCCTGCTAGTCCTGGTGCCCGCTTTGGCAGGCCTCGGTCGGCGTCTATGGAGCTAGCTATGCAAGGCACAATGACTCCAAGAAGGTTCGGGGCCGACTCAAGGGGCGGAGTAGGTCGAGGACAAGCGACACCAGCAAGCTTGGAGCACCTTACTCCGGCCAATCAAGGTGACTCTCGTCTACGGTAGCCGGTTCCTTCATCAGGCGCTCTTGATACCTCCACCTCCGCCAATCGGCCCAGGTCACGATCTGCACACCTTGTGATTCCAGGGGCATCAGCTAGATCTACTCAATCTCCACCAGCAAGCAACTCGGGCGGTCAGCTACCATCCACTAGCGCCAGAATAATGGTGAATATCGATGGCTTCCCGGACGGTAGACAGCCTAGCAGCGAAGCCGTGTCCGCGATCCTTGAGCAGGTCATAAACAATGTAGCATCGTAGATGCCCGTTGGCGCAACCATTCAAATTGTAGGGAGGCTGAACCGACCTGCTGGAGCAACAGGAACAGGTTCGCCCGTTGTCCTTGGGGAGGGTGCTGACAATGGAAGCTAGTCGTCTTCCCGCAGATCGAGCTTTGCAAGTGTCTAGAGCAGCAATATTGATGGGATGCAGATCGGTATGAACGATGTCGACATCGGTAGCATGGATGCGGGTAGCGACCCCGATGATGGATCTGTGGGAGATGGAGATGTGGGCGATGATTCTGCATCAGTAAACGCCCCACTGGGGCTCGGTATCGCCATGCCACGTGCCCGAGGGTCGTCCGACTTGAGTGAACAGAGTCGCCCGAACGCATTACTTCTTGCAGGCCATCTAGACGACGACCGAGATTCGGATGACTCTCAGCCTGCAGCTACAGAATTTGCTGACGTATTCCAGGAAGGTCCTTCTGACGACCACGCTGATACCATGCGTGAACTAGCTGAAATGGGCGAGATTGATGGTGCCGACCTTGAGGCCTTCAACGGAGAGCATGGACTACCTCCGGGTTGGGACGAAGGAGATCTTGACGAAATGGAAGAGTTTGAATTTGACGATGAGCTCGAGAATGATGGGTTTGGAGAGCTTGGACGCATGGTGCGGCCGATGTCTCCGAGCGAGGGCCATGGAGAGACGTCAGAAGGCGTTATGTATGATCCCTCAAGAGGCCTCATCAGCGTTTATGATAGCGGTGAATGGCAAAGTGGCGACATAGCGGAGGGGAGCCATGGGAGGCTATCACACGGTCCAAATGCTAGGGCTCCGCTCGGATTTCCCGAGCCCATGAGGCCAATTTCAGAAGATGATGAGAATGACGAAGATGATAACGAGGATGACGACGAAAACGACGATTCCAGCGAACACGATGGTGGGGATGGCGATGATGCTCATAGAACTAATGCAAGCGAAGGTGGCATGCCACAGCGGGCTGCGCATCCATCAGAGCGACCAGGAAACGATGCCGTACTTGAAACGGTCGATCCACCTGATTCCGGGGCGGCATCAGACAGTCCACCGGCAAGCTCTGCGGCTGGAGATGCGCACAGCTCATCTGACGATCATGACGAAGCTGACGAGTCCGAGTCCCAGCCCTCTGATAGTATTGATGAGATCCAGAGTGGCAGCTAGGGGTATGACGATGGGCTTGTAGCCCTTCCAGCCTCATTTATCGCTGCTCTTAGGGACAGCTTTAACGGCGATGAAGGTCGCGATGCTAACTCAGGCAGCTCTGCAGAAGATGAAGATGGGGCTGGGGCAGATGGTGAGCCTGAAGATGAATCTGAGGAGAACAATCCAGCAGAGCAGCTTCTCCGACTTCTATCATAGGACTATAGGAGCGGAAACCGGAGACCTGATTTGGACAGGCCCCTCTAGGCTTTGCGCAGATCTGCTGCCAGAAACATGGCGCGCCCAACGAGGAGCATTAGACGTATATCCACGGGGGCTGGATAGCTCGCGTCACTTGCCTCCATGCTAGGTATGGGAGGGAGTGAACGTGCTGACGAAATGCACAGGCGAATGTTGAGCATGAATCCGTTGGGCCCGTTCGGGTTGATGCATGCAAGCCTTCGACCTGGCCGTGGACTCGCCCTAGTGCCTGGGCTTGGAGAAAGCGATGATGAAGAGTCTGAAGGTCTCGAAGATGAAGACGATGGCGACGAGCACGAAGAAGGGCTAGCTGAGTTGGAGATCGAGACGGGGGCGCACGAGACTCGCCAGACCACGACGCGTCGTGCACCCCTGTAGGCCACTCTGTCAGGTGCATCTGCTGGGGGTAGCTAGTACTTTGCTCGCAGTAATTCGAGGCTCCGGATTGCACGGCATCTATCACGGGCAAGGTATGGAACTAGCAGCTCGGTGAGGGGTGAGGTTCCCGGCAAAGCACCCATGGGGGTTTCCTCCGAAGAAGAAGAACACGTTAAGCACCGTCAGACGTTGCATCAAAATCCAAGGCCACCAAGCTAGGCATGCGCGCAAGCGAAAGGACGTCAACTTCACTGGTCTCCAGTGGCCCCAAGTGTAGAGTGGGTTCTCTCAGAAGCGATGGCAGCGGCCGGGGGGAGGTCATCGAATAGTGACGACAGAGCGGAGATCGTTGATAGAGTATCTGTAATCATGTCAGGATTGCTTGCCTAGGCGATTGAGGAATATCCGGAACTCGTGGAAGATGTACTCGACTTAATTCGCAAGCTGGAGTCTGCGCAATCTAGGATTCAGAGCGGTGCTTTCGCCGCCCTGCTGCTTTGCCTGTTTGATAAGGGTCGAGCACTGAATTTAGGGGAAGCAGTGGGAATAGTCAAGGACGTTATGAAGTCGTATGTCCAGGGCAGCAGCTTGGAAACAGTCGCCAGCGTGCTTCGCGGGACTGGTGCTTCGAGCCAAGATGGACATGGAAGTGCCGTCTCTCAGGCACTACTGCGTGCTAGGTAGCACGAAGAGGAGGTTGGCAGCATAATGGTCCTGCTGTACCCGGGTCCAATGTTTGACCGTGAAGCAGCGCCCGTCGTTACATTCTCTGGCGCATTCCAGATTGCAGAGCAAGCAAGAGGCATGCGCAGCGGGGGAATTGGATTCGAGCCATCTCGGCAGTGGCCACCAACATGTCTGTATGCACCTACTGGTGGGGACACCCCAAACGCCCTTCCATTGGTGCATATTCCGTCGGGATATCGTCGCATCATGACCGCATGCATGCGCTTATGTACAGCACTGATCACTCCACTTCCTCTCCTGACATCGCTCTTGACTTCCGGGTCAACGAGCAAAATGAAGCAGCGTCGCAAGATAGCTAGCCAACGCTGTCGCTGGATGGTTGACGGGATGGCTGCCGGGTTCGCTTCGTGGTCATCGGAGCCTTCTCCCACATAGGATTACGCCCAAGTGCTCACACTGCGGCGTGAGCTTCTTTATATGTTAAGCTCCGATACACTGCGCAAGACTGCCGGTAGTGCTGCACCCAAAGACTTGGATGGACTTTTGAACGGCGACGAGACTCAATTGAACGCTATAGATCTACCAGACTCGCTTGAGGTTGAGGCAGGGCGAGATCTTCTGGGCCTAGCATAGGCTAGACGCTGGTATTATGCTGAGGCACCTTCGAGGAGCGGGAAATTACGCAGGCATAGAGATGGGGCTGAGTTTGCATCAATTCTTGCGGTAAACGCGTAGGCACCAAGTGGCATCCGCTACCCGGCTCGCGCTCGATTGTGCAGCAGCAGTAGTTCTGCGTCCAATTACCTCCAAATGTTCTCTGAGTTGGGTCCAGGTGCAAGTCTTGGGCTACTGGAGGTGGCACGTGGCCTTGCACCAGAATCGAACGAAATGGTCAGCCTGTTCGGCGACGCCGACAAGGATAAAACCATGATGAAGGATCTGTTATCATCGCATTAGCAAACAGCAGCGATCGATCCAGAGCGTGTCACCAAGGATGCAATTTCCCCTCGATTTCGTTACGGGCAAGAGCTCATGTCCCGTTCCCGGAAAGCGAGGGCTTCACGCATACCGGGTAAAGCCAAGCTCAGTAGCTGGAGCAAGAAGCCATCCGAGGTGATGCCCAGCGAAACAGAAGCACACTTGAATCGCTCTGCCCTAGAACGATCGCTTGAGCCCCACCGATTCTACGTGCGAGCCCAAGACGCTGTGTTTAGCTCTTCTGCTCGTTCAGAGTAGCATTCACCCCAGAGCCCCTGGGAATCGTTCGTGGACGAGCTCAAAATGCATGCAGTCGGAGATGACATCAATTTGGAATCTCGCCGATCCTGGCTGTTGGGTGTGACTGAGCACGTATCGAGCACGTCCACATCCGGTTTACTAGAGTAGCATCCAAAGCTCGCGGCGAAGGTGTTCTACGATTGGAATTTTCTGTACAGGCAAGAATTGCACAAAAGGCGAAGCAGCGCTAGCCCGCCTTTGATCAGCGGTCTCCCGTCGAAAGAGAGGAGGGTCACTTCTCCTGAGTTCATGGAGGAAGCCACGGCACTGCTAAGTGCGTCATTCCGACATCACCCGAACGCAAGTTTGGCTAGCCATACAACGGATCTACTTGTGCGCTAGTCTCGGTGGAATTTTGGAGTAGCTCAATCGCTTGATGATGAAGGCATCTAGGCTATATCGGGGCGAGGGAACCTGGTAAGCTTTTTCTCTAGGGTCGGAAAGCACCCAACTCTACTGCCTGCTACTACTCTGGTTCCTAGCGACCGAAGGAATATTGAGTAGAAGCCGATTGAAGCGGTCAAGTAGTCTATTCTGTCCTCAATCCCGAAGCGAGTGCTCCTGCGGACCTACGATACAGCTGATTTGCTTGCGGTCGCTGCGCTTGTCAAGCAGCTCTCAAGTCACCAAGCCTACCCCTATGAAGATTCAGAGGCCTGCATGGATAAACAGCCTGCGTCTGTAGACGGTTACGTGCCTGAAAGTACACGAGCAGTGAAGTCATTGATAGTTAGAGCGGTGTCAGCCTTCCGTATGCCCTCGCTCGTATCAACATTGAGCTCTGGGTAGAATATTCTATCTACCGTGCGCCAAGAGCGACTACACCTGCTCAGTCCATTTTCCGCCCAAGCGCTTGGGCGGTCTGCGGCCTCACTTGAGTCAGGCCAGGTGCTTGCAAAGCTACGTTTGAGCTTAGCCGCGAGTTATTCGCCTAGTGGGGCCATCGCTCGTGAGTCCGAGCGTAGCTGCGCGAACCTCGTGGGACGCAGAAGTCCCTCGCCGCTCCCCTGCTTGCGAGTTACTCCGAGCTCCGTCATCAAGTACTTCAGCCCCGCGAGGCTTTGTCTGATGATTCGCCTGGCAGAGTTACTCGAGCAGCTTACATCTGCTTCGACGGTTTTACTAGCGGCTGGATCTGCACAGCTGCGCGGTCTGGCATTCGCGGTCCTCGGATTTTCATCCGGATTCAATTTATCGAGTGACAACCTGACTGACATCAACATACCCCTAGATGCCATCTCCGTGCTGAGGTAGGCAGCCCACGACTCGGAATCAAGGTTTAACGTCCGGGTTGGATCTTCCCAGGATGATGACCTCAAGCCATCTGTAGATATGTCTTCGGCTACCTCGTGTTCGCCCACAGAAGCCGAGCGCGAAAATGGTACGCTACCACCCACTTACATCGGTGCAGCATATGACGGACCGAGTTGCATGTTCACTGGTTTCTTCGAAGTCACGAAAGCGCAGGTAGATGCATTTAACGCAAAAGCAAATAGTGCCAAAGGTGGCTCGCGTAGAATTGGATTAAATCTGGATCTCCAGCAATCGTGTTCGATAATTCAAGCCTCCGATGTAGCCGCTGGGGTTGATCTGCTTCGCATAGTGACCGCGGTGTAGATGGCCGCATGTGAGGGGGATGCTCAAGAGTATGCTTCACTGTTCCCTCGAGAAGACCTATCCTTCTATCAATAGTAGCATGCAGAAGTTGTCCAAAATGCTTCCCACAGCTAGATCTGGTCAAGTCTTCGTGAGGTCTTTGTCCCAGAACTTCGAGCCGTTGATCAGGCGCATCAGCAGTCACGAGTACTGCTCTCCTACCTTCAGGCAGCGACAAAGACGCTTAAAAGGTTATCTGATGCTTTGCAGGCCTTGACACAAGAGTCAAATACTGGCACGTTAGCACTACTCTCGTCTAGGTGCTCAGTTGTACCGATTGCAATTGGAACCCGACGTGTACCGAAGACATTCGCAAAGCATATTGCTCGAGCTGGCGATGTAAGGGCGGCAGTTACAACCGACTTACCTCGTGCGCGAGCCGGTTTGCTTGCCGGTATGTGGAGCAGTCGAGGTAGCGTTTTCGATCCGAAGTCGCTACCGGAGGAACTCGGTTTGTTCGCATTGGCGTCTGCAAGCTCCTCTGGTACCTCGACCATGGTCGTACTTCCATCATCTACTAATCCGACCGAAGAACTGAGAGTAACTAGCCAAGCAGCGAGCCGGCCAGGCTCAAAATCTAAGCAGCTTACATCCAACTTTGCTGATGCTATCCATGTTTCAGCTATCTCCAGTCGACAATTACCTGGTGAGGCAGAATCTGGATACAGCAATGCGTTCGCCTCGGATGGACTGAGGACGAGTGGTATCGCAGATCACATGCATCGTGTGTTCTCCATGATGAATCTCAGTGGAAGGTTTACAAGACCGCAAAGCAATGCGACAAGTGACCCGCGTGGTCAACAAATCGCCGACCGATTGGGTGTGCTGTCCGGATAGGATCACAATGCAATACCACAGCAACCAGATGCTGGTGCAACGACGGGAGGCTCGTCAGGTAGTCGAATTCTGCCCGAGCGATATCGTTACACTTTACCGGGTCGATCTTTATGGGATGTAAATGAGGACCCTTAGTTTGAGCCGGAAGAATCGGAGCGGGACGAATCAAGTGACTCAGAAGAGGAGGTCTTTGGGTATCAGATGCCTCAACATGTGCAGCGTGGAAGAGTATCTCCAATACCGTTTGACGCAAATGCACCCGCTGATGATGACGATGAAGACTTCGAGCTGGTACTAGCTGATGCAATGCACAGCAGCGAACCTGAATCTGCTGATGAACCTTCAGCTCTTCCACGACTAGCAGAGATTCCAGAGTCCGATCGACCTTCTGATGGACTGGATCCAGACTTGCGGCCTCACATCACCGAGGATGTGCCCATGGACACTGAATTGCTACAGTCAGTGGATGATGAAATAAGGATGATGATGCTGGAGTAGTACTCGCGCAACAGCGAAATCGCACGGCGGTAGAACGAAGCCATTCGTAGACTACAAGCCATGCGAAACGACATGAGCACGACGATGTCGCAGTTGATCACATTCCTCGACAGCCTTGGCTCCGAGGCTCCCCGCCTTCCACTGAACGACATACGCAGTAGCTCAATCGAGAGATTTTTCCAATCTCATTTGCAATCCTCGGAAGGACGCTCTCGGCCGTTGCTGTCTGCTTTTGATTTTGGTGAACCCGGGTCCAACGTCGCTAGCTCTGGTGCTGGTGCTGGTGCTGGTGCTGGTGCTGGTGCTGATGCTGATGCTGGTGGATCTGACGCGCCGGTTGCTGCGGCTGCTGATGTGGGAGCTAGCAGTGCTAGTGCTGATGCTGATGCTAATGCTAATGCTGGTGGATCTGACGCGCCGGTTGCTGCGGCTGCTGATGTGGGAGCTGACAGTGCTGGTGCTGGTGCTAATGCTGATGCTAATGCTGATGCTGGTGGATCTGACGCGCCGGTTGCTGCAGCTGCTGATGCGGGAGCTAGCA
>Ga0136560_1000504_pt1 | contig 19671 bp, 32 predicted proteins | sample AntRauMeHopE1497_FD_104925 | JGI IMG/M metagenome (GOLD analysis project Ga0136560, IMG submission 104925) | Saline lake microbial communities from Rauer Islands, Antarctica - Metagenome Hop E1 #497 | ecosystem: Environmental > Aquatic > Non-marine Saline and Alkaline > Saline | place... | reverse complement strand
CTCGCCTTGATTTCGCAGTGCAGAGGCAGCGGGGGGTGTGTGGCTCCATTTTATGTCTTGGAGCCGGTCTGCTGCCTGGGAGTGATAGAGGTGGAATGGTTCCCTCGTCCGTGGATTGCAGCAGCGGCGCTGTCTGCTGCAGAGGGTGTCATGCTGATCATGTGGGGGTGCCGCTGGCACAAACGTGCAGTGTTGGCGATGTGAATGCATTGCACGTGTGTACAGGGGAGGTTATTTTGTGTTTGTTTGTCTACTGTACATAATACGATAGGTGTGCCATTCTCAGGCCGAATCGATTTATTGGGATTCAGCCTTCATCGTCTGCAAGAAGAACCGGAATCAGGACCTGGTTACCAGGAAAATGGGTCGATGGTGTGGTAAGGCGTACTTACGCCAAATCCCGAGTATTTTACGTGGAAAGAAACAGGTTGTCTCCACAAGCAATCCTTGCACAAAACATGCCCAAGAAATCGATGGCCGGCAAGCGTAAGCGAGAAGAAGCAGCTACGTCCGAATCTCCGGCTAAGAAGCCGCGCAAGACGCAGGAGAAGGTGTCCGCAACTGAACTCAGCGATGGAACCAATCACAATGCAAAGCTTGTCAAGTAGCTTCAGCAATACGCTGATATTTGCAGATCCAAAATTAAAGAAGATAGGGTTAACGTATTCCGCGCTCGAGGAACACAGGCAGCGGCTGAAGCTATCGCTCTGGTGAGATTGACTGGTTTCGAATCCACGCCCGGCGATTCCAATGATCGCTATCGAGCAGTTGCTTTACGGTGCTTGATGCCACTTTGCGCAGATGCCTGTGGATCTCAGTACATTGGATGCAAAAGAAATCAAAAAGCAGCTCAAAGGAATCAAAGGGGTGGGCAAGGGCACAATCTAGAAGGTGATCGATATGGTCGAATCTGAGGATGGGGAGCTCGAAGAAGTCAAGAAAGAAAAACTAGAAAACCCCGAATTCGCCGCCCAATAGCTCTTACGTGCAATTCCGTCCGTGGGGACGAAGTCAGCCGACGTGCTGGTGGCCAACCACGTGCGAACCCCGGCACAAGTTGAAGAGGCTGCAGCTCGCGGCGTAGACGCCTTGAAGTAAGCTCTGCATCTCATGCGTCTCATACCATAAATCGTTGGGTTTCTAGATAAAGAACTATCGCCCGGGCCTGTTGCTTGGGTGGTTTCATCTGTTTCGTGTCGCTCCCCCCCTCTACGGATGATGCGATGCTAAGATTCGAGCACTTGCTCCAAATGAGATAATCGCCATGCCCAGCTGCTCAAACGATCCCATTCGTCATTCGATAGCTTTATTTTGCAGAGAGATGGGAATGGCGCCAGCACAAGCCAAAATTCTATCCGTCACTGGACGATACGCGGTGGACCTTGCGCAGAAAGTGCCTCGAAAACTCCAAACGGCACAGCTAGACTTCCTCCGCGCCATGGTCAAGCAGCACGTGAGCACTGCATATTAATGTTCGGTGACAATTTGGTGTCTAGCTCTTGCAAACCCATTTTCATCCAATGGATCGTGACTGGCAGCCGCGACGGGGTGCTTTCGATGATTTTGCCCTTTGTTGTGAGGTCGGTTATATTTCCATCAACTCCATTACGTGATACCGCAGACGGATGACGCCGAGCTATACATATGCGGGGCATACGAACGAGGTGCTGATACGATGTCCAGCGAGATCTCGGTCCTCCTCAGTGCTCCAGGCAGTGAAGTAACGAGCACTCACTCCTTTGGACTAAAATCAGGAGCAGACAACGCGGCCAGAGTTGCCCTCAGTGCCCTTGTTTCCGGCCTGCGGTCCTCGGACTCAGGCTGCACCTTCGAGGTGGCCAGGGGTGGAGGTGACTCAACATTCTGCCAGGGAGTGCTCAAAGTGAAAGACCTTAAAGGGCTCGGGGAGGACCAGGGGGCAGGTGCCGAGGCTGCGGCAGCTACAGCCGGGGGGGGAAGCGCTGCATCTTCATCTTCATCTGCATCTTCATCATCTGCCGCTGCCTCTGCCTCTGTAGGTGATCAGTTCCAGTCCCTTGGGTCTGGTGCTGCCGGGCTTGCGATCGATGAAGAATCGGGAAGGGCGGTGATGGACGCAATTGCGATTCCGGATCTCGATGAAGCCATGGAAGAGGCCGGAGATGCGGCACAGCGCGGGGTGCACAAGCCTGCTGCGTCCGGTTCCGGTTCCGGGTCCGGGTCCAAGGGTCCCGCCACCCCTCGCGACAGAGCTCCCGAGTCGGCCGCCGCGTCCGATGCCGAGGCCGCTTTCGAGGAGGCACGAAGGGAGAAGGCAGAGGCTAAGGCAGCAGGGGCAGATGCGGTTGCAACCGGTAACGTCGCATCTCTGGTATCGATCCACGCGGTGCCTTCGAATCACGTGGGTGCTGCCGTGTTCTATCATACGGCTGGATAGGCATTCCGAGAGACGATGCAACGGACCGCGAGGAAACAGGGGTATGCTCTGGGGGCGCTAGGGCTGCATGTACAGATAGAGGAAGAGGAAGAGGATGAGGATGAGGATGAGGAGGAGGAGGCTGCTTCGGGGGCGGGTGGTCGTAAGAAGGCCAAGGGCAAAGCCCCCCGATTCGAGAAGGATGCTCGCCCGTGCAGGTCGTCCGACGAGATCTTTCAGGCGCTTGGTGTCAAACAGGTGCCCACTCACCAATGGTCTCTACTCCAGTGATGGAGAGCGATCGTTTTTGCTCCCCCAGATGGGACATTTTACCGTTTTGGGTTGCCCGGGCCCCAGGATCAATGTGGCATCCCCATGCAATGATATATGGATCCGTTATATCCCGAATCAGATCCAATCAAAGGCTTCCTAAACTAGTCTCCTGTGGTATTGCCGAGTTGTGTTGTTAAAATACCATGGATACGCGGCCTTACGTCCAGCGCTGGCCGAGGTCAAGAAGGAAAAGGGCCGTTCGAGAGCCTTGGGATTTCCCCATCTTGACTTCTGTTGCCGCTGTCGTGCTAATGCAAAAGGTTTGGCGCGGATCTATCGTTCGGCGAAACTTTCGCAACAATGCTCGAGGGTACCTTGTGGGATAGCGTGTCGCTGGTCACGGGGGAGAGGCGCTTGTAGCGAGATGCCTGGAGCGGCTAGACGCAGGGAAGGCATTCGGTCCGTTGGATGCAGAGGTAGTAGGCAACCAGGAACTCACTCCAGACGTATTTCGGCACTTTTGCACCACAATTATACAGGCTTGGTGGCGGGGGTCAATCGTCTCCAAATGGTATGCTCGCAATCACGTGTGGCCGAGAATACCCGTATACTAGATAGCAGCGCTAGAGATTCAAGACGCGTGGAAGATCGCGTGTGAGCGGCTCAGGGACAAAATCGAGCAAGGTCCGAACAGAAAGTCACAAGGCGCGAGCCGATAGCCGCACCCTGCGCTGCTCGCCCAGACGGAGGCTCGCACTCATTGGTCCAAGCACGACCGCGCGGCTCACTCGATCTAGAAGTTCTTCTGGCGCCGAAGCTACCGCGCTGTGTTCGCTCATTTCCGGCTTCTACTTGGCTCATTTGCTGGCAAAGGCGACCCACGTTCCATCTTGCGTGCCATTAACCCGCGCGAGGCAGAGCTGCTCGATGCCGCGTCACGATGCCGGGTCATGCTCCGATTGGGAGGGACCAGATTCCCGCCCTCGACCTACTACCTCATTGTGTCCGAGGGACCGGTTTGCGACGTAGGAGCATTCGCGCCACGGCAGTACCACATGGCTGCGGAACATGGAAAGAGGCGCCGCGCGGCTGCCGCTATCGAGGCATGTGCCCGAGCCACAACGGGTGCAGGGGTGCCACCACGGCTCCCGCCTACAGCTGCTGGACTGGCGGCGGAGCGGCGCAACCTAGCGCTGGGCAAGGAAGACGACGATGACGAGGACGAGGACGAAGATGAGGGCGATGCGCGCGGGAAGGGCGCAGTCGATGGGGCGCCGCGCAAGTTCCGCTCGGACACGGTCGCACTGATGGGTGCGTTGGAAGAAGCCAGCGAAGCCCGCTAGCGCGGTATCGAAGAAGACAGTGAATAGCCGCTTGGCGCATTCCCTGAGAGAGAACAGCAACTGCAGCCCAAGCTGGACCAAACTGATCGTCGGCCTCGAAGGCGTAACCGCCCCCCTCGAAGCGCAAATGCATTGAACGCCGGTGTAGCAAGCGGAGACCTGGTGGGTGCGATCCGAGTAGGATCTGCGAGATTCGGAGCCGTTATCAGGGGTTCTGGGTCCTCGGACGGAGGCACTGCCAGCAGCGGCATCCACAAAACTCCGCCTGCTTCCCCGGGTTTCGGCGGTCTCGCGTTCACACCTTCCATGCGGAATCCCGGCCCGGTGCCGGTGCCGCACAGCTCCTCACGTCTAGTTAATGTCCATTCGCGAGAAAGCTCGCGACCATCGTCTAACCAGCAAAATTATACGAGGGAGGGAGGGAGGAAGATAGTGGGTATTTCGAGACATCAGCGGCGGCAGGGGCAGGGACAAGGGCACTTCCTGGCAGATGGATCCGGAGCTGGAATTGTGCTGTCCAGTGGGCCCGGTCCTTTGCTTTAGAAAGCTCAACATCATAATCATCATGATCAAGATTTAGCCGCGGTCAAGGCGCTGGACCACGCCCGCACTTTTGGGTGGTATCAACGGGAGGAAGGTTGCGGTTGGAGACCTGTTGCTGTCTAGACCCTAGAGGAGGCAGCTCTGGATCCAGTGGCACTCGCAACTGCTCGTCGCAAGAGGCCATGGCACTGGTCCCGACTGGCGCGTAGGGGGTAGAAACAGCGAGTAAAGAAACAGAGGAAGAAACAGTGGCTGTTGCGCATGTACAAGGCGGGACTTGCAGAGCCCACGAGCGAGCAGGCAGCCTCCAAGCTAGAGGAGATGGTCGCACCAGCTGAGAGGGCACATGCATCGCATACCGATGCATATCATAATAGCCAGTCGCCCTCAGCGCCTGGTTGGCTAGCGACGGGTACCGCTGGACCAGCGAGGACAAGGCCATCGACCGATGCCGCTGTCCCGGGTAACTAGACCTTGCAGCACCGGGGGACGATGAAGGGGGCAGAGTTGGATACGCAGGGGGTGCGATATAACACGTTACTATCACTACCCACCGGGGTGTTGCCTCCATCCCGGGGTGAGACTGGTTTTCCGGTTGGGTTCGGGGCCAGCGGCAGCACCACGGGAGGGATGGTGCCTGCAACTGCTGCTGATACAGGGCATGTCAAGTTCGATGCAGGTCCAACGCTCACCGCAGCCGAAGGTAGAGGGACTCAAGAGACGGACGCATGGGCCACGAGATAGCAGGAAGATGGTCACTCATCACACCAGCGGGACGATTAGGAGAATGAGGTGGACAGAGACAGAGACCGCAGTCGTGGGATGCTTCAGACAGGACGCCCCCCCGATCTGGTGGGTGCCACCGGCATCGGACTAGAGCACGGTGGTCCGGACGCGCACGCCGCTCTAGAAACTGCAGCCGCAGGTAGACGCAGGGAATAGCGCGACCCAAGCTCCGGCTCTGCCAATGATAGAGGGCAGGCACACGGCAGGCTCTCAGGCGATCTTGAAGACCTTGAGGAGCTCCTTCAGTGGTCTCATTCGCTCGATTTCGATGCTTATGCTGACGAGTGGAAAGTAACGGGATTGTCGGGTGCACCGTACGTCCCATTCAGTGAGTCTAGTGAGTCCAAGCACTGCAATACCATGCACCGGCTGCGCTAGGAGAGAGCGCACCGGCAAGAGCGAAAAGCTAGGGTATCAACGCATGACGCAGAGGCCTTGCCGCGACTCGGTGGACAAGGCCGAGGACGGCCAGGACGGCCACGTAGTCGGCAGAGTGACGCTTGGGGTCATGCTGAGGGTATTAATGCGAATGATGCACCTGGAGGCTCTGCTGCACATGGACGAGTAGGTGATCTTGCTCGAGATCGAGGCAGAGATCGCATTGACTCGACTGGATGGACAGGTGCTGGAGCATTCATGAGAAGCGGACAGGACCAGAGGATGATAAGCGCTACTTCTAGCATGGGAGATGTAGCTGGTCATGGGGTTGGAACTGCAGCACTGGCACTTGCTGGTGAGTTGCAGAGGCTGGCAGCCACACCCTAGGATCAGACGATACAGCCAGCACATGAGTCACAGCCTGGATTCGCAATAGCACACACAGCAAGAAGGACGGATCGAGATAGCCATCACGGCTCTGTTGCTGGTAATCATGGCAGCGGTGTTGTTCGTGTGCGATTCGACGCCGAGTAGCCGTCTGCATCAAGTTAGGGAGGTGGTCTGCGGCAGGGCGAAGCACTCTAGAAAAACGCGACTCGAATCAGTGATTCAAGTCCTGGAGCTCATCGCGCGTCGGGGTTAGAACAGTCCAGAAACGACGGGTTCTACGTAGCCCAGAGTCGCATAGCCAGCACGACAAATAGTCCGGAGAAACAAGGACACAGCGACACCGCAAGGGGTAGACTGGGATAGGCAGGTCAACGAGTCTTCGGTTGATTTGGCAAGAAGGAGCGTTGTTGTGTTGGAATGGATACTAGTATTACGTAGGCTTGCATCTCCTTGCTACGCTCTCGAATTTTCTGTTCAAGGTAATTCATTGATGACCCGCTTGATCCATAGACACTGCCACTGTGCTCTCATGTGCCATGCGCTGGTGCTGCGGCTTAAGTTCCGCCACACTTCTGCCACACCTTGGCGCCAATAGATTTTGCTGCGGCTCGTATGTCCCCTTTGGGTTTGGCGGGGTTGCGGAAAGCTAGTCGTTTGCCGTTGGAATAATGTCGTTCCATGAGAACCCACACCAGTGAAGAGCGCGAAGAGCCTGTGAGAAAATACCACAGCACCCAGTATGCTCATGCGCAATGCTCTCGGCCTCAATTCGAGCGAGCTCCTCGCATATTAGCATGGCGTCAGGGTTTCCAGCAAGGAGCATCTCTACCACCCGACTCTTGTCCCGCCAGAACTCCATCACAGTATGCGATTTTGCACTGCGAACACACCGACAGCAGGCGCAGAATCCCTCTAAAGCTCTACCGCGTTGAGATTCTGCTGCCAGCATGAGACGAGCGCTTGTATCCTAGATCAGAACATGCATATTCAAAGCAGCCCCAGTATCAGGAGCGCTCTTGCCGGGCACGTCGGCAGCTAGCGCATCATGACCTGCTTGCAGGTATCGGAGACTTGCGAGAAGAGGGGTTAGGGGCAGAGGCTGCCGGTGTGGTACCTGAGATATGCCCGCTTGCTTGGCAGTCTCATCAACCTGGAGGCACCAGCAGATGCATTCATCAGACTTGCATCTTCGCAATGATTCTGACACGATGATCGACACACGAAATAACGCGTCGATGAAGAGTGACAGTGCCAGTATCCAGCCGAATAGCGTAGAAAATACCGATGTAGTGTTGCTGCTACTCTGTAAAAGAAAGAAGAGCAGCTACAGTACCTGCAGGAATCGCAGAAAGAGCAAAGACACTCTCATGTCAACAGCTGACATGCACCTAGAGCTCGCCACTACAACTAGCACCAAGACTTGGTAAGTTACAGCGATGATCTTGATTGCAGTTACAATATTCGGTTGGCTTTCGAATTGTTGCATCGAAGCCCATTGTATTGCTCCCAGGATTGCATACCCTACGATCTTGTCAGCCATATCCATAGCTGCTACAAGCAACTGTGGCCCAGCAAGCATGACCATGACTTCATCATACAGGCTGTACACCTTTAGATCATCGGACGATACGCTGATACACGCGATTATGTTGAAAGATTGGCGCATTGGTGGCCTTGGGTCATACCCGTGAAAACACAAATACCACTGGAGCCGTCCTCTTCGCTCACATATCGCGACACCATATGCCGCTACCTACAGTAGAATATAGATTGCTACAATTGCACCGGCGCACACCTATGCGTATCCATGGTGAAACTGATGTACATCAGAAGCTTGTTTAGAGATAGGCAGAGCCGCGATATAGGCGACGGATGCAGCTGGTGGAACCCCAGTCATGCCACCATGTTCTTGGAACTCGGGTCCTCGCACGACGATTGGCGCAATCCACATAGCAAGCAGCCGAACCCAAGGTACAAGGGCGAGACCTGCTCTAAAAAGCAGCATCTTGAGGAGGAACATACCACACCCGCACACTGAGGAGCACATGTACAGCTGCTGCTACTCTTCCTTTCGAGGATGCAATGTTCTATCCTTGTCAGTGTGTGTGGCCACTCTGTCAGTTGAAACAGGGGACGCTGCCATCAAGGGTGTTCTTGCATCTTGATTTGTAGTTGTAACCGAGTCAGTGAACTGAATCTGCCTGGTCGACAGCTATTCTTGCATCTTTGATTCCTTAAATTCGTGGCGTCTGCTCTGCATGCAGACATAGACCACCAGAGCGACAAGTGCAAATGACCCGAAACACGTTGCTTCATATACGACTGGATACATGTACTGCAGGTACGGGTCATTCAAGGCGGACAGAGACCTAAAACCTCCAGGGCACCCGATTGTCTGTGGGAGTGGAAGAGTCAGTGTGGTAGCAAGGCTGGCCACCGATGCAAGCCAGTGCGGACCAGTAGCTGCTTGAAACCCCTGAGATGGGTCATGCTCAAACTATAGGATGAGCGAAAGAGTTTGCAAGTTATTAATTGCATCCGAGAGCATTCCCTTCTCAATGAGCTGCCCAGCACCGGTCCACGCAGCAATACTAGCTGCGATCATTGCGTGCATTGTAGGCATCACAAACATGGCAAAGTTCTCGAAGATTACATCTCCTCGACTCCTACTGCATGACTGGCACTGTCCAATCCCTATAGATGACTGGAAATATCCGTTGTCGCAAAGCGAACATCCAGGGCCAGCCCAGCCATTCTTGCATTTGCCCGCTGAGCACGTTCCAGGCCTACAAGGCAAAGTAATAGGCAGGTTATCTCTCCAATCGCACACGTCTGAATCGCTATAATTGGCCCTGACCCTACGGTCCGGAGGGCAGTAAACCGCGTATCCTTCTTCAGCTACACTGTCTGCAGCCACGCTCCCAGTGCACTGCAAGTGATACGAATCAAAGCACTAAACGCAGCGACCAATCTGCCCAGTCGGTGTGAGAATCGTGTGCTGCAGACGCACTGGGAGCATCATTGTATGCATTGGACAAGCAGCAAAGTGCACGCTAGCTGGACCTCTCTGAGGATTCTCGAGTTCTATGAACCTGCCAGCGTTGGTACCAAGGAATTCTGTAAACCCATGCTCCTCATCTGAAGTCGGAGATACCTTGGGATAGGAATTTAAAGCCTAGTTGCAACTTATATCAAGAGTCTACGAGTGCTCCGGCGGAGCTGCGTATCCTGCAAGTACGACGAACACCGCGCCTTGTTGCTGCTTGCCTTCGGCTTCGGAATAACCCAGTGAAACGCTAGCGAGGAGGCGCGAGTCACCTTGGTCGTATACTCGGTAGTACTGTGGGTTTCTAGCCCCTTCCCCCATGATGGCTGGCACCGCGGTTCCATTGGGCAGTAACTCGCAAGCATCGATCCGTACTAGGGTGACCCTATAGTGGTCCCTGTCAGAGATCGCAAAAGCCACCAGGAGTCGCTTTAAGTCGGAAGTGGATACATTCACACTCACATCTTGCACTCGATCCTGTGGGCTCACGAATAGACTAAGTGCAGACTATGGCAGAGGTTGGCTTGTCACCTATGTTGGGTCCGCTGGCGGGTTCACTCCGGCAACGCTTGGCCAGCAGTCCGGGCAGCCGATTGTCACCACGGGCCGCGTGATATGCACGCCTGACTCAGAGTATGCATTCACCTCTAGTCTTGTGAAATCGAACGTGCAGCGTATGGCTTCTTCGCAGATCGGTGCGACCTGTAGTCTTTCGTGGGATTGCATCCCACGGATAGATTCTGCCGCATCGGAAGCCCACTCAGCTGTAGTCAAGTTGCAGTGCACACCTGCTATACTGACATCTCTGGCTACGGCATCCACCGATAGCCGCGCTGAAGTTGAGTTTGCGTAATATCCGAAGTTGCTCCCGCAAATGATAGGCCTCCATTGCTTCTGGCGGACCTTTTTTTCTACAATTTGCGTGAGGCGGCAGTAACTCGTCTCGCACTGAGAGTGAAGTGATGCTACGTTCACATCACACTCGTTCACACCTTGGCATGCCGTGTAAATCCCTGTTACCTGTGGAGCCCCATAGCCAAGCGATAGACCGATTGTGGAAGTGTTCACACGGAGAGCACCCCCTTGGTGCACAAGCACAGACATGGCACCACCGGCTCCTGGCGGGTAAACACACGTGACAGTGGTGGTTGTGTTGGGCTAGCCTGGGGGTCCTTGCCACGAGCAGGTGAGCGAGGTCTGGATATTGCCTTGCGCGACACGTAGACGAGTCCCGCCAAACGGGTTTCCCAAGGCCCGCCCAAAGGCTTGCAGTCCTTCTCCACCGCTCTGTTCGAGTGGATAAGACTATAGTGCCGAGATTTCGGCAGTTTCATAGCCACCAACTCCAACTTGGGATCCTAGTCCAACTTGTAGAATCATTTGTTCATTATGGAACTCCCCCGGCCCATACGATAGAGTACCTCGAACATTCCAGCGAGAACTTCCCTTTCTCTCGATAAAATCTAATCCTGTGACCAGACTTTCCGAAGCTTGGGCATCCCTGCTATTGGGCCCATTGAACTCTACGCCCACTCCTATGCGATTCATTTGTAGCTAAACGTTAGTTAGCGTTAGAATAGTCCTGCTTGATCCCTCAGTGAACAGTCGCGGGCTCATACTAAATCGGTTCTGGACCTCACGGATGATCTTAGGTTCGTATGCTCGATGGCCGCGCGTCGTCAGGACAGTTCCATGAACGCGAGTAACGGCCATATCGAGCACGGGCATACCTTGCGAGAGATCTATCCCATTCACGTTAACGCCGCACATACTCCCTTGCAGCAAAGTGAATCTGGTGGATAGCGTCGATAGAGTGTCCACCAGTGGGTCCCCGATTAGATCGCCATCAAGGCTAGGCACCTCCAGGAAGCTCCGGGCGTATCCCTTCTTGTCAGAAAACTCGCAGCTAAGGAAAACAGCTGGGGTGAACCAGTCTCTATCTACTCCCCTAGTACTAACGAATACCCCACAATCCGTGCCACTGCCGTAGTAGTCTCCGATGAAGGCACTCTCAGAACCTATCTCCGCTGTCGATGGTAAAGCCTCGAGTTCGGTGTCACCTTGATCGTACGACGAGTATCCGAGGGCATTGCCATCTGAAGTCACCTGAAACACGTATGTATTGACCGATCGCCTCGATTCTCCGTCGTTTCCGTTATTCTGCAGGGCCGCGGTCATGAGCACTTTCACGCCTTGCGAACCCCCTGAACTTCGCTGCTACTGAGACATAATCTGTCTGCCAAAATGTCTTCCTCCAAGCTGGTGCTGCATATCAGCTTCAGTTAGCTGGAGGCGGTTCCATTTGAATGATGGGTTTAACTATGGACGCATCTCTGGAATATGCCTCAACCATACCCCTCCAAAGCCCTCAGCATCGGGGCCTGCTTCGGCATCTTGGTCAGAGAGGATCACACCACCTCCGAAGCGGCTACATTCACTACTTCGATTGCCGTTCCACACGTCGTATGTCACTATTGTAGTCGGCCATATGTGCAGGCGTGAAGGTCCTGCAGATTCAGTGCTTATCGGAGTCAATGCCGAAATAGCACTGAATCGACCCGTCTTGACAATGTCGACTCCAAGCTCCATAGCGGCCGTCTTACGCCCATGGCAGCTGACAGCAACGACAGTTGCCCATCGTTGTATACTGTCAAGTACGTCAAGCTCGCTTTCAAGATTTATATGATCCATAGTTCGTGTAAAGACACAGCCTTCAGGTGGCTGAATCTCTCTGGAGGAGATGCTGCGAAGTTCAGGAGCTTCGACTTGGTACCCTCGTGCGGAACGCATCCACTGCGAGGCATCAAGCAGCAGCGACACCATCCGCACGGAAGGAGGCGTTCGTCCTGACGAGAAGGCAATACTGGCGTGCGTGCAGTTGACATCGAGAACTGCAACAGATCGACCCACCCATCCCAGCTCTGACTACTTCACTGGGGCCAGAGCTATGTCTTGCCGGCAAGTTCCATTCAGGTCAGACCACACGATGCTGAGGTCCCCGAGTTCGGATTGCCCAAAGTGCTTCTGCAAAGGTCTCCCAACAATGAAGCACACTCCACTATCTGCATAATGCGGTTCAACGCCGCAAATCTGAGAGGGGACACGTACAGATCGTCCAAACCTGCCCACCCCAATGGTCGCAGGTCGGGAACTGGGAACCTCCCCAACTGCCAAAGGATCGTACCCCGTGTCCAAGCTCAACTGGCACTGTGCCATGTTGAGCGAAGGAATCGGCATGACGTTAATCAAGGCTACCTACTGACCGGGCAAAGTTGCCACAATTGCCCCTGTACCACCTACTTCGTGGTAGGGCCCCCGGTTGATCTTTGAACCGTTAGCCGGTAAGAAGACGTGACTTCTTCCGAACGACTCCCCTGGTCCGCCTCCTAACAAGCGTAGTCTGCGAGCTATTGCAGGTTGCGCCGCAACAGAGTGCAGAGATTCACTCATGTTTGAGGGTACCACAACCATTACAATATATCCGCCTATTCGTTCGACAAGACTAGATGGTACTGCGGCAGCGTCCGTGATCACGCCAACGCCTGCGTCATCACCAGCATGCCTATGCGCGATCGGAGTCATGTACGATGCCAGCGGGTCAAAACCTGTCGCTAGACTTTTGGCCTGCCTACCCATGCCTGTGTACTACACAGTAAGAAGCAGCTGCATACTTGACACAATTTGCGCATGCCTGTGTACTACACAGTAAGAAGCAGCTGCATACTTGACACAATTTGCGCATCGGCATCTGAACCGGTGCCTCGGCGCAGCCTCACAATTGCAAGCACTCCCATCGCGGTGCCCACTGCTATGTCACCCATGCCATCCATATCTAGGTCTCCTATAGATACAATTGCCTGGCCAAATCTGAGATCATCCATCCATTCTGAGTAGTCACCGAGCAAAGCGGGTATGCAGCCAGGGTTGTCAGTTGGGGAAACAATTACCAACTCGTACCCTTCAGAAGCTCCTGGTACCAACGATATGAGTCCCACAATCCCAGTGGAATGAGACTCGCCACCTGGAGCACTTGTAAGGGCTCCCGGCACCCCGAAAGCTAGCATCCACGGCTATTCTACAAGTGTTTGGCTGGGACCAGCCAGCAAAGCCATCTATCCTCGACCTCCGAGGCCTTTGTCCTCGTCCTCCAGGTTCGAGTCGAGGCGGATACGTTCGACCGTGATGTTGCACTACCATGCAGTGCTCTGCGTGCCAAATGCGGCGACCGAAACAACAACCAGCTATCGTTTCTTCTGAGCAGATAGATCTTGCATCTAGACGAGAGCAACGAATCGGAGCCTGTTGCCCGACGGAGCGAGGGTTCGCACGCTTTCACCAAACGAGACCGTAGTAAAATTCATGTTTGGGGCTTTTGTTGACGGGTATGCATCCGTGCTTCCGAAATCCTACGGGGACAAATCGACTCCCGGGCACGTGTATTTCCCTCGGTTTGCAGCAGCAGGACGACCTGAATACCATCCTAGGGGGTCGCTTGTGGGCCGGTCAATACTGCTGTTGTCATTCAACCCCTGGTTCTTAAGCCTCGCCATGGTGCAGTTCAGAGGCATCAGGTAAACTGCGCCTTGCTGTCCTACTGCTGGTGCTGATGGAAGCAATCCAGGTGCAGTAACAAGAGCAAAAGAGCACCATAAATGTCCATTTTCTAACTCCATACGGCTACTAGAGGACGTTGGCGATGAGTATGATGATGTGTTTACAAAGCGGAGATCGTCCCCTTTTACGCCTACCTCTGATACATATTTGCCCAGGGCGTGGTATGCAGTACCCGATTGCGTCTCGGCAGCTCGGCAGTCTGGATGGCATGTACATCGATCTGATGCCAATCTGGGTCGATACTCTGCTCTACTTACTGCAATTGCACCAAGCAAAGCAACGTCGTCTCCAAGCCGAGGTTTTGGTGACCCTTCCACAAGAGTCATCCAGTCAGCCTACATCAAGATATCATTCTGCCTAGTCCCACCCTGCTAGTCTACTACAGTCTCTTGGACGAAGCCTTGCTATACTTCCGACCTCACACCTGCTCCTCGCATCTAGCTGGACACGCCTGGATTCCCAGCAAGAAAAGCCTGCATACTACCATCAGCTGTCCATGCATCCATACCCACAATTGACTGGGCGTAAGTGTCATGGAACTCAAGTTCCAAGCTCGAGTTGAAGTCATATCCACCCACATTTGGCTTGAGATTCCAGCCTTGTGCCTCGCCCTCTGCACTGACGGTATTAACAGAACACGCCATGGCATCTACAGGCGTCATTTTGCTAGTCTAAGTTGCCGATCCATGTCTTCGCTGAAGCAGCTATCGATGCATGTTCAGCAGGGCACCTGCACGTGGAGGGCAGCATCAAGAGAAAGACAAGACTAGATGAAGCTGTAGAATCCAGAGTCAAGCCTCGCAGGCCAACCCACAATCACACAGGGCTTGTTGTCGTTGGACACGAATACAACAGGTTATAGCTCTCACTTTGAACGTCCAGCAGTTTTTGTTTCGATACTTCAGGCTCTCTTGTTCTAGCGGTCGCATTGTAAGCTATCTCGGACAGTTGCGTTGAATCGTTTGCGTCACAGCGAGCACATGCAATTCCAATTAGTACCAATGCCAAGCAGTAGCATTTGCTGTGACATATGGGAGACTGCAACCGAGCAAGGCAAACACGATAGTGACTTCGATGTGATTTGCCACAAAGCATAGGCAGCACCAGCAGTGGCGCTTTGGCGCCACTGGGACCCTCTCCATCGCTATTGCCGCGCCTGTTGCTTGCGAGACAGCCAGATCCGGTACCTCCTTCAATAGCTTCGCTTCGCTGTGGCTGCGCAGTTCCTTGCATACTAGCAAAGCTGCCGACTGGTTGCTCGGAGTACAATGTCATGATGAGATGTGTATTCCCAAGCAGTAGCGTGTACACACGTATGCCCTCAACGTGCGAGGTACAAGGCTAGCGTGGCTAAACTCATACTTAAATTCTGTGAAAGTCGCACTAGAAGGGGCGCATAATCAGCCATTAGGAGAAACACTTGTGAGTGCTACTCGATTGTAGCGCCCAGGCCGCTAATTGCCCAAGTTGCAAGCAAAGAAGTAGCAGGAAACGCAAGTTGGGTGCTTCAAGTTGGTGATATTTATTGAGAGATTCAGTGTGGCATGGGGTATCCATACCTCCCGCACGGCGGCCTGTTCTTCGAGCTAGAAGAATAATGAAACATTTACGGATCAATGTGTCTGGAATTCAGCAATACACCTTCCCGCTGCTTGTATTTAAACTAATTGACTGTCAATGCAATTGGCAAAACACAGCCTATTCGATAATATTGATAATTTTCAACCGTTTGAAATTTAGCCACATGTATTCCACCCCGTCTTTCTTCAATTAATCGCAGTTTCTCCATTTCAAGTGCTACTAGAAGGGACAAATGTCCGTAGTGGCAATGCTTACCAATTTCATGATCTCGTCGGTTCTGTCCGAAACCGATGTTCCGTACTCGCAGGCGGCGCCGCCGGCGGCGGCGCGTACTGGCGATCGTCACCTAGATCTAGATCCGAGAAGCGTTGTTAACTCTCCGACACTGGCTGATGCATCAGCATTAACCGCATTATCGTACATTCCGGCAAGTGTAGGAATAGGTGCATTCAATGAGAATGCATACAGTTCGTATTTGTACGGATTTCACTAGCGTGACGTACTTTCACGAGACTTCTCCCAGATCCGCCGAGCGTTCGGAGAAAGTATGACAGTTCGAGTGTCGCTCGGATTGCGTGGGACGAAAAGAGAGAATCTTAAGGTTCCTGAGAGTGTTTGCATGTCAGCAAAGTAGCACGGACTTCGCTTGCTCCTGGGCATCAGCCTCTTGTAGCTGACGCAGCAAGGAGACTTTTTCGGAGATTCGGATAAACTTCGTGACAAGCTCTAGGAGTTTACTAACGGGATTCGGGATAACTGTCTAACTGATGATCATGAATGGCGCCCTACTATAGCCGGAATCGTTCTGGGAACGCGGGAGGACGGAACATGGCCAGTCACCGTAGATGCAGAAACTCCAGCCAAAGCGGCCGATGGAGTCGCAAGTGCAATGAAGAAATCTCTGCGGTACTTGAAACTCGGATTGAAACACTCAAAGCCGGGGCAGATCGATCTTAGCGATATTCCGGTATACTTGCACCTAAACCTGGACTAGGCGACGGACTCGGCCTGGTCCTCGCTCGCCCAGGAGCAGATGCTCCGAACGGAGACGCCGCTACCACCAGACACAGCAGTGTACGATGGAATGGTCCTCTACATCGCAAACGATGCGATCACTAAAACGCTCAACACGACCATTCCGGAAGTAGTCATGCTTCCATCGGCAGGCGATCCGAGGTTCATTGGCAGGTTCAAGATCATCGTTGACGTATCGCAGAGTGCCTTCAACCCTGAAGCGGGCAGCCCGGGGGCAGTATCTGCTTCGTTTCAACAAGCCAACATACAAACCCAGCTAAACTATGTCTTGAACAGCATGTCACCCTCCGTGCTGAGTGGAGCAGCCCTTGTCCCGACAAGCTAGGAGGTCAACAACCGATAGATTTTCTCTGGGCTGATCGTGAGCGAGTGGTCTGATCAGCAGTGGAGGCTAGCAAGCTCTGCTGGTCGCATTAATTGCGGTGGAAAAGACACGTCGGCCTCTGTGTGGACGTTTGACCCGGAATGCCTCGAGTCCTAGCTTGACCCCGCCTCGATGCTCGCACCTGCGCCTGCTCAAGCCGTGCAGCGGGAGGGACTTGCGAGGCAGCTGGATGGATCAGGAGTCTCAGTAGATCTTATCATTGGCGGCGCCTCCAACTATATTGTGCCAAGGAGCGCACTTGTCACGGCTGCTTGCGCCCTAGCTGCAGTTGAAAATCCCAAAGGCTGGGCCGCAGGAGCTGATGCAAGGCCCAAAGGCTGGTGGCGATAGAATGACTGCGGGCTAGGTGCAAAGCCATTGGTTGGAGTTCCATTCAAAGTTCACCACACGCTCGTTCAGTTCTATGATACATCGTTTGAGATCTCCATCATCGAAGTTGCGATCGCCTGGGCCGGGGTCGCCATGCTATCGTTCATCTGGTTTCTTGTGGATTGCGATGGCTGGTCCAGCCTAGGTACCGTGATGATGACATGCTTCGCTTCGTACAATTCACCAAGTATTCCGGTGCCTCAAGAGGCGGAATTAACTGGAGTCGAGGCGCCAACTTGCAATGGTGTGCGCCTCAAGATACTTGGGGAACAGGTGACAAATACGGCAGATGTAGACACACTTCCAGCCGGTTGGAGCAAGGAGACCCTAACCATGCATGGCCATCCGACTATCCGTTTTCGATGGATGGCTATGCCGCGAACTGGCCGCAAATTTCAAGGCTTAGACTCAGGAGCAGTACACGAATCAGAAGCAGATGGCACGGACGGTGACCCTCTCTTCACATTTAGTTGCGATGTCCCTGGAGGCGTAGTAGAATGCGGAGTCGCTGGTTTGATTGCTGCCGTTAATCTTGCCGCACGATAGTCTGTTCGTCAAGCGCTCAGTTGTGCAAGGTGTATCATGTCTGAGCAAGGAGGATAGCAGCCAAACCCAGCTATGGCTTTGAAGCTTGGTATCGTGCAGGCATGGCGCCGTTGGAACTGCAAGCTTCCAAAGGGCTACCAGAATTCTGCACTAGCTGACTGTGATATTGAACTAGCAGGCGAAGTGAGCTGGCGGAAGCTGCTTCGGGATTCCGTACTCTTCCACGTTGTACATGCTATTGGGACACACGTCTCGCACGCCCCTGCCATCGTGCATCATACTAACCATGATCTCGGTTCGGGTTCGGCAGACGATCAATCTGACGTTGACAGCTGGGCCAAGATGAGACTCGGCCAGGCGGCCCTCTATATCCGGTTGCATCTGGTGCCAACGTGGACAGAGGCAACCTAGCGGGTATACGGCACTCTTTAGCGGGTAAATTATGACGATGCGTCAGACATGTGGGCAGGAATACGTGTAGCACCATCTCCTACTGCAGGTAGTAGTTCAGTGGGATATACTGGTAAGAATGATGCCGCAGCAAACGAATTTCGCTTCGTTCGCAAGACATTCACTGAATCACGCGGAGCCGACGAGCTGCTGGACATGTGGGTGAAATGGAAAGTAACGTTCGCAATGATGTACTGGTACGTCGTTCTGGGGACAGTAATATATGTAGTTGCGTATCCAGAGACGCAGCAAGGACCTACGGCTCCATACTACGCCAAAGACCGAGCAATTCCGTGGATCGAAAAAGTGACTACAACCTGGTTGTATCTGTCAGGAACTCTCAGCACATTGGCTGCTGTCGTAATCGGCGCACGGCAATCCTCTTGCTACGTCGGAATCTGCACCATGCTGACCCTGGGCCGCCCCCCACGTGCAGCATGTGCTCCTCTGAGTGCGTTATCGCGACAATCTGTTGCATCAACATGGCTCATATCTCCTCAAGTCGTAGGGATAGCACGGGAATGGATCGACCATATCGTCACGCTGGGGATGTTGGCTGCGTATCATGTAGCTGTTCAAGGCCACATGCCCGCATTCAGTCTTGGAGCCCTGGACAACCTTACCACGGAGGCACCGCGGCAAGTATGCCTTATGTACGTCGTATACCTTGCTGCAGTTACAGGGCTCGAGTACGCTCACGCCACCGTCATCGCTAGTTTTTCCTCCTCCTGCTGCTGCTGCAAGAGATGGTGCCCAATGGTGAGTGAGGACGATGATCTGTCTTTGCTGAAAAGCATGACCCGCACTGCGCTGGCTCTATGCTGTGGTGTGCCCGATATATCGATTGAAGCGTCGCTTGGAAAACGTTCCGCAGGCACTCTAGTGTGTGCCACAGTGGTATCCAATCCGGTACGGGAAGGGTATCTGGCAAGAGCAAGGCAAGGCGATCAATCAGTAGATGGCGCTACGATTTATCACAGGACATGCTGTGTTCACGATTGACATGAATCAGGACGCATGGGCATTCGAGATGATGAGGTTACAACTGTCAGTACGAATCGAACTTTATCCTCGTGTTCGAGAAGAAAAGAAGGCGAACGCACCTGTTAATGAAACTTGCTACTGCAATGATGCGGAAACGTCGACGGTAGTGTTCGGACTGCCGGAGGAAATCACGTCCGAGACCTTGAGCCCATCAGCAGGTGGGGAAGCTGTATCCGAGTCTGTGTTTGGCAGATTGACATAGAGAGTTTTTGACAAGGTGGCCGGTGTCAGAATGCATTATGGCCATCCAGACGGATGGAACGTTCACTACATAAGAGCGACTGCAGGCTGTCTTTCGAAGGCTTCAGCTCAGCTTAACCTATCTGAGGACATATTCAGCGGGATGAAGGCCTCTTATCATGGCTACACGAGCCGTCACAGCAACTTGCTCTCGTTTGGCAAGGGCAGGGAGGAGCTTCTTAGCAGGGCTCTGGGTTTCCGCTCGAAGATCGCAGGGGGGGCAGGTAGCGTCATGCGATCGAGAGACATACAT